>SDBT01014557.1_pt1 | contig 12538 bp, 19 predicted proteins | sample 2277101 | NCBI WGS metagenome assembly SDBT01 (sample SAMN10404973, study PRJNA504765) | marine sediment metagenome | isolation source: marine sediment core GS10_PC15, 103 cmbsf | place: Arctic Ocean: Southern Knipovich Ridge | collected 2010
TTAGGATTCATAATGAATGCAATTGCACCACATTTTGATATGTTAACTTGGGATCAACGTTTCCCATGGCTTTCAGAAGCAAATAGCGAACCACTAGACCCTAAATTAAATTGCCATTCTCAAATCCAAGAAAAATTTTTTATACTGCTAAATGAAATAGAAAATTTGAAAAGTAATTTAAAACGAAAAGATGAGACAATAGAAAGATTGAAAAATGGAAAATGAAAAAGAAATATTATATAAAGAACAATATATCATACGTACAAAAATAAATCTCTATTCTTTTTCTGTAACTTATGACACTGAAGAATTACTACAAAAAGACGGGTGGAGTAAAGATTTGAAAACTGGGTGGATCAGGGGCCAACTTTTTGAATGTCATAATCTTATTAATTTTGTCCACGGCATATCACATGAACAAAATTTAAGATCTTCAAAAAGATTTTCTAAGCCCCCCATTGAATTCAATATAGAAAAATGGGAGGCACCAGATAGTCAATATAAATGGGAACACACCGAAAATATTATATTTGAAGGTATCGAATGGACATCTGCAAACCATGAAGATTGGGGTGGTGGCAGTTGTTGTCTAGGAAAAGCTAATTTTAATTATCAGAAAAAAATAATTGCTTTAGTTGAATCTGGCCAACAAATAGAAATTCCCCCAAAAGAAAAGTATCCAAGATATGAGCTAATTAGAATACTGGAAGAGATTTAAACAATAGGCGGTAATGATCTATGCCCTTGTTTATCTAGCTCATCTATAGATATAGGCTGATTTGAATTATGTCTAACAGCAAATGCTCCATCGTCATTCCATACTACTCTTGGACTTGATAACTCAAATATAATATGATCATATTCAATCTTGTGATCGGCAAGAGCTTTAATTGTTGATTTATCATATAAGACAGAATCTCTTGCATAATTCGGGCCTCGAAGTGTGGTAAATATAATTTGATCTCCACGCTTCTTCATTTCTTTTAACATTTCCAAAGCACCGGGCAAAGGTTCGTTTGTCCCACGCTTAAAAATTGTACCATCAATATCAATAAGATGTGTTGCCATGATTATATCCTAGTTAAATTATATAAAAAAAATCCCCGCCGTTAAGCGGGGATTTTTATATAAACTTTGGCTTACGGCCCAACTCCACCGCCATTACCAAAGGGAGGCCCGTCCCCACCTTGCCCCTGTTGCTGTTGTTGACCTTGGCCTTGATTCACATTAGTTGTGTTTCTATATTGATCTGGACGAAGACTATGTCCAAACAAATATGCTGCACCAACTTGTGATCCGCCTGAAACCATTGCTGGAGCCAATCCTGTGCCATTAGCACTATAAAGTGGCTTCAATGTTCCATCTGGCAATTCTAGGAACATTGTTGTCATATTTGGGCCAGCAATGCCCTCATAAGCCGCCAAATGAACTCTATGAAGTCCCTTTTTGGTTTCAATGTCCCAGTTTCTTTGCATTGTGCATCCTCCAACAATTAGAAGACACCCCACTAAAAGACAAATTCTGTTTACCATTGTTATCTCCTTAAAAGAAAGAACAGAATCTTTTTCACTGCGGTATATTACGTCTATGCTATTTGTTAATCAAGCTCAAAAACGAGAAACAATAAATTTATCCAATTTTTCATATAAATCTTCTTTATCTCCATCGTTCTTGATAAAAAAATCCACTAATTTAATTTTATCTAGTAACTCTTTATTTGCTGGAAAGTCAGAAACTATATTTTTTTCATCGCCATACATTTTTAGCAATTCCTGAAAAACATTGCCTTCCATGCCTGTGCTAGTATACCAATCAACAAGCGGCTTTAACTGGGCTTCTGAATCATGAGGATCATCATTTTCATAACCGGGACGCCATAAAAGTATATTTAAACCATCATGATCCTTCACGCTTTGAAGTTCATTAATATACCGAACATCTGAGACAACGATATTATTATCTCTTTGATACACTAAATCTATCCATACACTTCCTTTAATCTTTCTAAATGTCTCTCCAATAAGCTTCATGGAATTACGTATTGCCATATCGAAACCTTCTGGAATTTCTTCTTTTACTTTCCATTCTTCTATAAAATCATAATTAGCTCCAAAATACCTTGTAAGCACTTCTTTCAAACTATCCGCAAAGGCAACTCTCTTCCAAATATTACCTATAGGATCGCCAAAATCACTAATAAATTTAGGTTTATACATTTTTTCAACTAAATGATTTGCTGCCACATCTTTTCCCTGTCTTTTTTGTCCTGAAATTCCAATTACTTTCATAATCATCTCCACTAAATACAAATGTTATCAACAAACTATAATAAATCACATGGTAAAAAAGAAGAAGAAAATCGAAAGAATATGCAAAAATTGTAAATTATTTAATCCCGTCACCAGTGAGTGCAGTATTTTAGTTATGTTTGAAGGTCAAAAACACAAATTGCCTGTCTTGCCAGAAGATTCTTGTTTTTTTGAAGACACATTTGTTGCAGAATACCAAGCTGTAAGAAATGATAAAATTGTCACAATTAAAGATAGTTTTTCTCCTATTGAAGACGTAATGCAAGTCAGATGGTGGGAAGATAAAGAATCTAAATCTGTAAAGATTGAATATCCTGAGGGCTTCTTTGGCACAGAAGAAAAAGTCGATTATTCGGAGGATTAAAAGATGTCTCCTGAATTCACAATTGAAATCGACAAAAAAGCATTAGTTAATAAAATTCGCACACGTCAACATATGCTAATTCAAAATTCTATACGTGCCCTAGCAGCAGGGGATTGCGGATGTATTGGAACTTGTTGTGAAGATGAATGCTGCACCAGCGGTCCTCCTTGCCCATCTGACTGTACAGATTGCACTGCATTAACTGCAACTATTTCTGGCGGCACTGGCTGTTGTTGTGTTGTTGTAAATGTAACAGATGAATCTCTTGGCAAATCTGGTTGTACTTGGAGTGCAACGTGGTTTGATCCAGTGACATTTGCCGACGCAAGAATGGATATTACCTGCGATGGCGATACCAATGAATGGGTATATACTGTAGAAATAACAAGTGCGGATAGCGGATGTTCTCCTACTACTTGTAATCAAGATCCTAATGATACATGGGAGGGCAGGCAAGATGCATCCCCCTGTCCTGACGTAGCTGGCTTATCACTGCCACATATAATAGGGGCTGATTGTTCGGGGACTTTAACCTTAACTGTAGCATGAATATTATTTGTACAATATGTAACTTTCGACCTGATCTACTTGAAATTCAAGTGGCACTTTGTCGCAAACTATGTACAGAGCCTTTTGATTTTGTAGTTGGATGTCAAAATAAATCTAAAAAAATAAGAATAGCAATTAAAAAAGTTGCTGATATGTATAATCTTCGAACACAGGGAATCAGGGATGCTAAATATGAACTTGGCTTTAATGCTTTTACTCGTTCTTTAAATGCTGATAGAATTATTTTTTTAGAAGAAGATCTAATGCCGACTCTTCCTTTTGGATTTGATGGACCTGTTCCAGCAGCACGTAGATTCAGCGGTCAATTTGTAAAAACAATGCGGAGATGGAGTGGGGAAATGCCAGATAAATTTCTTTATGAAATACCATCCTATAGAGCTTTGAAAGCAGATCAATTGCCAGCCCATTGGCCTCAACTAATTATTGATAAATACGATACATTCCAAAGTTCACTTGGTTGTGAAATCATTGATAAACATTGGTTCCATTATGACAAAGCAACTAAAAAACATACACGTTGGTTTATGGAAGCTAAAGACTGGATAACATGGGAACTAGGAAAAAGCTTTGGGATAAAACTGCCTGATGAAACATTTACTCGCTTTAGTGAAGAATATTAAATAAACATTCGTTTTTTTACCACAATTACATTTTCTTCAATAAGACAAGTCCAATTAAATTGACATTTTTGCGGGCAACGAACTAAACGTGAATAGTATAACTTATTATTCTCTGAGACTGTTGCGATTTGAAGACCAATTAACCGCAAAAAAGGATTCATTATTACTTTCAACAAGGATCTATGATTAATTATCTTGCCGTTTTTGTAAATTATCCCTAAATTTATCTTTTTGCAGCGTTTTGGCATATTTCTTCAATACTTTCTTTTTTCATATTTAACACTCTTTGGACTATTGGAAAATTAATCGCAACATCCGTAGGCGATCTAAGTCCTGCTGCCCATAACTTCTCTGCACGTACTTTTCCAATATTTGGAATTTTACACAAATCAATCAAATGAACTCCAACACCATATTGCACCCTTAATTTCAATTCATCAAACCAAGAATGTTGCCCCCATTTTCCACTCATTCCATCAAGCATCTTTAAAACTTGAATCAATCTTGAAAAATCAAACTGCAATGAGCGACCTGTACTGGAAACAGCCCCTAAATTATTTCCATTCATAAGAGAATGATATGCAAACCCGCCTTTTATTTCAGCTTCATTATATTTTGAAGCTCCAAACTGACCGATTACCTGTATTTTATAATCACTAATTTCTACCCGTTCTAACCTGCTTACAATTCCTATACGCAAACTATCCACCGAACCTAAACACATTGAAATTACAATATCATTGTCTGTAAATTTTGAATTAAACAAAGCGTGAAAATTCTTTCTAAGATCCGCGACATCAAATGGGCTGTAATAGAGAAGGCTCGAAACCATGCCTACAGCAGACGCTCTATAATTTCCATTTTCATCTTTTCTTATTGCACCATAATTTTCAAGCAACTGAATGGTCAGATCAATGATATTATCATCTAAATCTTGTGCTTGAAAACTGGCCAAACTTCGTTTGTACCATTCTTCTATATCTTCTTCTGTTTTTATATTGCCACGATGAATTTCACTTACTATATGAAATGCCAAGATTTTGTATCGAGCAGCAGGGCCTCTTCCATCATGGTCTAATAATCTAGAGGTTATATTACTCGGAGCACAAATTCTATCTCTCTGTTCTTTAAATTCACTTTCTGGCAGTAAAATATACACATCACCTCGTGGATCATATCCCGGTCTTCCGGCTCTACCGCACATTTGAATTATATCGTAACTTGCAACTTCTGCTAAGCCCCTGTGTATACCTGTAATAATCACACGTCTTGCAGGCATATTGAGACCCCACGCAAGACTACTTGTAGCCGCCAACACAGATAAATCTCTGTTTCTAAACTTATCTTCTAATTTATGTCTTGCTGCTTTTTCTAAATCCGCATTATGGAAATCACAATTAATTCCAGCTTGAATCAAGAGTTTTTTTACCAATTGCCCGGTTCTTTTAGTATGAGTAAAAACTAAAAATTTATCATCAGGATAATCCCTGACAATTTGCAAAACACTTCTTGCCTTAGTGTTTTCGACATCATCATAATAACCTTCATCATCATAAGACTCATAAGAAATAGCTAATGGACAAGGTCTGAATTCAGATTGCAACAAATAAGTCTTTTTGCCTGTAAGGACATAACTGACCCATTCTGCTATTTCCCCTACATTAGGCATAGTTGCTGATAGAAAAACAATACGACATTCAGGCGACAACTTGGTGAATTTCATTAATCCAACTTCTAAATGATCTCCACGGCCCGGCACGGTCAAAAGATGGGACTCATCCACAACAAGAGTCTTGACATCCTTTAGCCATTCATTCTGTTCTGATTTGAAGTTCCTAGTTCTACTGGAAAGCATTTCAGATGTCATTAAAATGACATTTGCTTTTTCCAATTCTTTTCGGCGTTCTACAGTGAGTTTGTAATCACCAGTGCATATAGATAAATTTAAATCATAAAAATGATGATTCTCATCTGTCCAATCATCTATCTTTTCTTTAGCCAATGCTTTTAGTGGTGCTAAATAAACTGCTTTGCCGCCACGTTCTCTAATTTCATTTGCAATGATCATTTCTGCACATACTGTTTTTCCAGCACTTGTTGCAGCAGCAATGATTGCATTACAATCTTCATTGTAAAATTCAAATATCCTAGATTGAACGGGATTAAATTCCTCGAAAGGGAATTTAGCGTATTTAGGAAACCTTTTGGTCGGAACCAATTTGTTCTGATCTTTTACGACTATTGGCTTTGGCATAATTCTTTTAACAAATTTCTTGCATATTCAACATTACTTAAAGCTCTGCTTGTAAACTTAGGATCACGCAATTCTGATTTGAAAATAATTTTATCTTCAAGAAATCTAGGAATAAATGCAGGATCTATTTGTTTGATAGGCATTTCAAGTTCTGCCATAGCAAAATATGGTTCTTCTTTATTGCTGAAAGGATAATCAATAGGCTGTTTGAAAAAATCTATTTCCCATATCAAAACCGAATCTCCCTCAGAACAAACCAAATTATATCTAGTTTTATAAACACGATCAGTTGTTAATGGCCATAAAGATAGAAAATCACTCTGGGAGATTGTGGTTTCAATTTCTATAATTCGATCTTCAAATTTATGTTTATAACAAAATTCATAAGATTTAGTATCTTGTTTTTCATGCGATTTAAAAGCTGGCGGCAAAAATGGATCAAGCCCTACATATAAACTTCTAGTTTCAGATTTTGAATTTGGATACACATTTGATCGCAACCTGATGTCATTGATATAACCTTGTTTAATCTCGATTTTTTGAGAAGTAATATTATTGAGTTCTTCTTCACAATCAAGATTAATAACCCATTTTACTTCATTTTCGATTGGCATGTTTTTTGACCTCTGCTTTATCTGTTCTATAAATATATTCATCTTCAACAGATTCGCCAACAAGATCAACCATTTCAAACCATGGATGCGGGCCATTGGCTGAATGCAACCATCTGTCTATTTCACGATCTCTTGATAAAACGTGAGCAATATCAGCCCAATCACCTGCTAACTTTTGTGAATATCTTGAATTAAGATATTTCAATTCATCATCAGATAACGAACCCACATAGTCATTAACCATTCGGGTAGCTCTACTCATTTTAATTTGCCTCTATAAAATTAAACAATAGAAAGATGACGACAATTATCATCTTCATCAAGAATTATATCATTATCGTTAAACAATTTCAATCCTAAATTATAAGAATCCATTGCAACTGTGCGTTCTTTATGATTTGCTATTAACCAACAATATTCATCAGTTTTAACAAAATTTCCTTTTGCGTTTTCTTGGACAATACCGAGTTCAAGTTTCATTCCATCTGGTAAAAGCAATTTAATGTAGCCTTTATCTAGCAAGTGTTTTATTAATAGTTCCTGTATTTTGTTTTCTCTACTCATCACAATCCTTTCGTAAAGGTATGTCATAAGTATTTATCATTATTATACAGAGTAGACACAAAAATAAAAATATTAATTCAAAATATTTTCACTTCTGTAGGAAGGACATATCTATATTCCAAACCATTGAACTCCAAAATAGGTGCTTTTTTATGTCTGGATGATAATGGTTGGCCTTTTTTATTAACAGCAACTGTCCAACAATAAATTTTGCGACCATCTTTAAAGTCTTCGACTAATGATAGATTATGACCTCCAAGAAAACGTCTTGCAAGTTTTACAACTAAATTAAAAGGCAAAAACGGACAATTTTCACTTGTGACTTGAAGAACTTCCAAGAAAGAGCCTTCATGATCAGCCTTATGATAATGTATGACTATATCATATCCATCTAAGCAGATTTCTTTTAACTTGGATTTAAAAATAAAATCTTCAAGTCGGGGGTCTGCTAATGGATAGTTGTACGGAATAAGCTGTTGGCCTACTGCCCGCATTCTATCAACCAGAGAATCTAAAAAGTCATTATTATACATAAGTCTATCTTATATACGGTTAGTAAAAATCAAATTTTATTTTTAATAGAAAAGACTGCTTGTTTCATATCTTCAGGCTCCAAATAACATTTAATCTGCTCTTTAGTTAAGTGTGATCCTTTTATTAATTCATCAACTTGATTTAGAGCTATCGATCTAGCCTTTCGTGATAAAACACCTAATTTGCCATTTTCTTCAAAATCAAGGTTATTTTTTAATCTAGCCAAAAACCAGTTTTTAGTTTCTGTCATCCCATTTGAAAGAGAATAAACTCCATCAAATTTTAACAATTGCATAACCTCTTTAGGATCAAGCCACAAAAATGATGACCATGGATCGTCGTACTCATAAAGAGATGGAAGGTTTGTGTTTTTTGTCGTTTCCACAAAATGAATTAATAATCTAATCCAATTCTTAACCAAATAGGGATTTACACATCCTGCACCTTCTATAATTCTGAATTCAATTGTAGGCCTGTCCTTTTTATTTAAATGATAAGTATTTAAAGTGTAGTATTTGGAGTCTCCTATTTTTTTAATAATAGAAGAGGCTTGTAAGGGCGTGTTATGGCTAAACAAATCTGTAATCCCTATCTGTTGGCAATATCGGTTTCTCTTTCTATTAACAGGAACTGAATCTAAAAATACAGCCTCTGATTTGATCCAGTAAGTAACAATAGAAGCTAATTCTTCTTCTGTGCAATCTTCAACATTAACATGGACATGAAAGGAACATCTATCGTCAAATATAACATTGCTGTCATTTCTTAATAACGTAATAACCTTACATATCTCTTTTATACCTCGCCATCCTCTTACAACAGGAGAACAAATCTCAATTCCACAACTGGAATCCGGTTTTACCACCCAAGTTTCGTTATCATGAGTTGCACCCCATTTTGTCACTTTTACAGCTAATTTTAATTTGTTAAAAATTAAATTAGCAATATAATTAACTCCTTCTGGGAATTCCCCTCTCATAAGTGGCTTTTTCTTGAAATCCCTATTATCAAAAGAATTTAGCTCGATTTCTACTCCTAAACGCCGATTAGAATTAAAACTTAAATAATCTGCCATAATGTTATTTATTTTATCAAATAATTCTTGATTTTTCAAGAATTATTAAGATAATAATAATATGTCTAAATTAAAAAAATGTTTATCCGTCCGAATCAAAGATAGAGAATTCTTTACCAAAATTGAAAATAAACCTAAATTGCTTGAATTCGCTAAGATGTTTGGGGCTAAACTGTCAATTGTTAATATAAGTCGTCCAGATATATTAAATTTAAAAAAACTAGCTGAAGCCATATCAATATCGACTTACGAAAACAAAAATGACTCCAAGGCCGCTAAACGGACTATTTTAATCAAACAAGCAGCTTCGATAAGAGGTTATATTGAAAAGCAATTTCTTCAAGGTAAAATTGTTAGCTTAAAAGATTTGAAAAGCAAGTTTGAAAAGCAAAAACTAACAGATGGTTGTTTTTGCAATCACATGTCACAAATAAGAAAAAAATTAATGACACAAGGTCATAAAATCAAAAAGGTTGGCGGCGGTAAATATCAACTAACTAATTACTAATCCTTGAGATATCGCTCTTTATTAGAACGCTTCCAATACGCATTACCTATAACAACAGGAAGAACAAGCATTGCAATCCAAAGTAAAGTAACACCTACAAATGTTGATCCCCCACCATCCCATAGGGGCATATCCATTATTCCTGTAATAAAATACACAGGTGGAATTAAAATAAGAAAATAACCTGCTATTAACAACAAAACACCGGCTGCAAATATACTTGCAGTCCCTAAAATTCCAACAGCTATAGATTTTAATATTTTAACAATCATTCAGAATCCATTACATCATCCATATTAGATGATTCATCATTAACATCTTTACTCTGCAAAGTGTCTGCTTCAGTAAGATCAATTGCATCTTGGAAAATAGATAAATACGCTTCGACTTCTTCTTTACTCTCAGCATCTACTAAAGTTGGGCATCTGTATAAAACATCAGCAGGAACAATATTGGCTTCTTTTGCTGCCTTAAATTTAACTTTTTGCCCATTTGCCCATGGTTCTTTAACTATATAATTTCCACCACCGCCAGCAGGTTCGACTCTACTAATCTGAAGTAAAATCAAAAGCAAACCACCCAAAGGATTAATCCCTTTATCGTAAAATAACTGGACATTTGAAGCTTCTAAAAACGGAACGAAACTTCGATTTTTTTTGTTTCTAACTTGTAAATTTATACCACATTGCAATTCGTTCTCATCTACAAATTTCTTTGTAGCAGATACTCTTAATCTACAAGAAGCATAGAAAGGCAAGGCTTGACCGCCACCACCTGTCACTTCACTAAAAGCAGGATTTCCACCAATAGTAGATCGAGTTTGGTTAATGACAAAAAATGTAGCGTTATTTTCATCTAAGAATGGATTTAATTTTCTCAAGGCGGCTCCAGCAACCTTTGCTCTTTCACCCGGCTGTTCTTTACCGCCTACTATTCTTTTGAAATCTGCTTTTGTATAAACTTCTGGCAAATCTAGCTCTTTAAATTCTCGATGACATGGAGATACGCTAATTGAATCCCAAATTATGACTATTGGCACGTCCTTGCCTTTAACTTTCCTAATTAACTTTACAACAGCTTTAACTTTACTTTCAACTTCTTCAATAAATCTAGGAGTGTAAGTCACTATTTTAGAAGTGTCTACATGTGCTGCTGTTTCTGCAAACATAGCATTAAGGGCTCTTTCGCAATCTAAAAAGACTCCAATGCCGCCTAGCTTTTGTACTCCTGCTAAAATACAATTAGCAATTAAAGATTTGCCACCACCCGGAGGCCCGTATATCTCAGTAATTTTTCCACCCGGAATGCCACCGCCCATGAATTTACCGCTACAAATATAATTTATACTTAAATTGCCAGTATCAACAAAATATTTTACCGATCCTATATCTTCAAGTATATCACCACCTGTAGCTGTTGCTAACTCCGCAAAAAAGTTATCACCTGCTTTTTTCTTAGCCATAATTCCTCATTTTAAAGTAAAAGCCCTTATTCCCCGTTAAGGGAATAAGGGCACCGGGTTCAAGTTTATCCTAAATTATTGAGCGTATTTAGAAATTCTTGATCAACAACTTGATCGCCTTCAGAAACTGGTTCAGTTACTGGCTCAGAAGTGGTTTCTTCTACCACTGCTTCTGGCTTTGTTTCTTCTTGAACAGTTTCTTCAACAACAACTGTTGGAGCAACGCTTGGAGTGCTGCTTGTCATATATTCACTGGGATCAAAATCTGATTGTGTATCAGCTATTACACCACAATGAATCTTTAATTGACGCTTCATCTCTTCAAGTTCCTTCACATTACGAAGTGCCGCCAAGTCGTGCAATCCATCCAACCAATCTCCAACTTGTGCTGCTGTTCCTAATAGACTTATTTCTAAGAATTTAGAATCAGAATAATTTGGATAACTTTGATCGCCACTACCTTGAGTGATTTTCTTCATAATCTTAAAATCACGTCCTGTTGTCATATCCCAAATATCACCAAGTTTCTTTTCATCTAATTCTGGGTCACCAACAATTGCTCGAAGAATTTTTCCATGTAATGTTTTCCCAATAGAAAGAATCTTAGGACCAACATTTTCCACAGCTTCGCCATTCACAATTACGTTTCTGATTATTACATTGTAATAATATCTTTCAATAGGCTTTAAAGACCGTGCATTGCTTTGCAACTCTTTAACCTTGTCCGAGTCGCTTTCTTTTTCGGATTCCTTCCAAAGATGGGAATACCAATTACAAACCGGGCATGTACCTTTCCAGCTTTTACCATCAAATTCTCTTGGACAATGTAGATATCGTCCATTAACCTTATGAAGTCTTGTTTTTTGATATAACAAGGGCTTTTCATGGTCAAATTTGGCTACATCTGCTGGAGGTAGGATTCGAACAATTACCGATCCTGTACCTTTTGGCATTGTAACAAACTTTTCTAAAAAGTCTGAATTTCCGGTGTTTGATCCATCGTTGCTTAAACGATTAAGATCCGAAGTGATTTGACTTGCAATGTCTCCCGCTAAATCTGTCGTACTCATAGTAAATCTCCTGTAAATGAAAGTTGATTGAGGTATGTTAACTATGTTCGACAAGTAAATCAATTAAGTTTATTGTTTTGTTTCTTTTTCTTCCTGAATTTTCATATATTCTTTATATATCTCTTGTCCCATCTCTTTCAAAATCTCCACTTTTTCTTTTGGAGTTTTAGCCCCTTGCTCTTCTAATTCTTGATTTAACTGAGCTTTATCAGCTTTATCCTTTAAATATTCTTCTTCAAGAGCATCTAAAATTTTATGATTATGTAATAACTTTTCTCTAACTTCGTCATCTGTTAATTTTTCAGATTCTTCATTTTCATGTTTTTGCAATTCTTTATAATATTCTTTTTCGAGTTTAATTATAGATTTTTCTTCTTGTAGCGAATCTCTATCTTTTCTAAGTTTTTGAGTAACTTTTAATTTACGCATTTTTTGTTTATTGATTTTAGTTTTACTCATAATTTAATTATCTCCATCGTCATCTCACTGGCACTTCTTTGTGGTATATATAAAGTTGCCCATGTAGGCGGAAGATTTTTGAGACCTTCTTTCACTGGGGCAATCATTCTCTCTATATCTTCTGACTTTTTATAC
>SDBT01014558.1_pt1 | contig 12538 bp, 13 predicted proteins | sample 2277101 | NCBI WGS metagenome assembly SDBT01 (sample SAMN10404973, study PRJNA504765) | marine sediment metagenome | isolation source: marine sediment core GS10_PC15, 103 cmbsf | place: Arctic Ocean: Southern Knipovich Ridge | collected 2010
AGTAAAACTCCCAATCGCTCTTTGCATGTGCTACAGGAAAGATTGTTAAAAGTAGTATACTAATCAGAATTATACTTCGCATCTTATTCATTTCAATCCCATGCCTTTTTAACGATTGTTTGAAGTTTGACGTTTACTCATCGTTTCCTTGCCTGTTTAATAATGCTGCAAAGTGCGTGCCAAAAGGGAGATCTCGACGTAACCATAAGATATAACTAAGGTTTTCTGCCGGTGGGGCGAAAGGAGGGGTAAAAGAAATCCTGCAACCAAAGTTGCAGGGGTCTTGAGGGTAATCTTATTAGGATCAGCAATAGCACGGGTTCATCGCAGGTGCAAACAAAGTTGAGGTTTCAAACAAAGTTGCAGGGATTTGAGATTTGAATTTGGATTTAAGGCCCTGGTATGTCTGAAGAAAACCGACTGGGGACCCCGCATCAGAAATATTGAGCGGTTAGTGAGCATTATCCGCTGGCGGATGAGAAAGCACTGGGAAGATAAACACCATGAGGAGGTGATGAAGAATGTGGAACAGAGCAATCGAGTTCGTCGATGACACGTTCAGTGTGAAGGAGATAGTTCGCATATTGCAATGCGAGCTGTCGCAAAGTGAGATAGAGCTGTTCGCTGATGAGTTGTTAAATGGATTGAAATTTGATGAATTTGATTTGGAGGAATAGCCCTGCGGGGCTCTTTTTTTGGTTCGGTTGGTTTTAAAGAGGGGCTGGCCTGGCTACGCAGGCGGCCAGAAGGATAGTTATTTCATAACAGTGTGATATGGTAACGGTTCATTGGAACCTTGGAGGGTTTAGTGTGGAAATCAAAGATTTTTAGAGAAATTGGAGCTAAGAATTAGCATGGAATTAAAAAGGGATTATAATTGGAGAAGGTTGGGTAATGGGGGTTAGAATTAATTGAGGAGATAGGGTAGTATATGTAATAAGGTGGAATTAATTCAAATTTGTTCCTATGGAAATGATTTGACAAATTACGGTTAATTGGCTATTAATATTGATATTACTCATCCTTGAGGATTCACTCTTATGAAAGATTTTGCAGACATCCCAGACATCCCAGATAATGTTGATAACTTTGTAAAGGCGGTATCTGAAATTGTGGGGAATTTTGAGTCACTTATATTTGAATCCCATTGTAAAGAACATTTTGTTTGTCACTTAGATAATTCACCCATTGAGCAAATTCTTTTTACGGCTTTAAGTGCTGTAACGTATATTTGGAATACATTTTTCGGTGATAAGATTGAAATTAATCCTCAGGAGAAAATAGGCGAACATCGTGTCGATTTTTTAGTTTCGTACTGTAAAGATAAAAATGAAAAAGCAAATAATATAATTGTTGAGTGTGATTCACAACAATTTCATGAGCGAACTGAAAAAGAAAGAAGGTATGAAAAAAAGCGTGATAGATATTTACTTCAACAAGATTACACAGTTTATCACTATACAGGAAAAGAGATAATCGAAAACCCATTCAAAGTTGCCCATGACGTTATTAAAAACCTTACTGGTAAATCATGGGAGTCTTATGATATTATTAAAATAAATGAGAATGATTTTCAAAATATTTTATCTTTGTAGCACCTTGACTTTTTAAGTTTATATGGGCATAGTTATTCGAAACCAGTAGATTATCCATCATAAAATTAAGAAGCCCCAGAAAATAATCTGGGGCTTTTTAAGTTCTTGCCTAAAGCATGGCAAATTGCTATGATCCGTAACTAATCCGTCACTAATTTTTGGGGGTTTGGGGCCAGTAACATATTGATTTTAAAGAAATGAATGGCGGAAGTGCATGGGAATCGAAACGAAGCATTAGCCTTCTAACGCTTTGGAATAATTCAGCTTATTTCTTCCCCAAAATGACTTGGGGTAGGTTTGGGGAAGGATATCACTGAACCCCGCTCCATCAACTCACGCTTTCGCGCAACCTCAACCCTTGCATACTTTCTTACCGATTCCAATCTCGCATGATCTGTAATGATCTGAAGCTCAGACAGCGACATGCCTTTTTCGTTGACATACTGGCTGCATGAAGAGTGCTTCAGGCCGGAATACATATCGATGTTTTCACCAACCTTTGTGCAGGCCTTTTTCCATATTCGGTTAAGAGTATAGCCACCGTAGCGCTTGCCCTTCATTCTTCCTAAAGGATTTCGGAAAAAGAATTGACCTGGATTCCTGTGCAATGCTTTGGCCGTATCCTCGAATATAGAATGACATGGAATTACATGCTCTGCATTTGTTTTGGTTCGCTCCACAAGTTTTCTGGCAGATATTGAGCGCCTGATGATAAAAACATTTGCAATTGGATCATAATCCTCTCTATGAAGCGCACAGGCTTCAGCAGGCCTTCGCAAGTGGTATTTCAACCATAGAAATATTGGCCGGTGCTCTTCTGGGATCTGGTTAATGATCTTCATTTGTCGTTCTTCTGGAAGCCATTTGATCGTAGGCTCAACCAGATCATAATCTTCTTTCTCTGGGAAGTCTGGTAGCGCCTGAATCTTCCTTGAACGTTTAATATAGACCATAAACCTGTGAAATGCAGCCATGACATTATAGCGCCCCTTCGGCTCCAATTTGATGGAACTTAATAATTTATCCAGGGTGTCAAGCTGAATTTCATGCAACATGATTGAGTTTTGCTCGAAAAAAGGCTTAATCCAATTCTTAAAGTAAGATTTATAGCCCTTGTAAGTTGCAGGCTTTCTTCGCTCTTGAATGATTTCCAGCCAGTTTTCAAACAGCTCGATTACATCTGTATAAAGTACCTTGCCTTTATACCTGTCAATGTTGAAAGAACCGTTGCCTGCTAATCCATTTTCATAATCTCTTTGGATATCACGCAAGCAGGCTTCAGCATACTTTTTATGGTACATACGATCTTTTTTGTACCATCTGACCTTATGGACCTTTCCCTTCTCAGGCCAGTTCACAACCCAATAGCCTCTGTCCCGTTCAAACAGGACAGAACCTTTCAAGCATATCACCCCCTTTCGGGGATAACTATTAACATTTGGTAAATTATTTGTCAAGACACCTCACACATGAGTCAAAAAGCAATCGCAACCTCGATGATAGCTCGGAGCAATTTTGGGACGTCTGACGGTCATAAACTCACCCTTTGAAGATTCCCAGTCACCAGCCTTGAGCATCGGCTCACCGCGGCCCACAACCTTGCCCTTGAGATTCTCACACCATGGGCATGATTTGCCACGGGTATTCGACATGATCTTAAAGCCGGCCAGGAACGCAACCTCTGCAAATATCCGGTTCGAAGTTTTTACGACCTGGTTGTTTGTAATTTTATTTGCTCGGTTCTCTTCGGCGGTCCACTCGTCAATTCTTGCTTCAACCGCTTCGATCCCGGTCTGCTCAAGCTCCTTTAACAGCTGATTCTGTGACGAATAAACATGCCCGACTCTGTAAGTTTCAGCATGTTTTTCAATAAAGTCGCTTAAATCGGCTCTGGCGGCGCCCATTTCAAGCTCTGATGCTTCCTGAATGCCCTCTGCAAAGGATTTGAGCACTGGAGCCATTTTCTGATCGATTACGTCCGGCATGATCTGTTCGTAGAAGTTTTCCATCCAGGTACGAAAAGACTTCTCTCCCCGGCCTTTCCTGTTTTTAAGGATAGCGCCTTTTATTTGCTTCACTTCGCGCCTGATTATATGCGCGGCAGCGTCCAGAATAAGCGGTCTGAAGTTTTCTGATATCCTATCTCGCCGGTCAATCCCCCTAAATTCTACTTGTTCGCGCAATTCCTTTTTTTGAGGTTCCGGCTGTTTAACCTCAAAAACATCGCCGCCCTCAACTGAGTTCATGTTCTCAAACTTGCGGATCTCATTGACAGACAGGAACCCGGCCTGGCGTGCAATCTGATAAGCCTCGAACCTCTCTTTTGTATTCGCCCTCAAAAAGTTCTGAGTCAAATGCTCAAAAAAATACTTCTTTTTTTCCAGTTCTGTGAGTAAAGACCTATGATTTGCCTGTTCGATCCGCATTAACCAGGGCATCAGGGTATGCACCAAAAAACTACGATTCTGTTCTGTGACATTTGAGTAAGTACTTCTGTCGTAATCCATAATCAGATTCAAAGGCACCCGGAAAATCCGGGCAATCTGAATGACCGAAAATTTCTCGGATTCGATCATTTGAGAATCTTCAGGACTAATTCCCACTGATTCCCATTTCAAGTCCCCATCAAGAATAGCAACTTTGTGTTTATTGCCGGAGCCAAAGCCTTTATTCCAGGCCTTTCTTAAAGTCTCCTTGCCGTCACCCAGGTCATGAGGAGTTGTAAGAAGCCCGGAAGGACTGGCATCATTTTTAAAGAAGTTTGCAGAATAATCACTGGTTGCTTTGGCTGCGCCAAAAGTATCCCGAAACATAGACAATGGGCTAAATCCAATGATACCGTCAGAGGACAGGCCCCGGATGTGAAGTATATCCTCAACCTGATATTCCTTTTCATCTCCACCGGAAGGCTGGTATTTGTATATCAAATTACGGCCCTTGACTTCAGGAGTGACACTTTTCGGATTTAAGGGCCACAAGGCAACAATCTCGCCGTTCTCCCTCTCGATGTAGCAGTAGGCATTCCCACGCAAAGAAACATGCCCGACCATCATCTCACGCAACTCAAAAGCGGTCATTAATGGGTTCGGTGAGTCGTGTAAGATATTATAAAGCGAAAAGTCCCTTGCTCTTTGTTTGTTGCCATTTGCAAGTCGCTCATAAGTTATCAGAGGTAAGCTTGCTATGCTTTCAGAAAGTACCCTCACGCAAGCAAAAACCGCCGGTATGCCCATGATCTTATCATCGGTAAGCCGTACCCCGGATGAGGTTTCCTCCCCCTTGAAGGCATCAAAGTTCGCCCAATTCCTTTTTCGTTTGAACAGATTTATAAGTTTCATTCTGACATCCTTATTATTATTTGTAGTACCCTTGAACCCAGACACAAATATTTCCGGCTCCGGAAGCATCCACTGTTAAAGACGTGGCCGCCGTAACAACCAGGCCCCCTGCCCTGCCGATAAAAGGCCAGGCGATGGTCTGACCGGCTGCAAAAGTAACCGGGCCGATTAAAGCCGTTGTTACTGCTCCACCAGTTTCGCCTGCTCCGATAGTTACGGAAATCGCTGCGTCACTTGATATCACCAAGTATTCAATTATTATGCTAACACCGGCTGCGGGAGCCGCAATAATTTCCTCGGTTCCCGATGCGTCATCACTAACCGCGTTTTTTATAAATCCAGAACCCGCAGGCTGTGGACTCGTTACATCAAAAGCCATGATAACCCCCTTAAAGTGTTCTCAAAAATGAGAATATTTATACCTTGGTTATAGGGGAGAGTTTCCCCTCCCCATTGTTTTATGCACGTTCATCAAGCCCAACGCACCAGGACAGATCATCTCCAATTCTTGGAGTGACAGCGCTTGACCATGAATCCATACCGTCAAATCTTACTAGTACACGGTAGCTCATGAGATCCTCGGTCCAGCCTGGAATGTTCGATTTCTCCAGCCGGACTTCGCGTCTGATTCCGATATAGTACTGTGAGAGATCCACGAACATTAAATCATTAGCATCTCCCAGTGTCGGCATCATCTGCGAAAATACTATCGGACGCCCTAGTAGTGTGAACTCTCCGTTCGACTCGGAAAAAATATTGACCCATGAACCGCCGGTGCCAATGGCGACCGTCATACCCGTCATCAACTGAGGAATACACGTTTCATTCGCTAACCAAATCCCCCTACTTCGGCCAGCCGGATACATCCTCGCGAACATTTTGCTAGCATTATAAAAAAGCAAACTATCCGCTATCTGGCCGCTTTCGATTGCAACAGAAACGATGGACGGGCTTACAGTCAGGCCCAAGGGTTGTCCAGCACCAGTTCCCTGGGTAAAATAATAATCCATGCCCAGACCCAGCGACTTCTTAATGGCCGCCTCAAGCTGCCCCTCAAAACCCAAACCGTCCTCTTTTAACTCATTTGAGATATCAACAAAGATTGCGCCTTTGTTGGCGGTTAGCTGAATCTGCCGGAGCTTTCCGGTCTGCTTCGTTCCGGTTCCTTCTTCTGCAAGAAACTCAAGAGCAAACCCTCCAAAGTATTCACCGCTGCTCATGTCATACCCGTCCCAGCCGGGAACCCTTCTGGTTCTGCTAGTCATTGGCCAGACGGTTGCCCTTGGCCGAATTACTTCATCCGGCAATGACGAGTCCAGCCATTTGGCTGCTAATGGATCAGGCACCGCGAAACCTCCTAGACTGGGGGTTCCGCCAAGTTGTGTTCTGAAGCGTTTGATTTCTTCTTCATCAACTACTAGCTCACGCCCCTGGTTAAACATTCCGGCAAAGGTCCGATCATGCGCCGGACCACCCTCAAAGTTAAGGATGGAACGATCCACCTTTTTATCCAGTTCCGGCTCGAATCTGTTTTCCTTCAGATCCTTTTTTCCGTCCCGGACCGCATCCATCATTTCAATTTTCTGATCGTACTGTCGCACCTGATCTTTCAAACCATTGAATTTCTCGAACTCTTCGTCTGACAGGTTTTCTGTCAGGGCAAGCTCTGACATTTCGTCAAGCGTCCTCTTTTTTGCTTTTAAAATATCGTTGTAATCCATTTTAGTCTCCTTTTTGATTATATTTCGACCAATCCCGCTCATCGGATCCGCACCGGCAGCCACTAAACTGCACTCAAAAGGCTGCCAACGGGTCACCCGAAAGCCGGTTTTGGTTCTTTGTCTTTTCTTAATAAAATAACCAATGGAGAGATTCCTAAGAATCCCGTCCTGTATGTCTTTCCAAATATCGTTTTGTGTCTCCGATATCCGTAAGATCCCCTTTAGTTTGCTTCCGACAATTTTTAAGTTCTCTACAATTCCAACGGGTAGCCGCTGATCGTCATGGGTAGTTATCAACGGCAAAGGCTCTCGGCTCAAATCTACAGCTTCAGCCGTATGTTCGAGAACCTCGTCCCCATCGAATCGTTTCACCGGGTGCTCAGTGCTTAAGGTAGCCTCAACAGTCCGTTCTTTGGAACGCACTGTTTTCAAGTCAACTTCAAATGTTCGTTTCTGCATTCTCTCACCTCCCATTAAAAATAAAAAAGGCGGTCGTGTGAGGTGTGGCCCACACGCCGCCCTTATTTTGCGCTCCTTAATTAATCCCCGGGTAGCTAACCCAAAGATTAAACCATTATTTTACATCCACATTATTGATGGTTCGACCTTCTCAGCAGCATTTCTGACAGCACCATCAAGTGCCATCACGCTCGCCACCGCCAGGTCAACTTTTTCGGGACTCCTTTTCTTTGAAATTTTAATATTATCGGCCGGGTCAGTCTCCATCACAATATTTGAAAAGCACCACCATAAGACCGGATGATCCGGGAATATTATCTTCTTTTCTAAGATTAATTTTATCAATTCTTTGGTCGGGGGGGACATTGATTTATAGCCCTGTCCGAATGAAATTACTTCCATGCCTTGATTTTCGATTTCCTGGATGATCTTTGTGCTGCCCCAACGGTCAAACAAAATAGCCCTTAAATCGTATTTTTGAGCAACCTGGTCAACCCGACTCAAAATAAAATCATAATTGATTACAGCCCCGGGCGTTGCTTCAATGAATCCCTGGTTTTTCCATAATAGATATGGAACCCGATCACGTTGACTACGCTCTTTGATTGAGTCGGCGGGGCACCAGCAATATGGAACGATATAATAGGGTTCATCCTCGGTTTCAGGTAAGAAACACAACACAAATGCAGATAAATCCGTTGTAGATGCTAAATCAAGGCCAGCATAGCAGGCGCGCCCGGTCAAGTCTGGCAATTTTCCAACACAAGCTTCATATTTCGCCATCTGTAAAAATCGGCTTTCTTGCTCTGTCCACTGATTCAGATGCAATCGCCTAAACGTATTTTCGTAAATAGGGGTTTCTTTTGCTCTTTCGCATTCTCTTGCGAGATACTCTGAGCTGATGGAAACGTCCAGGTTCGGGTTACACGACTTCCAGACCTCTGGGTCGGTCCAATCCGATCCATCTGCAAGTTTATAAATTACAGGAAAGAATCTGTTGTCATTGCCCTTCCCGTCCCGGACTCGTTCGGCGTATGCAAGTTTTTCAGCACAAACTGAGAATTTATCAAAACTTGCGGTCGTCAATAACATCATTAATGGTTCTGTCCTGGCACCCGTGGATGTCTGCAACACGTCAACAAGGTCCCTACCGGATTCACCGCGCAATGCATGAAGCTCATCAGCAACAAAACAGCTCAGATTCCCGCCGTGTTTAGTGCTTGCTTCGGATGATATCACCTTGAAATGGCCGTCAATCAATGGATATTTGATGGTATTTTTATATACTTCGGACCTGATTTTAAGCTCCTCCTCCTGTAAAACCATCATTTTCGATACGTCAAATAATTCACGGGCCTGGTCCCGATCGGCGGCACAACACACAATCTGTGGTGTATTTTTATCGCCACGATAAAGCTCATGTAATGCGATCCCCGCTCCAAGCAGGCTCTTGCCGTTTTTGCGTGGAATATAAATCAGACATTCCCGGTATCGGCGCCGATCGTCCTCTATGGAAAGCCAGCCAAATAAATGACCGATAATCGCTTGCTGCCACAACTCTAAGATGAACGGCTGTCCCTTGAGTGGTCCGATGCAATGGGATAAACAATCATGGAAAAACCCGATTGCCCTGTTTCCGACATCTTTATTGAGATAAAACCCTTTACCGTGAGCAAAAGGGTCATAGTCTCCTGGTTTGAAATCCGGCCACTTATCAATCAAAATACTTTTGTTTAACATTATCTTTTTTTGGTTTTTGAAGTTTGACGCCTTTTCTATCGTCTGGCGTCAGATAAAATTTCTTCATCAGCCTGCAATAAATATCATTTGAGTTTTTGTAAGTTGTCAATGCCGGGTTCTTTTTGATTTCATCTTTTGAACCTCTTACATTTATACCGTCTTTATTTACAGAATCCAGAGATTGCATCATAAGGTCATAAGCACCGCACAAGGTGATGAAGGATTCCCGGTCAAGCTCAGTAAGAGTCAAAACAGAAATAAGTTGCCGGCCAACCCGCCTATAAAATTCGGCTCCATATCCCCTTAAACTTTTTGGCATTGCCCATAATCGCTTAATTGGTTTCATAGGGTAAATCGCTTTTTTCTGCCAGCGGTAGTCGTGTGACTGCACCTACGGTCTACAAACTAACGCTTTCTGATGATTTAATAAGAATAAACAACTGGTCCCCGCTTCTTTCTCTCTGCAGCAGTTTTAATGGCATGGCATGGATTGCAAAGGCTCTCTGTGTTCGACTCGTTATACATATCACCACCGGATCGAATAGATATAATATGATGAACCATATCAGCCGCCTTGGTTATACCGTGCTGTAGGCAGTTCTCACAGAGGGCGTGCCTTGCCATATACCACGCCCTGTAACGCTGCCACCGGGCTGTGCTATACCTGGGATCACTGTCCTTGGTCGGTTTGGCCGGCTGGTGGTCTGGGCAGTAGGCCCGCCCAGATTCCACCAGGTTGTTACAGGGATATGCAGCGCAATACCTTTTACTCATCCAATTGGCCCTCAAGAATCAAAAGACGCTTGTTCATACCCTTAATTTTTTCCAGATAGCCAGATGCCCAATCATCCTTGCATACTAAATGGTGACCGCTCTTTTCCAGGTGTTTGACAATGTTTTCAGCCAACCATTCAGCATGCACGTTATCCTTGTTGTCTGACTGCCTGATTGCCTCAGCGATGACAGCCGATTTATCACGCATGCTTTTATCATTGTGCGCTGACAACCTGTGGTACTTTTTTAAGTCTTTTTCCATTTTACGCTCCTTTCTTAGTTGTTGTTCGTCGGCACAGGTTTGTGCCACCCTTGAGTCTTAATAAATTTACAACCCCCAGCCAGTTTGAAACGATATTGCAACCCATTCGGGTTTACCGATGTCTTCCAGTTTTTTGCTTTTTGAATTGTGATAGATCCCGAATCCATTGAGAGGTATAACCTCGGCTTCTCCATGCTGCGGTATCCGCCCAGGCCAACCTTAAGGCCTGGATTTTTCTGTAATGCAATGAAGGCAATAGCTCCTTTTAGCTTCTTGTGGATCTCTGCTATCTTGCCTCCAACCTCGTAAAAGTTGTCATGTAATTCCAGGAAATCAACAATATTGATTTTACCCTTACCCGGCTTAATTACATCGGCAAAGTTGTCTGATCTCTCCCGGGCTTTAAAATCCCAATCAGGTAACGTTAAATCTTCAAAATTATTCAAGCGCTTTTTAAGCTCGGATGCTCCCATTTCGCTATTATAGTAAAACACCTCAAACTTTCGCATATTTTCGCGGATCACGTTTAAGAGAAGTGCCGTCTTGCCAGAATCAGGAGAACCAGCGATAACAATAATGTTACCCGGCATGATCTCAACTTTTTCGCTGAGTCCGAAAGGGAGCCAAAGATCTACGGTTTCGTTATCAGCATTTAGGAAATCCATTTCTTCGACTTCGCTTTCTAAGCGCCGGTAACAGCCGTTTTTATTGCCGTGTCTCTCAATGATTTCTTTTTTATGCAATCGAAGCAATTCGGCAACAATCGCCTTTTTATCGGATCTTGTAGTCACCTGTAGTCGGTTGAAGACATCTGTGGTCAAAAAATAGCCGCTTGTAGTCACTACGAAGTCGCGGACCTCTTCAGAGATGTTAAATTCGGCCCTGGATTCTCGCTTTTTTGCAGACTCGATTTTGCCCAAAACCTCTTTTTCTGGGAAAGGTGGATCACAATGGGATGCAAAGAAAAGTAAGTATTTTAAGAGGTTTTCGTCACCCATGCCGCCTTTAATAAGACAGTTTGCAAGGTGAAAAAGAGCTTGATCCCTCTCTCCCTTCTTGAAGTCACCTGTAGTCACTTGTAGTCGCTTATAGTCACTTGGATTTTGGGCAACTTTGTAGTCACCCCTAGAATGTATTTTTTTATATAATAATTCTGGCATCGCGGCAGGTTGAATTTCTGCAATACTCAAACCATCAATCCATGCATATTTATTTTGTCCATTTTTTGATGGCGGGGCAACGATGTAACCGCCATCAGTCCGAACATCGCAATCTGTGAGGACCCTGGCGCGATTCATAAGTCCGGGTTTGTGTGAAAAATAAAAATGCCAGCCGCCACCTGGTGTTCGACATGTCGGCGTTAAAAGCGAATCTGGGAGAAATTCATTCAGAGCATCATACCCAGCCTTTGTGTCGACATCGAGTACATCAAGCCCAGAAATATGGCCGGTAACGATTCCGATGTTAGCATCAGACCACCGCTTCCACCATGCTCGAATTTGATCCGGCTCGGCCCTTTCGGTCTGGTATTTCTCCCACTTGATAAATGGCTTTTTTGTGGGTTTCACAGGAATAACGGAAAAACCGTTCTCTTGATACCATAGGGCGGCTTTAAGCTGCCTTGTCATGTTGATCCTCCAGCTGGAGATGGAGTTGATCGATCTGCTTGTTGATTCTTTCGACCTCAGCTAAAAAATGGGCTTTCGCCGCAACCATTTTCTCAATACAGTCGTACAGCAAAAGCAGCTTGGCCTGATTTTTGAGCTCGATCAGCCGGTCTATTTTTTCATTCTTGGTCATCTTGAGTTCGCCTCAATACGTCTTTGGTCGCCTTTAATTCGTCGCAAACTGCCTCATGGTCTTTTTTTAAGACTTCATTTTCCCTTTCCAGCATATGAAACTTGTCACGTAATGTTTGCAATTCTTTTACTCGTTCCAGATTATCTCGAAGTCTGGCGCTCTCATGGTCAAACAGTAGTCTATAAATCGGCTCTGCAAACCACTTGCCATCATGGCTCCGTGTAAATTCAGCCGCCATTGTCGGATGTTTTCCGAAAACCTTATCGCTGGCATCCATTCTTGCGAAATATTTTGTTATGATAGCCCGGACCACCACAGTAAGCGGAAGGTTGAATGTCTCTGATAGTTTGTCAAGTCGTTGCCAAATGTCAGGTTCGACCAGGGCGTACATTTCAAAACAAGCTCGCGCCACATTACTAACGGGACGGCCGGTCTTGTCTGCAATTTTTTCCATTTCTGAGTGCAATTCTTGAGGGATCCGAACGTTTACTCTGGCTGTTTTTTGCGGCATGGTTATCCTCCTGATCCATTTATTTTTTTGTTTATGCACCAAATATACGTACTATGGTGCACATTGTCAAGGAAAAGATTAAAAAGATTTGCGAAATGAGTCTTTGTTTGTTAAGTACATAAAAAATGCCGCTCATAGAAATGTGAGCGGCATAGTTTTGACAGAGGCTTTGGGGAACTTTTGGGGAAGGGAACCCCGTTTTTTTAAAGCGTAACTACTTGATATAATTAAATGGGTGGCGGAAGTGCATGGGAATCGAACCCACCCGGGACGGTTTTAGCGCCCCACACCGGATTTGAAGTCCGGGAGCCTCACCAGTAAGCTGCGCACTTCCGCAT
>SDBT01014559.1_pt1 | contig 12537 bp, 8 predicted proteins | sample 2277101 | NCBI WGS metagenome assembly SDBT01 (sample SAMN10404973, study PRJNA504765) | marine sediment metagenome | isolation source: marine sediment core GS10_PC15, 103 cmbsf | place: Arctic Ocean: Southern Knipovich Ridge | collected 2010
ATCAAGAATTGTTATATCGCCGGAAGTGATTGTACCTGTACTGTTATAGTTACCGCCTGTGAGCGTTGCTGTGCCGTCTGAGATAGTACCGTCAACCGTCAAGTCCTGCGACATAACAACATCGCCGTCAGCCTCTATCTGGATTGCATCTGTGTCTGAGACGGAGCCTATGAATCCATCGTCGGGGATGATAATGTTCCCGCCGAGAGTAATGCCCCCGCCTGCGGTAAGGGAGCCGGTTGTCTTCACCTCCGATATGTTCGTATCGCCTAACATGATTTGGTCGTCGTCATCCGGTTCTGCGTTAAAACCAAGGGCCGTGGAATTGGTGTAGACGATTTGAGGAGTCAGAGTGTGTGTCCCTGAGCCCGCATCGGTGAAACTGCCAGAGAATAATTCCAGAATTTCCGAAGTGTTAATTTTCCAGATATCAAACGCAGTCGCCAACCCGGCAGGCAATGTACCAGTCGTTGTTATTTTCAGATTCAAATAATCCCCAACATCACCGAAACCATGTCCTCCGCCAGCAGTTATAGTTACGCGATTATTTGCAACGTCCAAACTTGCAATCTCTTTGGCGGCTACCGCCTTGAGTTCGAAAACGTTAAAAGAGAGATAGCCAAGGGCCGTATTATTGTCCCCATCGTTACTGCGACCTGCTTGACTCCCGATAGCAACTTGGCCTGCCCCAGTATTGAAATAACCCGCAAAGAAACCCGATGACGTCAGGTTGCCTGCGGTATTAAACCCGCCTGAAAAAAAGCCAACACTGGTATGCGAGCTGGCTTTCGGTATTGGATTTCCGCCGCCTGCAAAATAGCCAACATCAACAGAGTTAGCTGGTACTTCACCGGGCGTGAACTTTCCTATTACAATAGAGCTGAACACATCATCAAAAAGTATCCCACTCGAATTGTCAAACAGCGTGCTCGCAGCATCATTGCCAGACCACATACGCCATTGCTGTTCACCACCAGGAGAAAACACTGCGGGCACATCGTCGTTAATCTCAAAGTAACCAAGAGCAATGCCTGGAAATATCAGTACAAGTAGGATTAGTTTTTTCATGCGACTCGTGCCCCCGTATGCGTCGGCAGACCAAATCCTGCACTTGGCCCTGTAACTGTAGTCGGGGACGGAGTTGGACGCCTGCCGAAGAATCCCGACCGCGACGCCGCCAACCCTAACGACCCGAACCCCAGCAACCCCTGACTCAAAGCGTCGAACTTCGATTTCCTTCTCAGCGACCTGCCCCGTGCTCTCTCTATAGCCGCACTGGACTCGAACGCACCTTCTGTGACCCTGCCCCTTTCGAGAATGAAACCTATATTTTTAGCCGTCGCCGCCGCAATCTGTGTATCAATTACAAGCGGCAGGCCCTCGTTTACCCGTATCCCTCCGGCAGCCGCCGCCGCCTTTGCAGCAGCACGACTCCTTACGCTTCGCTCTTTCTCTATTGACGCTTCCTCAACTGACGCCCTGCGAGCGGCTTTGGCGTTCTTCAGGTCGATCTGCGCCCGTGCTTTGGCAATCTTCTCTTGCTGTCTGCCTTGCTGTAATGTCTGACCAATTCCTACAGCCGTGCCGACCGCAGCCGTAGCCAGAAGCGTTATCGGGTCGTAACGTCTTGTCGGGTGGGCAAAGAAGATATAGCCATTCCGTTCGACTAACCGAACGTCATCGGGAACGTATCTCCCGTAGACATTCTCTGCGATATATTTCAAATCAAATACGTTCATACTGTCAAAAACTTCCTCATATTGGTCACCCATTCTTCGCCATCTTCCAGTAATTCCAGAAACTCGGCAAGTGTACGATGTTCATAATCAGTACCCGCAAGCTCAGACATTAGTTTCTGAATCTCGTCGATTATCCGCAATGATTCCATTGTAAAGTTTCTCATACAAAAAAGAACTTGTTCCGTCAGGGAAGTAAAACCGTCTTTCGTATGGATTCGTAAACCCAAGGGACTCGGTGAACCGTATCGCTTTCGTAAATCCCGCCCTCACCTGTGCTTCAAGTCTCCGTAGTTCCAGTTCGACTGCCAAGGCATCCAACTTATCATTTATCGCATGGCAGACGCTCATGCCGAATACACTATCCTTTTGGGCCTGTTTGGTCACCATAATCCATGCCTCACCGACACCGGGGATAGATAAACGAACTCCGCCGACGGCCACAATCTTTCCCTCGACAATGCAGGTGTAGGAATGTGCGGGAATCGGCGGAGTAGGATAGTCCTTAACTTCCCTTTGTACGCAATTCTGCTTTACGTACTCAAAATCACCGTCTCGAATTGGTATTACTTGTATTTTCATATCAGTTTCCAAACAAATCAAAGGAAAGCGTAATTGACCGAATCGTAAGAGGCATTGGTTGGTCGGACTCCACATACACTGATTGCTTCTTCGTACTGCCATATACCCATCTAAAGTCCAGTGGCCTGATTCTCGAAGTATGGAAATCGGTAGCAGTTTCCGCTGGATCTATAATCAGGCTATTATCGAAAAATAACACTGTCGTCAAAACACTGTCTGCCCCGTTGCCGTATTCCATAGCCCCTGTTTTGTAAAGGTCAAACCATACTCTCTTAACTTTCTTATTAGCCGCTTTGTCTTGCGGGTCGATCACGATAGGCATGGTCTCAAGTTTCGACGTGAAGGGCAGGCCCGCAAGTACACGCTCGGCGGCGTTGTCGATAGTGAAGGCACCAGCAACTACCACCTCTGTTGATTCTATCAGAAGGTCGGCGTAGATAGAAACTGTCTCGCCGTCAAGATGATCTGCGCCTGTAAACGAATCCGTCTCTGTATCATCATAGGAAATCCCCGAATCCACAAACCATGCGTCATTGTCATCGCTACCCCAATCCTGCGGCTGGAACTGCTCGACGTACCGAGCATCGGTACTCTCGATCTGCCTGTTGACAGTCACCCATACCTCATCCTCAGTTGTATCAGGAATAACCGTTACGGATTCAAAGTCTCCGTCGGTTATCTGTTTGGTCCAGGCAACGACCGATTGAGTTTTCTGGTAGGTCAACGTTGCGATATCACCGTTATTCAGAACACACCATAGAATCGGATAGGGCCTGAACTGGAACGCAACATCTTTGATACCACTCTCGGTTATCTCCGGCGAGAGGACAGACAGGTCGGGAGATTGATACTTGTCCACCTGGAAATCGAATACGAACTCCCTTATTTTTCGTGAACCTCGCTCGACATAAAGAATGGCATCACCAGCAATGATCCCCGGCAAGTTGGCTGCTCCCTGCCGTGTCTGTTCTTGATAATTCGGGCTGGTCGGCGTAATGGCCTTGCCCTGATCGCCGTACTTACCACATGAGCCGGAGTTGCCTATGAGAAGGTAATCCTGAGACAGCATCCACTGTATCGGATTGTTGCCAGCCAGCGCGATCGTAAAAGCTGATGTGTCCAGTGTACCTTCAGTGAAGTTCGTATAATCGTCGGGGTCGGTCTTGCCAAACCAAACGGTCTGCGGGAAAGTCGTTGATCCTCCGAAAGTAAGACGCTGTTGGTGGATTGTAACCGTCTCAGGCCAACCCCTGTAGTCAGACCAGTATCCTTCACGCCAGTTGCTCGTGGCTGCCGAAGTTCCATCGAGATCGCCGTTTTCGTCTACGCTTCCCACCAATGCAGTTACGACATTTGCCGTGGCAACTGTGGCGCTCTCAACTCCGGTAATACGCGCAATACCCTTGTTTGTATTGTCGGTGATAGTGAAAGTGTAAGTGGGCGACCCGCTTCCGAAATTGCTCATCACGGCCCTATATTGCGCGCCATCCTCTTCTATTTCGGTTGGATTGTCGAAATTAGTATCCGTCAGGGCAGTCAGTGCTGGCCTCCATGAAGCACCGTTGTTCGTGCTTCGCATGAGCGTGATCGTTCCGTCGCTATTTCCGCTCGTCGTAAATCCGTAAGCGCCGGAAAAGAATGGCGTTGAGATCGAGTTTCCATTTGCAGTAAAAGTCCCTGATATCTGCGAAGTCTCCCTGACCTGATCGATTTGCCAGATTGAGTTTACGTGGCCTGAAAAAAACAAATCACTGGCAGCAGTAAGTGTGATGTCTGAACCTGCCGTGAATGTCGTACCCGAAGGCGTTATCGTAAGGGTGGTATCTTCGTTCTCGGCCTGAAACGGCCCTGTACCTATACCGAGAGCGTCAAGCGACCACAATGTATGACCCGACCTCGACAGTTGCCGCGGCTCGTAATCAGGATGCGCAATATACATCACATCTTCGCTCTTTATGAAGTCGAGATCGAACAGGTCTGCGGTCAAGTACGGAGTTTCTATTTCATAAGGGGTAGTAGAGTACAAACTGGCAATCTCTGTTGGTGTGAGGACATCGCTGAAAACAGACACTTCATCTATTTTGTCCTGCCAGAAATCGTCATTAGCACTGTCACCGGCATTTCGACGTGAACCTATCCGGACTTCTTGCGCCCCGTTCTGCATAGCAGTATAAGTGTCATCATTGGTTTTGGAAGTATCAACGGCAACCCCATCTACGTATAGAATTATTCCATCGGCGGCAGTGGATTCATCGGCGGGTGCACTGTAGGTACAAGCCAGAAAATGCCAACCGTCTGTTATTGCCTCGCGTCCTCTTGTCCGTACATCTCCCCCAGATGCCGACAAGTTCTCCGTGCCGTCACCCTCCGCGTATAGATCATTGATATTGGCTTGGGATAGCTCGCTGTCAAAAAGCATTACGTTATCTATTCGCTCTTGAATGAAATGCTGCAATGAACCATTGGCATATTCTGCACCAATCACTAATTTAGTGCTACCGGCTGTCATGGCGGTGTATGTCCCCGATTCCGTTCTGTCTTGTGCCACAAGAACGCTATTAACGTATACATTCAATCCGCTTTCGCTTTCGTTACCCTCGTAAGTCGCTACGACAAAGTTCCAACCATCGCCCAAAGCGGCTTCAGTCTTAGAGTCTATAAGGCCAGCAACACCGTCGTCATCGTACATCCGAAAATGGACCCGTCCGACTAAATCAAGGTACAATCTCCACTCTCTATCTACCGCGCCATCATATTTGGATAGTATAGTCTGGGCAGCATTGGTATCGTCAATAAATACCCATGCAGCTATACTAAAGGGTTCGTCGGTTGCACCATTACCGAAACTTAATGCAGCAGCATCGGCCACCTCGACAGCTTCCGCTCCGGCAAAATCAAAACATGGCGTCATATTGGCCTTACCCGTCGCCGTTACCTCGTCGCAATCACTTGGCGTTAATGCCCCTGTATGTGTTGCGCCGACTTCATCAACTACTTGGTCTGCGTCAATATCATTTAGTTTCCATTGAGCAACCATGTTGCCAGCCAAACTTATACTACTGTCGTGAAGATTCAATATCAATCTCTGGGTTGATGATAAACGGAACCACCACTCTCTTGACGTTGATGAGGGTTGGGATTTGGACACAAGGGTTTGCTGGTCGTTTACCTGCGTTACAAATGCCCAACATGCAATCGTAAATGGTGTGTCGTTGGAATTGTCGGTAAAACTAAAATCGCTGTGGTCTGTAACCGTAACCGTATATTGACCGTCTAAATCAAAACAGCCCGTGCCAACCTTACCGGCCTCGGTCAACAGGGACGTATCTACCGATGCAGTACCATCATGTGTAGCCCCATCGTCGTCAAGGACAGCCGTGCCTTCATCGTCATTGAGAAGCCAATGGGCAACTATATTATTCAGACTACTTATATCTTCCGTTCCGACGTTATCGAGTACCTGCCCGCCATCCCTAAAGAAGCGCAGCGACTGGTCTTCTAACAGCAGGACATAAGAGTCGTCAACGGAATGCTCATACGAAATCACTCTGCCTATGGCACTGGAACTTTTTTGCGTAGCAATATACTTCGTACCGGGCCTGCGAAAAACCGGGCCCTGTGTAGTAACCAGCATGTTCTCGATAGTCCTCGATGACGACGAGTATTTCTGGAAATCTGACCTGGCTTCCAGAAGTGGACTCACTTGACCTGTATTGAATGACGTTATTGTTGGTGACACCGCGATGCACTGCGAACACAGCAAGAATAGTACCATCTTTTTTAACATACCCTGGACCCTCTCGGTGATTGTGCCAGAATGGATGTCCTGCCACCCCTGTAATCCGTCTTTTTCTTGGAGAACTTATTGGCTTGGCTCTGGTTGTTCCTGATGGCTTGACCAATGACAAGTTGTTCGTATTCGGCAAGCATGGCGGCCCTAAACTCCGGGTTCCTGCCAACAGAAGGGGCGATCTCAGCGGCCAGTTTAGTCGCAAGGCATTCTTCCATCGCCGGACTGAAAAGGGTGAAAGTTGTCTGATCGATGCAATACTCAATATAAGCGGTCTCGGCATCAGCGTCCGTCTTTTCGTTACTCAATAAAAGGAATCCATCACCGTCACGGTTCAAAATTGTACGGCACTGATATTCCTCCCTGACCCCGCCTTGGTTGGGATCAAAGTCCTCATCTGTCTGGCGGACCATAACAAAGTAGTCAGACGGCAGTGTAAACGCGAATGCCCATGCCCCTGTTTCCGGGACGTAACTTACAATACCCGTATCGGCTGTGTAATCCCACGTTGCATCGACACCGGTAACGTCGTCCAGCGTAAATGTCGTGGTAGTCAAGAACGTAATCGTTGGGGTTGTACCGTTCAGGGACTTTATCAGCGTGCCCAAATCGTCGTCGCCGTCTATCTCAGCCAGGAACACCGTAGCTCCGGTCAGCCTGCCGTGAACCTCTTTGGTCGTAACCGTAACAACTGTCGCTACGGACGTAATCGATGTTATGGATATATCAAGAGCCTTCAGGTCGGGGCCTAAAGTTGCAAATTTGGACGTTTCAGGAAACGGTCCTTTCTTTGCGGCAGCGTCGGATATGACTTCTTTCCGGACTACAGGATAAGCCGTATTAATAGCCGCACTGACAGGATCGGCGTCCGCAGTAAGTAACGCAGCAGTAATAAGACCACTACCACCTACCTGATCGCCGAATCCACCAAGCTTAACACCCGCAAGATTTGCAATATCTACCAACGCCATGTTTCACCTATCCGAATAATTATGACCCTTGAAATTGATCCGCGAACGATACCCCGCATTTGGCGATGAGTATGGTTGATTCGCCCCTGCAGTCGTGTAGCCGTCGAACAGACTTCTCAACCCGCCGTTAAGAGCAGGCGAACTTGCACGCAACCTGTAATCGCCAACAGCAGGATTAACGAACTGCGGGTCTTTCTCTATCGACCCTACTGGCAACGGTGGATCCGGCGCAATCTGGTCATGCTTAATCGGAACAGTTAGGACTGCACCCGCACTAACTGAATAAAAGATATTATTGAATCCTGGACCAAGACTGCCGTTTGTCATATCTATTGCGTTGTCCGCAGCAGCGAGAGGTGTAAATATGGTGTTATAGAACGCGTTCAAACGCTGACCGTTGGCGTCCATCAACACGCAATCTGTAGTCTGCTCTGCGAAAATACCATTTACGACGGTACAATTTATAGGCAAATTAAGCCCGATAGTTCCCTTGTAAACAAGAGAAGAGATGAAAGTGCAGCCGTTAGCGTTAGCGACTCCGTTTGTTTTTGCGCCCAAATTGACGATACAATTAACAAGCGATGTAGACGGAAAGTCCACCATATCGACCACATCTAACGTCTCATCAAAATAGCAATCAATAACGGCGTTCCCAGTACCCACCAAATCATCAACGATGAACAGACTCGAATCCGAAAACCAGCAGTTTGTAAAGGACGTATTGAAGTTGGCGGTATCGATGTGAACCAACCCCTCTGCCGTGGCGTCTGCGATAGTATTGTGAACCTTGAAATTACGAAGCTCAAAGTTTGACGTGTTCAATTCGAGGATGTTTATATCATTTCCTTTGGCATTCCATTCTATCCATTTACCGTTCGGACGGACATCAGTAAAGCTTTGGTCGCTCTTAAACGCCTGCCATGCCCCGCCGTAATACAAACCACCTTCGTCTATATCACTGACAACACGATAACCCGCGTCCGGTTGGACTACACTGATACTATCGTTGAAAGCGATTATCTTCCGGCTCCCGTCATCTTCACGCAAAGCAGTTTCGCTTGTCTCGGCTACGAAGTCAGTTACGGCATCCACTTCCTGGTCTACGTTTACACAGATATATCGCTTGCGGTATACGCCGTTAGGACCTAAGGATAGTGTCGAGTCGTTTATTGCAGTTGCAATGTCAGGATAAGCACCGCCAATCCAGACCTCAACCTTAATCGCACCATCAAGTCCATCAGCAAAATCGGCATCTATGTCTATCGTTTCCGCAGCTACAGCTGTAATTACATAAATCCCGTCATCTTGTCCGCTGTCGAGAGCAACAGAAAAATCTATGTTTACAAGAGTCCCAACTTTCGGCAAAGTAGACCACGGAGCTCCTTTGTCGATTCTCACCTCGTCGCTGCCATTATTCACTATGTCCAGATCGTTATCATTGTCCAACACCTCGCCATTAGAACCCATATAATCAGTGAGCGTGCCCGTGAAATCCGCAATAGTAGTACCGCCACCAGCGTCAAAATCGCCTACCCATGCAACCATGGCAACATTATCTATCGATCCGATATAGCCCACGTCGCCTGTAAATCCGACAGTGGTTGACGTGTCAGTTGCAGCTACATAAGTAGTATAAGTTCCCACGGCAGCTTTGTCGCCGCCCACCTCAACACCATCTATAAGAGCCACCACGTTTCCAGCGGTGTAAACAGTAACAGTAAATGTCACCCGATACACCTGGCCAGTCACAGTTGTTATGGCGGTGTCAGAAACAACGTCGGAATCACCGGCTTGGTTGCCATCACAATCCAAATCTCCGCCAGCCGTAGTCCATTCTGCTGCACCCGACCACCCGCTATCAGCAGCAAAATCACCATTAGTAACCAGATTCGCCCCAACGGTAAACGCACTCGCCTGGCCGATGAAGTGTACGGAATCTTCTTCAATGTTGCTCTGGGCACAAAGTAAACCGCAGCACGTCACGAATATCAGTAAGTATCGCATTATCCACCTCAAAATAGTTAATAACCCGTAACCAGCAATTTGCCATCTGCCGAACAGACAGTAGTTACGACGACCATGAAGTCAGCACCTTTGATGTCCAGCTCGGCCTCGGCGTTCGTGTTGTCGGCAGGTGAAGTCGTTGTCCATGACGCGCCCCACGATTTAGGTGTTGTCACCAGTGTATCGGCTAACTCGAAAGCCAGTAAAGGAGATGCGGCATGTTTGAATGCGTTACTGGCAAGAACGTTACCGCGTCGTGCAATGGACACTGTTTCAGAGTTTGTGAATGTACCCGACGAAGACCTGTAAGTGACCGTCCCCGCAGCCGTACCGGCAGACCACGTTGATGCTGATTCGACAATGGAGACTATCACGGCAGTTTCGCCGCTGGTGTTGCCAGTTACCGTATCCCCGGGCTGTGGCACATATGCAGCACCATCAGCACCGCCAAGCGTAAAACCTATCTGGTAGTATATCGAAGTTTGCGTACCGATAGTCCATGCTAACTGTCCTGCGTACGTCAACGAACAGTCGAGGTCGCCGCCAAGTTTGCCAAGGTATATCTGGTGTGTCAATGTGCCACCGTCAGTAATACCAATGCCGCGGAATCGCAGGGCATTCCATTTGGATGGAATCGGCAATACAGAAATCTGTGCTTCTTCGTTGGCGTTCGCTACGATCAACCGATCTACTATAAGCTTTGTTCTTTCTGTTGCAGCAAGCGCATCAGTCTGCGTATCGCCAGAGTTTTCGGATTCAGCAATAATCCACGCCGACTGAATTGTATGAAGGATATCACCTTCTATTGTCGGAACAGAAGTTGTGGATTTGGCAAAACACGCGCCCGCCAAAACCAAAATCAAAATGAGAATTGTACGTCTCATGTCAAGTCTCCTTAAAAAAAGGGGGGAGGGCCGGTAAGGCCCGCCCCGTTAAATCAATCGGCCAGTTTCAGGACGCATGAAACAACGATGGTGCCATCTGCTCCACCGTTAGCAGAATTTTCGTCAGCGTCGAGCGTTAGAATATCTCCGCCTTCGACTTCTGCCTCTACGTCGTCCATATCAGTGAAAGCAACCCTGTCGCCGTCGCCTACACCATTCAATTCGACTTGAGCAAAGATGTTTGCTGCGCTGCCATCGTTATTAGTAAGCAACCATTCATCATTAGCACTCGAACTTCCAGCAGTAGTCTTGTAGCCCCAAGCGTCAATTATCAAGAGGTCGTAAGCTGCCGGAACAGTATATGTCAAAACTTCTTCTGCCGTCGGCTTAAAGATGATGTAAAACGGAGTTCCAACTTCAACCTTAGTGCCGGTCGTGTCGATAATGTCTACGAACAGCGATTCGTCATCCAGTACAACATCGGAATCAACGGCGTTCAACTGGTCGGCGCTCTGGTCCCACATCAGGTACGAACTTGCCGCATCACCGAAGAACTTGGTATCAATGCCCTTGCCGTCTTCACCGATGAAGATAGTACCTGCCGCACTATCGGCAGACTGGTCGAACCAAAAATCCGCACCGTCAGTCGTGATGTTATTCAGCCGGAAATCAGTCGCAACCGTGCCATCGCCAATGGTCAACTCAGTATCGGCAGAAGTAGCGGTAATCATAAGATCGCTGCCGGTTGAAGGTGCGATAGTGAAATCACCGTCAAGGGTTTGGTTGTTGGTTCCTGTACCGAAGTACATCACGGCATCATCATCGAGTTTGATATGGCTATCCTCGAACACAAGCGCCTCAATGCCTTCGTCCCACAGCATGTGGTCGCCCGCTGTTTCACCATGAAACACAACGTCAATCCCTTCGTCGGTAACACCAAACGCGATTTCCAGGCCACTGCCGAGGATATTAAGATCGCCACCGGACCCGTCAAAGGCAAATGTGATGTCATCAGAATCACCGAAAGCAAGAATGTCCGCATCGTTGATAGTCATATCAATGCCATCAAGGACAATCGTATCTCCGGTAAGTGTGATTTCGGCAGCCGCAGTTTCGCCGTTCCAGATTATAGGAATGTCGGTACCACTGGCCCCAATAACCATTGTTCCGGTATCGGCGGAGACCTGTTCGAGCGTTAAAACATTGGTCGCGCTTGAGCTAATGATAAAGTCCCCGTTCGTCGATGCACCTGTTCCAAATCGCAAGTCCATATCATCGGTCAACCCTATAAAGTCAGCGTCGTAATCAATGAGAATCTTGCCTGCATCCTCAAAGAAATAGAACACATCCCAACCATCGGCGGCGCTTCCAATTTCCATATCAGTATCAGAAGCAGCAGAAAGTATGTTGAACGAATCTGCATCCCACGAAATTTCCACATCGGGAGCCGCTGCGGTGTTACCAAAGCCGAGGACAGCGTCGTCAAGAAAACCAAGTGTTTCCTCAGAGTCATCCCAGAAAACATCTTTTCCCGCTGCCGCCGCATCCAAATGAAAATCTGCCGAATCGACATTTACCGTTCCCGTTGTAGTAATGCCAACGAATGTAGCAGCACCAGTATTGAGAACGGTGAAATTATCGCCGAGCAAGTCAACTGTTCCGCTGGTGCCATCTACATGAAGCCCAGACCCAGTGTTGCTCGAAGCCATTGTTACTACAATACCATGACTGTTGTTCGTGGCATCGTTTTGTGCAACAGTAAGGCCCGCATTACTGGAATTATCCGTTACGGTTATAGCAACCGCACCATTGTCAGCCGTTATAGCGCTTCCAAGATTATACGACCCGTCTAAACTTATCCCGGCACCACCTGCTTCAAGCTGTACCCACGCGGAATCGGTGCGGAGCAGTAATGCCTTCGTCGCATCGTCGTAGTACAGATAACCCTCAATACTTGACGGCTGTGAACTTGGGATGTAGAAAAAGAACTCCTTTCCTACAGTGTCCGCAGACACAGAATCAACAATGAAGAGATATAGCGGGTCGAGCAACTTATTGCCCGACCCGAGATACGTCTTCTTATCGAGATAATCCTGAGCAGTGAAAGTCGCGTGCGCCTGCAATGTAATTAGCAGGAGCACCGCGATTACAATAAATTTTCTCATTTCAAACTCCCTAAAGGAATTACATTTTAGTTACAGGCTTACGCCTACTACGGCTGGCCGACGCCGCTGAACAATACCTGACTTCCACGGAAGTCCGAAGCCGGGCCGTCTTCGAGCCATGCGTCGATTTTGATCGTACCGCTTGACGTTCCCATCCTGAATAGCAGCCGCATGTGCCGCTGGAACAGGTCGTATGGCAACGGCGCCCGCCATATCCATTTGCCGGCAGTAGCGAGTCTTGCGTCTGCCATTGATATTTCTGCACCGGAAGCACCGACGAGCGGCGAAAAGACCTGAACATCCCAACTGCCCGCCGGACCGCCAGAACCGTTATCAGCGTCGGTCTGGACCTCAATACTAAGCGTATCGCCGGCTTCAGTGGCAGCCACAGCAGTCCGGATACAG
>SDBT01014560.1_pt1 | contig 12537 bp, 3 predicted proteins | sample 2277101 | NCBI WGS metagenome assembly SDBT01 (sample SAMN10404973, study PRJNA504765) | marine sediment metagenome | isolation source: marine sediment core GS10_PC15, 103 cmbsf | place: Arctic Ocean: Southern Knipovich Ridge | collected 2010
TAACTTTACAGGTTATGCAGTCGATAAAGCAGGAAATAAAAATGAGACATCGATGCGTAATGTGACAATTGATACGATAAAACCTGCGGTAGCATTTGATACACCACCGACTCCAGAAAATGGATCACAATCTGAAGAGTATATTAATATTAGCCTTACTTCTTCTGATACGAATCAGCATTATGCTTTTGTTGATTTTAACGAATCACTTGTTGGCTGGTGGCGGATGGATGATGTCGATGGCAGTGGAAACCCCACTGATTTGTCAAGTTATGGGAATGATGGAACCAAACAAAATCAGGCAACACAGACAGATAATGGATACTATGGAAAAGGATTTAGTTTTGATGGAACTGGAGATTATGTTAGTATTCCCTACTCAACAAGTCTTGATGTCATACAAGATGGAAATACATTCTCGATTTTTGCATGGGTGAATTCGACAGATATGAGCGCTGATAATGATCAGATCATGTCACAGGAAAATGGTGATGGGACAGGTCGACACTGGCTATATTTATATACAGATGGAACTCTTAGAACATTTATTGGTGGTGGGAAGACTCTCTCAGATGCTGCTACGATAAGTACAAATACTTGGTATCATGTAGGATTAACATATAATGGCACGCATTTTACAGGATATGTAAACGGGCAAGCAAAACTTTCAGTAGGAGATACTGGTATAGATGAAGGTGCTACAGGGCAATTCAGAATTGGTACATCGAAACTAGGAGCACAGGAATTTAAAGGTGTCATCGATGAACTTACGGTTTTTGATAGAAACCTTTCCCTTGCAGAAATCCAATCCCTCTACAACGCAACTTCTTATCAATATAATCATAACTTCACAAATCTTCCTGGTGGAGTACATAACTTTACTGGCTATGCTGTTGATAGAGCAGGTAACAAAAACCAAACTGAGACAAGGAATGTGACAATCGATGATATTGATCCTCCAACAGTTGTAACTAATGCGTCAACTGGTGTTGAGGAGACCAATGCCACGTTATGGGGTTATCTTCAGGATGATGGTGGTGAAAACTGTACTGTTTATTTTGAATATGGAACTACTCTGAGTTATGGAACAAATACAACCAATCAGACAAAAAATACGGGTGATGATTTCTCAAATGGAACGGGGACTCCTTTGAGTCCTGGGACGTTGTACCACTTTCGAGCGTATGCAGAAAACTCACTAAATTCTGATACTGGTGCTGATATGGTGTTTTTAACAAAACCGCAGCTGCCAACGAATTTTACTGCTACTACGTATAATAAGAGTTATACGCAGATTAATCTCTCTTGGACTGCTGGATCTGGTGCAAATAATACTTATATTGTTCGTCAACGTGGGGCATATCCAACTAGTCGTTCTGATGGTACTAATGTGTATAATGGTAGTGATACGAGTTTTTCTGATACTGGTTTGCAGCCTGGTAAATCGTATTATTATCGTGCTTGGTCGTGGACTAATTGGACATATAATGATACGGAGTATCAGCAGTGGTCTGATAGTTATGGAAATGCAAGTAATATCACATTGAAGCTTACGATGCTTAATTGTAGTACTGATAGTGGGAGTTATGGTATTGGTGCAACAGTTACGTTTTCTGCGTGGGTAAATGCCGCAGTTGATGATACCGTTGTCCTTTTGATTGCAAATAGTACAGGTAATTTGAGTAGTGCGACGTATTCAAGCCGTGGGAGTTGTATTGCTAATTCGAGTAATACGGTTATTGGTAGTCGTCCTCAGACAATTACTGCAACGATGTCTGCTAGTAGTGATACATCTTGGTATGCAAAACTTGCAAGTAGTAGTGGATATTGGGACTATATGTATGAGAATACATCTGCGTGGAATAAAACGTTTGATGGAACAGGTGGGACTGATTCGGTGAATGGTATAGCGGTGGATAGTGATGGTGGTGTGTATGTTGTGGGGTATGGTGCTAATTTGAATGGTTCTACTAGTTCTGATTGGTGGGTGATGCGTTTTAATGAGTCGACGGGTGTTATTGAGTGGAATAAAACCTACGATGCAACAGGGGGGGCTGATGGTGCGAGTTCGGTTGCGGTTGGTGATGGTGGTGTGTATGTTGTGGGGTATGGTACTAATTTGAATGGTTCTACTAGTTGGGATTGGTGGGTGATGCGTTTTAATGAGTCGACGGGTGTTATTGAGTGGAATAAGTCGTTTGATGGAGCAGGTTCCGTGGATAGTGCGAGTTCGGTTGCGGTTGGTGATGGTGGTGTGTATGTTGTGGGGTCTGGTTATAATTTGAATGGTTCTATTTTTGCTGATTGGTGGGTGATGCGTTTTAATGAGTCGACGGGTGTTATTGAGTGGAATAAAACCTACGATGCAACAGGGGGGGATGATGGTGCGAGGTCGGTTGCGGTTGATTCTAATGATAATGTCTATACTGTTGGCTATGGAACAAATCTAAATGGCTCTGATACAGGTGGTGATTGGTGGGTAAAACAGTTTAATAGCAGTGGTGTACAAGATACTAATGAATGGAATAAAACGTTTGAGGGGGCAGGTGGTACTGATAGAGCGCAATCGGTTGCGGTTGATTCTAATGATAATGTCTATGTTGTTGGCTATGGAACTAATCTTAATGGCAGTGATACTGGTTCGGATTGGTGGATTAAAAAGTTTGAATATTTTACAGGAAACTTTAGTACGACCAGTTCAACACCAATAGTAGTTACGAATGCTTCTACTGGTGTTGAGGAAACCAATGCAACACTTCATGGTTATCTGCAATTCGAAGGTCATGAATCTTGTACAGTTCGTTTTGAGTATGGAACTACAACTAGTTATGGGACCAATACAACAAATCAAACGAAAAATACGGGTGAGGAGTTTAGTAATGGAACAGGGGCTCCTTTGAGCCCTGGAACGTTGTACCACTTTCGAGCGTATGCAGAAAACTCAATTAATTCTGATACTGGTAATGATTCAGTATTTCTTACAAAACCACAAGCTCCTAGTAGTTTTACTGCAGCTACCTATAATCAGACGCAGATTGATCTCACATGGACAAAAGGGGATGGTGCAAATAATACATTTATAGTTCGAAAGAAAGGAAGTTATCCATCTGATAGAACCGATGGAACCAATATTTATAACGGGACAGGTTCTAGCTATTCTGATACCGGTCTTGATCAGAAAAAACGATACTACTATCGTGCATGGTCATATACTTCTTGGATAAATAATGGAACAACATATAATCAATGGTCAGATTCCTATGATGATGATACTGCAGCAACAACAACTCTTACCCTTATTAATTGTAGTACAGACAAAAGTGTTTATGGTGATGGCGACACCGTAACATTTGACGCTAGAGTTGATGCAGATATTGGCAGTACTGTCGTGCTTTTACTTACAAGCAGTACGACTAATCTCAGCAGCTGTGATTATACAACGAGAGGAAGTTGTATTGCATCCTCAACAAATGTCACCATAACAAGTCAGCCACAGACAATTACAGCAACAATGAGTGCAAGTGGTACTGGTACTAGTTGGTATGCAAAGGTTTGTGATAGTGAGGGAAGAAATAGTTACATGTATGAAAACACATCAGCATGGAATAAAACATATAATGGCGGGAGTGCAACTGGAAATGATATTGCAAATTCAGTTTCAATAGATAACAACGACAATGTATATGTTGTTGGATATGGAATGGATCTTAATGATACAAGTTCATCTTATGATTGGTGGATTATGAGGTTTAATGGTAGTACTGGTTTTCGTGATTGGAATAAAACATATTCCACTGCAGGAAGCAATTTAGACATTTCATCCTCCGTTACAACAGATAGTATCAACAATGTTTATGTTGTAGGATTTGGAGATGATCTTAACGGTTCAGGTACGGCTATTGACTGGTGGATAAAAAAATTTAATGAAACTGGTATGGAAGATACAAGTCAATGGAATCTGACGTATAATGGAGGTTCGATTACTGGATGGGATAGGGCTTATTCTGTTGTTGTTGATAGTAATAATAATGTGTATGTTGTTGGAGCTGGGTATAATTTGAATACATCTTCAGGAGCAGATTGGTGGATCATGCGTTTTAACGGATCAACTGGTATTAGAGATTGGAATAAAACATATGATAATGGAGCGATAAGCCAAGGAGATATAGCTCGTTCAGTAGCAATTGATAGCAATGATAATGTATATGTTGTGGGTCAGGGAGTTTATTTGAATGAATCTGATTGGGCTGATTGGTGGATTATGAGTTTTAATGGTAGTACTGGTGTTCGTGATTGGAATAAAACATATAGTGGAGTTGGTACATGGAACATTCCTTATTCAGTCGAAACTGATAGTAACAATAATGTTTATGTTGTTGGATATGGGACAAATTTGAACGCTTCCGATTCAGGCAATGATTGGTGGATTATGAGTTTTAATGGTAGTACTGGTGTTCGTGATTGGAATAAAACCTATGATGGAAGTGCCGCAGGGGATTCTGCTAGAAATGTTATAATTGATAGTAGTGACAATGTTTATATTTCAGGATATGGCTATAATCTAAATGGAACATCAACAGGAGCTGATTGGTGGATTAAAAAATTCAATACAACTGGTGTTGAAGATAAAAGTCAATGGAATATTACTTATGATGGTGGTAGTGCTGCAGATGCAAGTTCAATGGCAACTGATTCTGATGATAATGTCTATGTTGTAGGATATGGTAGCGATCTAAATGGTAGCAGTACTAACAACGATTGGTGGATTAAAAAGTTTGAACATTTCACAGGTAGCTTTTCAGTTGTCAATGAAACAAAACAAATACTAACAATGAGTCAATCAACCTATTCACTTGAAATCAATTCAGCATCAACTACACTCACCGGTTATATCAATAGTAATAGCGTTAGTACATCAATTGATACAAATTGGCATTATGTTGCACTCACTTTTGATGGAAGTACCATGCGACTGTATAAAGATGGAGAGGAAAAGAACTCTGGAGCCAGTGGAAGCATTACCTATCCTGGCACAATACCTGATGTCACTGCAGGATTGTATCTCACCGGACATCTTGATGAACTACGAATATCAAGTACACAACGTAGCTCAGCATGGATTAACACAACATTTCAGAATCTTAATGAGCCAGAAAGCTTTGCAACCTTTGGGAGTGCTGTTGGAGTTCTTTCAACATGGACATATAGGAAAAAGATAACGTTTAACTCATCAATGATTGATGCTGATCTTTCAAACTTTCCAGTTCTTATTTATACTGCTTCTGATTCAGATTTAAAAAATAATGCGTTATCCTCTGGGAATGATATCATCTTTCTGAATTCCTCAGCATCACAAAACTGGAGGACGGAAACATGGAGATCCAAACTTGACCATGAAATAGAAAAATATGATGACTCCACTGGAGAACTTGTTGCCTGGGTTCGCATACCAACCCTTTCCAGTTCTACTGATACTGAGATTTATATGTATTATAATAATTCATTATGTACTTCCAATAGAGAAAATATAACAGGTGTGTGGGATAGTAACTATATAATGGTTCAGCATCTGCAAGAATCATCAGGGTCACTTCTTGATTCTACAAGTAATGATAACGATGGAACAAATGTCGATGGTAATGCTACCTATAATGCGTCTGCAAAGATAGATGGTGGGTATGATTTTGATGGAGATGGAGATTATCTCCAAATACCTCAAGATGCCTCTCTTGATTTTATGGAGGATAAAACATATGCATGGTCTTTCTGGATCAAACCGGATTTAGGTAGTGAGCTTCCTTTATTATGTGAAGGGGACATGTATGGCGGGACTGGTATTTATATGTTCATTGACTCTAGTGGATATTTGGTTTTTCAGGATGAGGGGGAATCTTTACTGGGACAATCGGAGACTCCTGTGAGTGATGGAGTTTGGTCACATATTGTGTTTGTTTATAATGAAGGAGAACTTTATATTTACATCAATAGTATTATCGACCTAGAAAGCTTTTGGATTGATGATCACCCAGTATCTGATACAGTTTTTATTGGAAGAGATTATGATGATTCTAATTATTTCAAAGGCACAATCGATGAAGTCCGCATCAGCAACATTGCACGGAACAGCAGCTGGATCAACACAATGTTTAACAATATGAACGATCCTGCAAACTTCACCACCTTTGGTGACCAGGAAATACAGAACATTGCACCCGTCTTAAGCAGCCCAAATCCAAGTGATGATGCAACTGGAGAGCCACTGACTCCAACACTTTCAATAACGGCAAATGATGCCAATGCAGACTGTCTAAACCTATCATGGTGGTCCAACAGCTCAGGAACCTGGCAACAATTTGGAAGTGCAAGTTCAAGTGCGACAAACAGGTTTGGATATGACACTGCAGGAGGTAGCTGGGTAGATATTAATAATTCTATACGAGGAAGTAATTTTACTTGTCCTGCTAATGGTACCATAGATGCGATCCATGGCTATATGCTTGTTAGAGGATCTATAGGAACGCCCCCATATTGGAAAGGTGCTATATATTATAAATCAAATAATACATTACTTAATGCTACACAAGAATATTCTCAGGAGACTATTGATTCTAACCCCTATTGGCATACTCTTTCTTTCAGTAGTCCTCCAACCTTAATAGCTGGAGAAGAATACTATCTCGTTCTCTGGGCTAACACCTCTGCTCATCCAACTAACTATGCACGTCTTTATTATGACACTCATAATAGCAGGAGAGGCTTTTATCAATCTCAAACCTACAACGGATTTCCAGATCTATGGAGTCCAACAGCAGAAAATAAGGTTTATTCCATCTATTGTACCTATAACACGTCATGTCTCTCTAATGGCACTTATTATATGGATAATCTTAATTTTTCATCAAATGGAACTGCTTATTATTGGTCTGTAAACTGTACCGATGGTGAAGATTGGACTAATTCAACATATAACTTTAAAACAGGTGGTTTATACTTTGGGAGTTCAGCATTATTTGAAAGTGATACACCAAGTTATATATCTGCTGCGGCAATAAATAGTACACATTTTGTAATAACATATTGTGATGAAGGTAATTCAAATTATGGTACTGCAATTGTTGGCGTTGTATCAGGCGACTCAATTACCTATGGAAATGCAGCAGTATTTAAGTCAGCAGCAACATTGTATACATCAGTTACTGCATTAAATAGTACTCATGTTGTAATTGGATATAGTGATGGCGGTAATTCAAATTATGGTACTGCAATTGTTGGTGTTGTCTCTGGCAATAGTATTTCTTTTGGTAGTCCTGTTGTTTTTGAGTCAGCCGCAACTAATTATGTTTCTGTTTCTGCTTTAAATAATACTCATGTAGTTGTTGGATATGAAGACGATGATAATTCAAATTATGGTACTGCAATTGTTGGTGTTGTCTCTGGCAATAGTATTTCTTTTGGTAGTCCTGTTGTTTTTGAGTCAGCCGCAACTAATTATGTTTCTGTTTCTGCTTTAAATAGTACTCATGTAGTGATCGGATATGGAGATGAAGGTAATTCAAATTATGGTACTGGAGTTGTTGGTGTTGTAGATGGCAATTCAATTAGTTATGGAAGCCCTGTAGTATTTGAGGAGGCGATTACTGCCGCGATAGCGGTTTCATCGTTGAATAGTACACATGTAATAATTACATTTTGGGATGTAGCTAATAATGGTGCGGCAAGAATTGGAACTGTATCTGGAAATAGCATTAGTTATGGTAGTGAAGCAGCATTTGCGTCAAATATAGCTCCATATATATCCACAGCAACATTAGATGATACACATGCAGTAATTATTTATGGTCCTAGCAATATTAATTATGGGCGAATTGCAAATATTTTGGGTAATAGCATTTCATATAGTGGTTCAGAAATATTTTCAAGTGGCCATGAATCAACTTATTTGTCAGCAACATCACTTGATAGTTCACATTTCGTAATTGCATATGATAAAGGTGGCGAAGATATTGCTGGTTATGCAGTTGTTGGTGTTTATGAATAGGTAGCAATATCTTTTATATTTTTTACTGTCATAAATAGTACTCAGGCTGTTATTGATTATCGCTATAATGGTAATTCAAACTATGGTATTGCAATTGTAGAGGTGTATGGGTAATAAAATGGAAATAACCCATCCACGTCATATCTTGTGATCTATGCCCGTCAGAAAAACTTCCACACCAGTATTTCATTACATACAATATTTTATACATCATTATACACAACAACAAGTGCAGAATTAAAGCATGACAAACACGACAACATTTATTTCTGTTGACAGTGAAGAAACTATTTAATAAAATACCTATTTCAAAAATGAAGATATGGGGAAAATAAAATGAATAAATTTTCCCCTAAGATTTTTATTCATTTTATCTTCGGTAACCTATGATTATCCTCTAATCTATATGTAGTTTATTGGAAGATATTCGAGTGTTTGGAAGAAAATCGAGAAATGAATTAATGAAATTGTAATTTTCCATCAAAGTTATTCAATTTTTGGCCTAATCTTTCCAAATAAAGTACTAATATTATTTAAAAACAATATATGAAAAATAAAGAAAGGTGATAAAGAAATGATATATAAAATGAAAATTTTTTGAATAGCTTCTTTTAGTATAATAATACCTAATCAAGTTGTTGCAGATTATCCTGATGACTATCCCTTTAGGCAAAATGGGGCGCCCGACCACCCAAATGGATATGATGGCTATCCTGGGGATCATCCTAACAGCCCATATGCACCTAATGGAGAACCTGGCGGCGATGCTTATCCCGGAAGTAACGGCAATGGTGGTAAAGGAGGCGATGGCTATGATAATCCAAACGGTCCCGAAGGTAACGGTGGTGATGGAACTACTGGCGGTGGCATTGTTTCCAAAATGTCGGTGGTGTCAGCAAAAAAAACGTTCATGACACGAAGGGACACCCATAAGGATGAAATTAGATAGCAAATGATATGCCATATTGTCAATTATAAATTGTAACCTGCGCCTATCTTATTATTCGTTAAGTAGGACAAAACATGCCCAAATCTATGTCTATGGAGGATTTTGTAGGGCTTTCTTCTTTGAAGGCTACGAACTGTGAAGCATGAGCTATATATGATGGTTCCTGAGTTACACTTAATCTGTCCATCGAGTCTTGCGGATTTCTCTCTTGGCTGACGTCACATAACATGTTTTTATTGCCAAATGTTTTCCTCCTATACCAAAGCAAGACTGTTCCAATAGCTGCAATAAGTGCTATTGCAAGATAGAGGATTTTCTCATATCCAAATTCACCTGAAGAACCAACATTACTTCCTGTTTGACCCAGTAGCATATTCCCTGTTTTTTCTTCACCAATAATCACAACAGTTAAATTTACTATTTCAGATACTGCACCATATTCATCTTCTGCATATGCTGTCACATAATATGTTCCTGCAGAATTCCACATATGTCTTGTAGTTGCCGTTGTTCCACTTGGTAAAAACGGTGGTGTGGTAGTTGTATCATCATCCCAGTCAATTACATATTGTACCATATCACCATCAGGATCAATTGAAAAAATTGAATATTCATACGCAACTCCCACAGATCCATTTATTGGACCAGTAATAATTGGTTTACTTGGATATCTATTTTCATTTGTCACGACAACAAATGTTTCATTTGTGTCAATCAAGCCGTCATTATCGATTACTGTCAATGTCACATAGAATGTTCCATTAGTTGTATAGATATGTGTTGGAGAGACACCAAAACCTTCTGTTTCATCGCCAAAATCCCAAGTATACTTTGTTATAGTTCCATCTGGATCATTACTCTTCGAGCCATTAAAATGGATTGATTCATCTACATGCCCAAAATAGGATCCGTTGGCATCTGCTGTTGGATATGCTGTACTTGAACCAACAATCATTACTTTAGCAGTTGTAGTATCTGTAGCACTTTCATTATCAGTAACAGTTAGAGAGACAGTATAGTTTTCAACCTGTGTATATGCATGGGATACTATTTCTCCTTCGTCTGTGAATCCATCACCAAAATCCCAATTCCATGATATTATTGTACCATTCTCATCGGAACTTCCTGATCCATCAAATATGATTCCGCCTCCTAAAAAACGACAATATGACTCATTTGCAATCACAGCTTCTGGAGGGATATTGTCTGATCTCGTTGTTGATATCCTTACCGTTGCTGTATCATTAGAGGCATTGTCTTCACTATCGTTAACGGTGAGCGTAACTTCATATACACCGTCATCAGTAAATTCATGAGTTGGGTTTTGATCAGTTGAGTTGGAGCCATCTTCAAAGTCCCATTGCCATGTATATGGTGGAAGGCCACCAGTTGCAGAGCCATAAAAAGCAATATCTTCACCGACCTCACCTGCATATGGTCCATGTGCATCTGCAATTAATGTCTCATTTATTGTGACGGTTGTGGTATCGGTATCGGTATTTCCGCTATTATCTGTAACAGTAAGAGTAACTGTATAGGGACCTGCGTCGGAATATACATGTAGCACTGTTTCTCCGTTTCCAGTTTCACCATCGCCAAAGCTCCATTCCCATAATTGAATATGTCCTGTATATCCATTTGAGCTGTCAGAAACTAATGTTGCACTATATAAATCATCTTGGCTCTCGTAAGCATATCCAACAGGGTTGTTTTCTGAAGTACTACTGCCCGTTGTACTATATAAATCATCTTGGCTCTCGTAAGCATATCCAACAGCACCATTTTCTGCATTATTGCTATAGTCTTGTGTAGAATCCTCAACAGAAGAATAAACCGATTCTTGATAATAGTCAAGGCCGGTAGTACCTCCTGAAGTATCTCGGCTACCAGAGCCATCTAAAATGACTGCAGTGCCTGGAATTCCATCATATGCTCCACCAGCGTTTGCAATAGGGTCTCCTGATGCATATTTTGGGGATTGTACCGTAACTGATTGATCATTTACTATGAGTGCATTATTGTTATTATTAACTGCACCTACGACAAAAACAGAACACAACGATAATAGTAACATTCCTGATAGCATGACAGCGGTATATCTATATATACGATGTGCAATAGATTTTTTTCTATACTTTATTGTTTTATTCAATTGCTTAAAAATTTTTTGCTTTCTACTTATATCTTTCATCTTATTTTCCCCATATCTATAATTTTATAATAATATTAATATTGTTTTCTAAATTATATAAATCTTCCTCTTTTGAATATGACCTGTCTTGCTCACACACCTTCATATTCTACTATTTTGTCACAAATGCTATATAAACGATATTGTACAACTGTTACCCACTTTGTTTACACGTATTACCGAAATGAAAATATTCCATTACTTTCATTAAAAATCTTAATTATTAAATAGCATCTTTGTTTTTCTTGGTAAACGGATTTGCAAAAGACTTTTTTTTCACAAATAACGAAGTATAGTTCTTACCTTCAGATGATTCTCTATCTTTTTTCATGAATAACTTATGCCTCCTTTCCCATTTTTACTGAAAAGAAAAGATGTCGTACTATTTACCTCAGTTTCTTCTCTTTTCAATGTTTTTATTGTCTTGTCTATTCATTTGCTAACAAGACATCCCCAAAATAAAATAACTTGTTTTTATAAGTTATATGTATATAATAATCCAGGCGAATACCTACCTACTATTAAACATAAATATTATAATTCCTACTTAGGGTTTAATATTTTTTGCTCCATATCTTTATATATAACTTTCCTATTCCAAACTTTCAATGGCACTATGGCAAGGTAACTCCAGAAGATCTAAAACAGGACGAAGAATCAGGTATGCTAAAGGAAAAAGAAAGTTTGAGATTGGAAAAGAACAACACCTAACAACAATAGGAAACCCTAAACAAAAAGCTGTCCGAACAAAAGGAGACAATAAAAAAACTAGATTGCTTACAACAAATATTGCCTATACAGTAGATCAAAAAACAGGAAAAACAACAAAAACAGAAATTACATCTGTTATAGAAAATTCTGCAAACATACATTACATACGAAGAAACATCATGAACAAAGGAGCAATAATTGATACAAAACTGGGAAAAGCAAAGGTAACTTCAAGGCCTGGCCAAAGTGGAACCATAAATGCAGTACTTATAGCAAATTAAAATTGTGATTATGTATGGTCTCCAAAGATGAAGATAAATATGTAGTGTGGCCAATTTATTTTGATAAATCAGTATCTAGACTCAGCGGTAGAAAAGTTTCTAAAAAACATGCCATTGAAAAACCTAATATTGAAGCAATAGCTAAAGCAGCTAAATCACTAGGTCTTCATCCTATTTTAGAAAAAGATAGGGCTCATCCTTCTAGGCGATGGAAAAAAGAAGGAAGGGTTATTGTTGATAAGAAAGAATCTAAAAGTAAGGTTTTAGTGCAGATTGCAAGTCGAATGTAGCTGCTTATATTGAGTGTGTAACAATCCGAGCAAGAAATCCTCAAATTTTCAGAGTAGGGATGAATTGGATGGATTTT
>SDBT01014561.1_pt1 | contig 12537 bp, 7 predicted proteins | sample 2277101 | NCBI WGS metagenome assembly SDBT01 (sample SAMN10404973, study PRJNA504765) | marine sediment metagenome | isolation source: marine sediment core GS10_PC15, 103 cmbsf | place: Arctic Ocean: Southern Knipovich Ridge | collected 2010
GCGGCGTCTCCAACACGGACTTGTCGAACATCTGCATGCTCACGGCGCCCTGGTCGATCCGTTGGGATCGCAAGTCCGGGTCGCCGACTTGCTCCAAGTCGGCCGCCTGCTTGTAATCGGCCAACGAGAGTCCCCGATAGGTTCCCGGGGCCGTTAGCGGCACATTGGCCAGCGGCGTGATCAAGACGCCGTCGGCGTCCTCGCCGTTGAGGCCCGTTATGGGGGCCACGCGAGTCATCACGCCGTCTTCGTCCGGCAACGGATAGAGATGGTCCCAGAATCGCTCGGCCAACTCTCGGGCAAGCCGAAAGGCATCGCGCAGGCCGGCGAATCCATGTTCCCGCACCAGGGCCTCGGCCAGCCAGGCCGTTATCTCCAGGTCCTTCGATTTCTCGGCGATCGCGTCGGGGACAAGTTGCAGGATCGGGCGCCATTCGGCTTGGCTACTCGAGGATTCGCCTTCGTCGTCCCAAGCGTTTCGCTCGGCGGCTCGGGCGGTCTCTCGGGCCATCTTGATCGTCTGATAGACGGCGGTCGGCGAGAAGTCCTCGCGGAGTGCCTCGCCCGCCGGGTTCTCGCCGGGAATTGGCTCCAGTAAGCGATCAAAATCCAGAATGTCGGGTGACGCCATGGGTTCTATCATTCCTTAGAGAGACAATTACCTTCTCCCATTGTCGGAAACTGCGGTGTCGAAGTTTCGCCTCATTTTCGAGAATTTTCTATTCCGGTGCAATACTATCCACCGTGTTAACCCCCGACTGCAAGCATTGCAACCCCCACGAATGGCATGTTTCGCTTGGTTTCATCCGGCTCAATTCGGTGTCGATACTCCTAGAACTCTTAGTGATCGGGCCAGCCGCTGGAGGGTTTTCGCGTGCAGGCGGCTTGCCCAGGACTTACTGATCCCGAGCCGTTTGCCGGCCTCTTGCAGGGTGATTCCCTCGAAATAGGTGGCACGGATCAACTGCCCGGCCTCCGAGGGCAGGGCGTCGATCAGTTCGTTCAGCTTCTGGTTGATTTCTTCGCCCATGGCGGCCGAGTCGGGCGAGGGCGCCGACGGATCGGCCAGCACAGTCTCGCTGGAGTCCTCGCGCCGGTCCGTTCCGGTGGCCAGATGGACGACCGCCAAGGCCCGACTGACATCGCGAAACCAACGCATCTCGGTCTCGACACTCGGCTCGCCCGACGATGGCTCGGCGTCGGCCTGATCGGCAAGCACCTCGTTGGCCATCTGGTTGTTTCGGACTCGCTTATACTGAGAACGGCTCAGCCAGGTCATTTGCGACAGGCCGTCGTAAACAGCTCCGCGGATTCGGTAATAGGCATAGGTCGAGAACTGGCTTCCCCGGGCCGGATCGAAATCGCGGGCCGATTCGGCCAATCCGACCTGGCCATAGGCGATCAGATCGTCCAATTCGACCTGCGGCGGCACTTTGCGATGGATCCGCGAGGCGATCGATCGGACCAGACCCTGGCACTTCTCGATGCGCTGCTCGATAGCCTGATTGGAGGTCGTCATGGTTGAACCTCGCAAAGGCGTTCCCAGAACTTCGTCAGTCGAGCTCCCGCGACGGGGTCCTCCAGAAGCGCCGCGGCGATCTGCTGGGACATCTCCTTCAGCGAGTCGGCCGGGCAGTTGAAGCCCTGGAAATGGGCCTCTAGCACGGACTGGACCAGTTCGGCGGCGACCGGCTCGACCGCGAGCGACTCACCCCGATGGCGGCGTGCCACGTCTTCCATGGCCGATCGGTCGGCCGGATCGAGCGAGCCCCCCGAGCCGTTCTCCGCCGTGCGGCGCAGGACGCTATCGAGAAGCTCTCGCCCATGGCTACGGTCGGACCGAGCCTGGGCTTCGCTGGAGGTCGGCGGGAGATTGGGCGTATTTCCCGGATCGGATGCGGATGACGACACGTTCGACGTCCTCTGTACTACGGATCTGAAATTCGGGTTTTCATCCGTGGCAAGGAAGATAAGGGAACCACGGATGAACACGGATAGACACGGATGAAGGAAGAGGTTTAGTTTTTCCAGTAGTATATATAGGCGATCAACCCGGCCAGTCCTAGCAGCAGGAGCGTATCGAACGCCATGCCGATTTGGCCGAGTTGCTGGTATCTTTGGTCTTCTCGATAGGCGGCTTCGGTCCACTCGAGTTCTTCCTGCTGGCCGGGTAGCTTGTCGAAGACGCCTTTGACAAAGGCCTGGCGGTCTTCGGTCTCTCCGGTGGCCGCGAAGTAGCACCCGCCGAAGAAGAAGGCCCCGGCCGGCTCGTTGGGGGCTGCCTCTTCCGAATAGCCGGTCACGAGGATGCCCTCGAGCCGGCTCTTCACGCTGCGACGGATCTTGCACAGCAGCGAGTAGAGCTTCGTGTTGCCCGGCTTGCTCAGGGCGTCTTTCTCGCGGAATAGGGCATAGACCCAATCCTCGAACGAGCCGCAGGCATGGCTGCAAAGGGCCTCGAGGCGCTCGGGGATCGGGGGATTCGCCGCGCTGAAACCCTTGCCGAATCGCTGCCCCATGGCCCGATCGCGGCCGACCCGGCGCACGAGTTCCCTGAATCCGCTCTCATTCTCCATGCCCACGACCAGGGCCGTCACGGCGCAACGCAGCTTCAACGCACGGTGGACGGCCGCGAGGTCCTTGCCCAGGGCCTTTTGAATCTCGATGGCCTCGGGAACACTCCGCTGGATCAGGCCGAAAGGCAGCAGCGTGAGGAGGCCGTTGATGGGGCAAAGCGGTTGACGCGCTCGGCGGATCAATTGGCAGACATATTCCAGGCGCCGATCTTGCTCGGCCCCCTCGGGCTGTTCCAGCCGCAGGACCTTTCTCTGAGCGACCGCCGCGGGTCCCGAGCCATCCGACGCCCCGCCGACGTCCATGGTCTGGCGCAGGTTCATCGTTCCGCGAATATCGGTCGATGGTCCCGGCGACGGCATCTCGGGCGACGGCGGCGCTTCGGTGGGAATCGCACTGCCGGCCACGATCGTGCCACGTATCGGATCGACCGCCGACTGGCCGACCGGGGGCGAAATGGGCGGTGATATGGGACTGGCCGAACTCATCTCGTCATCGGCCACGTCATGCGCCAGATGAGCCAGGCGACTCAATGAACTGGTATCCGAGCAGACCAGATAGACCCCGTCGGCATTGGCATACCAGTGCAAGGCGGCCGGGCCTTGGGGGATCTCGCGGACGTTGAGGCTCAATCGCGAGGCGTCGAATATCGCCTTCTCGTGCGTCTCACCCGCGGAGCCGAGGATCAGGAACAGGGGAGTTTCCGAAAGGCTGAGCCCATGGACGGCCAGTTCGGCCAAACCGGCTTTCCAGGCATGGTCGATGTCGGGAAACGGCGAGACGTCGCCCTCGAGCCAGAGTTTCAGCGTCTTGTAGAGCACGATCGGGATGACGATTACCAGCGCGGTCACGGCGATCCAGAACTGCCAGCCGACCTTCGCGCCCCAGAAGGAAGCATACTCGGTTTGGGCAAAGATGATCAGCGAAACGACGACGCAAACGATCAGGAAGATCGTCGTGAGTATGGCCACGCGGGCCGGCAGCGAGATGCGAGCCAGTCGCTTCGACCCGGAAAAGACCCGACCCGGCGCATAGAAGAGCGCGCGGATCGGATACGTCACCATGTACATCAATTGGTTTATATAGTAGCCCATGGCATTACAGTTCGAAGGTGTATCCGGCGATTAAGATCAACAACACGACGAGGACCATGCCGAAGAAGGCGGACCAGATCAAGGTGGCGGGTCCTTCCAGCGGCGGAGCCCCCTCGATCGGCACACTGGCGTCGGAGATGGGCGGGCGGCCCTGTCCGAGCCGAATGGCCATCGATGTCTGTTTGGCCCAGGACTCTAAGTCGGGCGGCAGTTCGTACTGTTCGGAAAGGAACTCGGCCCGGGCCCGATCGCGATAGATCCCTCGGAACCCGAGCACGACGCAGACGTAGAAGACCTCGAGCGCGTCCTTTTTCGTCAAGGGAGATGCCTCGTTCTTCGCCTTGACGTAGAACATCCACTCGCGTTCGTTGGTGCCGAAGAGTTCCCATTCGAGTTTGTTTTCGTTCCACCAATCTCGGCCGTCCCAAGGGGCGTCGATCAACACGTCGTCGATCCACCCGACCAGCCCGTATTTGGCCAGCAGCCAGTCCTCGCTTTGGCCCAACACGCCCTCGGCCTGATCGATCCAGCCGCGGATTCGCAACCGCTCCTCCTCGACCGACGGATTCTCATCCCGGCCGATGCGATCGAGTAATCCGAGCACATGCAGGAAGAGTGGGTCGACGGCTTTGCTGAATTCGGGGGTCATCGTTCGTCGGTCAGAGCTCGATGGATCAGGGTTGCTTCGGAACCGCAAAGAGCGCGAATTGCAGGGGAACTTGCTTGCCGGCGACGGCGACGATCAGGTCACGCGTTCCGCGCAGCTCGTCGCGATTGACGATCAGGCTATCTTTGAGCCGCATGGCGAGGCTCTCGGTTTCCAGGACTTCCTTCCAGGCCACATTCCCCCGGCTGACCTGGAAATAGAGCCAGTTTCGGCCCAATGCCAGGGCCTGCGGGGCCTGTTTCAACGGCGTTAGATGGAGCCCCTCGGCGCCGAACTCGAACAGCCGGTCGACCTGACGCGCGCTACCCAGCTTCCAATTCAATCCCCCGGGCGAGAGCAGCGTCAGGCAATCGGCCTCGCTGAGTTCGCCGCCGCGGGATACGCCGACGAACCACTCCCACTCGAGGTTGAACCACTTCGGGTCCAGCGCGACCTGCATCCCCTTACCCTCGCCGACGAAGAATCGCTGTTCATATTGCGGCGGCTTGATGGCCCCCAGCAGCAATTCGATCTGTTTTTTGGCCCAATAGAAGATTCGTGCCAGATCGTCGTGGTCGTAGTGGGGGACCTCGGGCGGCCGGTAGCCGACGCCGAAGATCGAAAGTTGGCCGATAATCCGAACCAACTCGACATAGGCCTGAAACGGGTGGACGCCCGCGGCGAAACCGAGCACGCCGAGCGTGGCATAGGCCTGATTCAACTCCGATAGCATCACCAACCGGCTCAGATCGCCCGGCTGTTGCGTGTCCATGGTCGTTCCGCGGCTGCTGATCTGTTGGTTGAGGACCTCGCTCTTCTGTCCGATAATGTCGTAGATGGCCCGAACGACGTCGCGTCCCAGCGGCGGCCAGGCGTCGATCGCCATGGTGGGCGGAAAGTACGCTTGATCGACCCTCGGGATGGCTTCCTTCTCGCCGGCCCGTTGCACTTGGGCTATCGGCAGGACCTCGTAGCCGGCCAGATCTTGCGTGGACAGCATCAAGCGGATGTTGGGCGAGCGGAACTGCAACTCCTGATCGTTCCCCCCGAGGCTCTCGTCCTGGACCGACTGATCGATCTGGGCGTAGCGAGACTGGCCGGGATCGTCCGGCGGAGCGACGTTGGTGCTACCCATCTTTAGCTTCGGCACGGCCAGAAAGACGCGAACGGTCGATTCGGACTCGAAGGCCTCGCGCAGATCGACGCGATCGGGCTCTTGGCCCGGCTCGATCGAAATGAGCGTTCCGTCTTTCATCCGCGCATGACAGACGTTGATCTGGAACTGATAGTTGGCAATGGCCTCCTCGCCGAGCTCGATGGCCTGCACACCGTAGTTATACGGGTGGTCCCAATGTTCAGAAGTCTGCAGGGTTTCGGTCCAGTACCGGTCGGCGGCCTGAAAATGATGGGGCCGCAGAAACAGGCCCTCGGACCAATGGACTGGCAAATGACGCATGGAAACCTTTCGGCTGGACTCCAAGCCTGGGGACCGACGATCTACACCAGAAAGCCTATTCGGCGTGACGCCTTTGGTCAAGTGACCATTTAGTGTCGAGAATCCAAAATGGGGTATTCGCGTGGCCCGTTCAATGAACCGCTAACTACCCAGTTTGCCAACTCGCCGTTTCTTGGCCGGAACGGTCGATTCCTGCCTGACAGAAGCGTAGAATTCCGCTAGGGTAGCTACGCTGGCCAGAACGTGGTCGTCGCGCTGGGACAGGCCCCACGTTCTGGCGAACGTAGTTACCCCATCGTCCGTTGTCAGGAGAGAGAAACGATGCCAAAGGCCCCTCGCTCCGCCGCGTCTCATCAATCATGGCGTGCCCAAGCTCAGCCAGGCGAAACGTCGTCGGGAAAGAACGTGCAGCGGGTGCTGCTGAGCCTCGTCGCCTTGGGGCTTACCGGTTTGCTCGGCTGGCTGGTCTTTCGCTGGATGTTCCTGCCGAAGATCTATTTCGCCTGCCTGCCCGTGGTGGACCATGGCGTCTTGGAGGTCCCGCCGATCGCCTTTTCGCTTCAGGACGCCGATCGGCTGGCCCAATGGTCGCCGCATTTGGCCCCGAAGGACGTTGTCTGGCGAGGGCCGCAAACCTCCCAGAGCATCACCACACTGACCGAACGGCTTCAGGGAATCGTCTCCCGAGATAAGGACGTGCTGGTCTTCTACGTCAGCGCCCATGGCGTCTCCGACAACGGCACGGCCTATCTCCTCTGCGGCGATTTTGATCCACGAGAAGCCAACTCGGGCCGATATCCCCTTGCAAAATTGCTCGGGCAGCTCGAGAAATGTCCCGGCCGCGTGAAACTGCTCCTGTTGGACGCCGCCCATTTGACGTCCGACCCTCGGCTGGGGATGGCTGTGAACGAATTCCCCCGACTTCTGGCCGAGGAGGTCGAGAAGATCAAGGACCCGAACCTTTGGGTCCTTGCGTCAAGCGGTCCGCTACAAACCTCCAAGACTTCCTATTCGGCCAACTGCTCGATCTTCGGGTTCTTTCTTGCCGAAGGGCTACGAGGGGCCGCCGATCGCGACGAAGACCGCATGGTCGATCTGGCCGAGCTTTATGAGTTTGTCCACGACCACGTCGCCGAGTGGACCCTGTTGGACAGCGACAGTGTGGCCATTCAAACCCCCCAGTTATTCCAAGGGGGCGTTGGTATCGTCGAGGAACCCGAGGCGATCGATCTGCTGCCGGCAGTCCGACGGGAAGCGGAATCGGCCGCGGCGGACAAGCCCAAGAAGAAGGATGCCGAGGAAGGCCCCGATCCAAGAACGGTGGCCCGAGCCAAGGCACGAGAACGGCTCGACCGCGCCTGGCAGTTGCGCGACCAATTGCAGATGCGGACGGCCGAGAAGCCCTGGTCGGCGGTCGATTATGCCCCCCATCTCTGGCGGGCCCATCAGGAGCTGCTCCTGGGATACGAGCGGCGTTATCGGGCTGGCGAGGCCTTCGACCCGGCCGACCTGATCGCCGACATCGACACCAACATCCTGGCCGACAAGCGGCAGGCGGCCTTTCGGCTGATGACGGACGCCGAGGTCGGTTTCCAAGGGCAAGCCGAGAACACCGGCAAGATCCGAGAGGTCATCCAGCTACGTAACGATCTGCTCTTCCGCGCGCCCTATTACGTACGATGGCATGCGGCCATCTCGCAGACAATGGGGGCTCCGGATCGTCTCGCCGACGAGGTGGCCAAGCTGTTGACTCAGACCGCAACCTTCCTCGACGAAGTGGACGAACTCCGCCAGGCAGTCGGCAAAGGAAGCTCGCTGAAGCAGATGCAGCAGATGCTCGACCGGTTGCGAAGTAGTCGGCAACTGAGGGAAGTCCATCAGCAGATCGAGGACGGGTTGGCGGCCGACGCCCGGGAACTGGCCACCCGGGCCAAGGCCAAGGGGAGCGTCGGCCGGATCGAATCGCTGCTTAGCACGCCGCTGCTCTCGGCGCCACAACGCATGAAACTGGTCGCCGCGTTGGATAACGTGAAGCAAACGCCACTCCAGAGCGATCCCGCTTGGGAGGACGCCGGCTACGAATCGGAAGCCTCCGGAGCGGCCGAAGCCCGATGGCGGTGCCTTGCCGAGCAGGCAACGCTCGAGTCAGCGTTGATTCGCATGGCTGACCCCGATGCGGAAGTCCGGCTCCCGAAGGCCGATGCTTCGACCGCCGACGATGGACCCTGGGAGGCTTATCGAGAATTCGGCACGGCCCTGGGGACCTTCTATCGTGGGCTGCCCGGACGGATCAACGAGGATCTGCAATCGGAGGTGCCATCGGCAACCGCTGCCCGGGCATTTGTCCGTGCCGAGCGACTGCTACGGCTGGTCGATGCCCGAGATGCCGAGCAAGTAGTAGACGATCGGTCCTATGCCGTGCCGACCATCCGCTTTCCTGTCCCCGCCGATCGGCATCTGACCATCGCTGGACCGGCCGAGCCGTTGTCGGTTGCTCCCGACGCCCCGACCAATTTCCAGGTGTCGATCTCCGCGGCCGATACGTCGATCCGCAAGGTCGAAGTCTCGCTCGACTATCTTTCGGCCCGACTTTCGGTCACCGATTCCGAAGACCGGCCAATAGTTTCCGGCCGTTGGGTCGAGGTCTCGCTGACGGCGGGCAAGGCAACGGTCGACTATCGGGCATCGCCGGTCGGCCAGTCCGAGTCGGGCGTCGCGATCACGGCATCGGTTCGCGCATCGGCCGAACCCGACGCACCGGCGGGAACTTGCCGCATCACCTTCCATCGGGCGGCTCCCGATTTTGTCGATCTGCTGATCCATCGAACCGACGGGATTCAGGACATCCGAACCGGCACCGACGGCGATGAACGATTCCGGGTGCGGCCATTCCCCAATCGGGTCACCACCTATCGCCTGGATTTGGTGAACCGATCGGACGAGGACAAGACGGTCGAGATCCACTTGCTGGCCGTGCCCGAGGTTCCACTGGGTGAGCGGCCCACACTGGAGCATCTGCTCGACGGTTTCGGCAACCCTCGCTCGACGGTCCGGCGATTATTGCCGCAGCCGGTGACGATGGAACTCCAGGCCGGCGACAAGCCGCGACCGGTCCCATTCCCGGCCCCCGAACCACCGAAAGCGGAGGGACCGCCTCCGCCCGAGGGCGACGAGCTGGCACCGACGAAGCCGGCCGTTACGAGCGGCATTGCTTGCGTGATTCACGAGACGGGGTCGGATCGCCCGCCTTGGATTAAGTGGATCGATCTGCCGCCGCTGCCGCCGAAGGCTTATCTGAAACCCGACGTTCAATACGATCCGGACCTGGGCAAGATAACCATTGTGATCGGGCCCATCCAAGACGAGCTGGGCGAGCCCGATCTGGCGATCCTGCCGGCGTTGGCCGAGAGACCGATTACTATCCGCTGGGATACGTCCGCCGAGCGGGGGCTCAAGGGCGTCAAAGACACGGCCGACCTGATCCGCGCCGACCAGCCGGCCCAACTGTTTGCCAACGTGGCACCCGACCCCGATCGTGAAGTCTGGGTCCGGCTGACGGTCGACGGCTACCCTCGGGCATTTACCTATCGGGTTCGATGCGACCCGGACAACCCAACGGTCCGCTACGAGCGGTCGCTCAGCGAGATCCGCATCATCGAACCGCGGGACAAGGATGCGCTGAAGGTCCCCATCCAGCCGAACCGGCCGCTGACGTTCCGCTTCGAGGTCGACGCCCCCGAGGATGCGTTTCGCGTTGCCCGACTCAAAGAGCGGGTTGAAGTGCAGATCGTCGACGAGTTTGGGCAGCGCGAGTTGGCCCCCGAATTGGCACGCCAGTTTCCCGCCGACCGCCAGATCGAGGTACGGCTGCACCGATTGGCCCCCCAAGGCCTCATTGAATTCGATACGTCGGTCGAGGATTTCCGACTCGACCTTCCCGATCCGGGCTTAAGGGACATTCGCGTACGGCTGCAAGCGAAACTGTTGCTCCAGGGCCGGCCGCCCTTGGAGCAGTCGGTCGGCGTGATACTCGACGGCAGCCCACCGGACTTCGAGATCGTCGGGCCACCCGGCCCCGTGCGCCATGGTGCGGCCATGTCGGTCGGAGCGAGGCTTACCGAAGAGGATCTTAGCGGCGTGAAGCAGGTGACCTTCGGGCTATGCCGCGATCAGGCGGGTCCCGTCGAGGGGGAACCGAAACCCAAGCCGGGGGAACCGCGACCCGATCGGACTTTCAGCGTCAAACTGCCGACCGGCGATCTCGAGCCGGGCCCCTACTTCCTTCGAGTTGTCGCGACCGACACGGTTGGCAACGCGCAGGCCCGGACCGTCCGCGTCGTGATCGCGTCGGATGGCTCCGAGGGGCCCGATTCGACCGGATCGAGCGAGAAGGGCGCGATCGAAGGTCTGATCACCGTCGGCGACCAACCGACCCCCAATATGACGGTGACTTTGACCGGTGAGAATCACTCGGCCTCGGCCAAGACCGGCGACGACGGGCGATACCTCTTCCGAAACGTTCCGGTCGGCCAGTACACGATCGATGTCGAGGGAATCACCCGAGTTGGTGAGAAGAAGGGTTCGCGCAAGGTCACGGTCCAGTCGGGCAAGACGGCCGCCGGCAGTTTTTCGCTCAAATGGTAGCCGCCAGATCGGGGCCATCCAGATTGCCATTGCCGAAAACTGCCTGGCCCCGGTATCATTCGACTTTCCGGAAGCGGGAAGTTCCTATCGAGGTGAAGGGAGGTGTCGGTGGGTAGTCCATCGTCGACGACGACAGCGTTTCGGGCATTGGTGATGCTGGTCTGTCTTGTGGGGATCCCGCTGGTGGCGATCCTCGGCACCTCGCTGCCCGAAATGATCGAGGCGGTGCTGGCCGGCCAGCAAAGCGAGCGGTCTTCGAGCGACTCGCCGAGCGAATTGATGGATGAGTCCCCCGGCTTTCTTCCGACCGGTTCCCCGTCGGCGTCGCTGAATTCACCCGCCCTTTTGGGCCAGAATGCCGATGGAACCTACGCCCGCCCGATTTCGTCTCCTCCGCCGGGCGAATTGGATACTTCCCCCGGTGCGGGGGTAGTGCCGGCCGGCTATCGAGTAGCGATCGACCAAACAGAAACCGGCCGGTTCTTGGCCGATCTTGGTGTTAATACGGACCCCCGTCATCTGGCACAGGAAGAGCTACCCCCAGCGCGATTTGCCGAGCCGGACATGGGTTCGGGCCCTCGGCCGATGCCCTTGATCTCGGCCCCTGATCGAATTGCCGTCCCCGGGGTAACACCACCGCCGCGTGTCCCGATTTCCACGCCCCCGCTTTCGGCGACAACGGCCGACGCATCGACCCAGATTCAAGATCGGCTGCTACAATTGGGTGCCACGTACATGTTGTCGGAATACGGGGGGACCCGGCATCCCGGCTATCGTTTTTTCTGCCGCATGCCCATCTTGGGTAGCCCCACCCATGCACGGAACTTCGAGGCGCGAGACGCCAGCCCCTTGGAGGCGATGCGCCAAGTGTTACAACAAGTCGAGGATTGGCGGGTGGGACACCCCTGAAAGTCCGATTAGAGACATTGGGGACCATTTCTCGGAAGGCGACGGCGGCTCGGAAAGCAGCAGGGTAACTATTCATGCGGGTATCTTGCGCGGACATCGGCCGACGACTTCGAAGCGTTGCGGGGCGCTATTGCCAGCCGCTCTCCTTTCCGGCCCGTCAGCCAGCCCGATATGGGGGGCTGCTGGGACTGCTCCCGCAAATCGAACTGAACGAGGATCTTCCAGTGGGCGACGGTCCGGGGGCCCGATCCGCCCGACTAACTCGACTCGAGGCCGTGCTCTTTCTCGGAAGGAATCCACAAGGAAGTCGAAAGTTGGCCCAATTGGCCGACTTGGCAGACGGAACGAAAGCGCGTACACTGGTGCAAGCGTTAAACCGGATTTACGATACGACGGGCTGTGCTTTTCGAGTCGAGGAAGTGGGGGGCGGATTCCAGTTGATGACGCGGCCGAAGTTCGCCTCGTGGCTGCGGCGAATGCACGGCGCCGCCGTGGAGGTCCGGCTCTCGAATCCGGCCATGGAAACCCTCGCGGTCGTGGCCTATCGCCAACCCATCTTGCGAGCCGATGTCGAAGCGATTCGCGGTGTGCAGTGCGGCGAAGTCTTGCGACAACTAATCGAACGCGAGTTGGTGAGGATCGCCGGGCGATCCGAGGAACTGGGCCGACCGTTCCTCTATGGGACGACTCGGCAATTCCTGCAAGTGTTCGGGCTCCGCCACCTCGACGAGTTGCCACGCGCCGACCTATTTCGCCCAGATCCGACCGACCCAGATCCGACCGACCCAGAACAATCTGAAATACCCGAAATCGAAACGGCCGAAACTGAAACGGCCGAAACTGAAGCGGCCGACAACCCGAATCATTCCGAGGAAGTGAAAGTAACAGAGGAGATGAAATTGAAATTGCTTGCCACGACGACCCTTCTGAACCGTCCCGCGGACACGGATGCTCCCGAGGCGGATGCCCAAGACGAGCAACTCGCCGCAGTCGAGAGTTGCCGTGCCGACGGCGACGCCCCCTCCAAGGGGGATGAAGAAGACGACGACGAGTACGAGTACATCGACGAAGAAGAGGACGACGAAGAAGAGGACGATGAAGCAGACGACGATGAAGCAGACGACGATGAAGCAGACGACGATGAAGCAGACGACGATGAAGCAGACGACGATGAAGCAGACGACGATGAAGCAGACGACGATGAAGCAGACGAC
>SDBT01014562.1_pt1 | contig 12537 bp, 12 predicted proteins | sample 2277101 | NCBI WGS metagenome assembly SDBT01 (sample SAMN10404973, study PRJNA504765) | marine sediment metagenome | isolation source: marine sediment core GS10_PC15, 103 cmbsf | place: Arctic Ocean: Southern Knipovich Ridge | collected 2010
AACCTCCTGCCGGAGACCTATTTCCTCATCAAATATTTTAAATTTTGCCAGGAGTACTGCGGCCTGTATTGTATCCATCCTGCCGTTTATACCCACCCTGATGTTATTATACTTGTCGATTCCCTTACCATGTTCCCTTATTGAAATCATTTTTTCATGAAATGTGTCATCATCGGTGAATATCATTCCTCCATCACCATAACAGCCGAGGGGCTTTGCAGGAAAAAAGCTTGTTGCAGCATAATCTGCCAGCGAACAGCTCTTATTTCCTTTATAGGACGCTCCAAAACTTTGAGCGGCATCTTCCAGAACAAATAGCCCGTGTCTTGCAGCGATACGGTTTATCTCTTCGTAATCAGCCGGCTGACCAAAAAGGTCTACAGGTATTATGGCCTTTGGTTTGAGTTTTCCATCATCAACAACTCTCATGACATCAGCTTCAAGTTTATCAATATCCATATTAAAAGTATCAGGGTCAATATCCACAAAAACCGGTGTTGCCTTCAACAACTGTATTACTTCTGCTGTGGCTATAAATGTGAATGTCGAGGTAAAAATTGCATCTCCAGGCCCGATATCATTGCCCATTAATATCATTAACAGTGCATCGGTCCCGCTACCGACCCCGACAGCATGTTTTACCCCTGCGTATTCTGCAAGTCTTTCTTCAAGCTCTTTGATCTCCGGGCCATTAATATATCTCCCATGATCAAGAACTTTCCTGATGTTCGCTTCGATATTATCTCTTATTCTCTTCTGCTGAGCAGCTAAATCTATAAATTGCACCTATTATCCCCCGAAATATATATTTCATATTATCCATAACAGAAGGCGTACGGTATCAGCCAGTTCCCTTGATAATCATACCCTTCTTTTCGTACTTTTTCCCGCATTTTTTACACACTGCAGCTTCGCCTGTGTCCGGATCTATGGTTAAATTCAGTCGTGTTGCACATGCACACATCCAGTCTGCAATAAATGCCGGGTTCCCGATCACTAGCGTATAATCAGGCACGTACTTCGTCACCACAGCTACCGTACCCACCACAAACGCACGTTTTCCAATAGTGTTACCGCACACAATGGTAGAATTGGCACCCAGAGATGCTCCCTTCTTGACAATTATTTTTCTATAAAAGTCAGAACCCCTCTGCTGATATTCGCATCGTGGGTTCAGGATGTTCGTAAAGACCATGGACGAACCGCAAAATACATAATCTTCCAATACTACACCTTCATAAACCGAGACATTGTTCTGTATTTTTACATTGTTTCCGATATTTACATTCTGCTCTATGGAGCAGTTTTTCCCTATTCTTGCTCCGCTCTGGATGTGTGAAAAATGATTGATAGGTTATGCCAGGTAGAACCGGGTAGTTACCTACCCGGAATCCCTACAGACCCGTACGTGCGGATTTCCCACATACCTGTTCCTCAAGTTATAGCTTCGCTGCATAACATGAGTGTACCACTTTAGGTAGGGGTAGTGGATAACGCTCAAGCACCTGCATGTATTTCGCCCAGGTCATAGAACGTTTCCGAGATCGGCGATTCAGCCACTTCTTCCATACGCGCCTCACTTGATGGTGAAAATTCTCCAGACCCCTCATGTTGCCTGTTATCCCATAATACGCGTAATGTCCTCGCAGCTTTTTCTGTAGATGCTCGAATTGCATCCAAAGTGTAAGGTGCCAGTTTCTCTTGCACCACTCCGCCACTCTCTTAAGGCTTCTGCTGAAGCGATTTCTCTCTGTCCTAGCATTGCTTTCATTTAGTTATTGATATGATTTTTTTTTGAACTAAAATCATGAATAAAATTTTCCTACCATACTATTTCTACGACTTGATCTTTAATATATTGAGTATTAGTTTGTATACTATTATTTTTAAGTCTCGAATAAAGAGAATGGATTGAAAAAAACTATGTGAATAAAGAATAAATATAATATCAATATTCTATGAAGCTAATAATAAATATTACCGATAAAAAAGTCACAAAAGCATTCGTTATTATAGGAATTGCTCTTGCCTGTGCAGCCTTAATAGGAGATCAAATATTCAATTTTCAAGGACGCTTTTTTGAACTATCCCTATTTAAATTAGATAAAAAAATCACTATTTCTACCTCTTATGCCTCATTTCTCCTTTTTATGTGTTCAATTCTGATTGTTACTATTCTATATTTAAAGAAAAAAGAAGAAGACCGCTTTATCCCGCACTGGATAGTTTTGGCAGTCATCTTTCTTGGTCTATCTTTATCAAAAATGATTTCTTTTCATACATTTGTATTTGGATTAGCAAGGTCAATACTTTCCAGAATAGGCCTTTTTATTCCATCATTTGCTGTTGGACTTACTTTGATCCTCATATTTATTCTATTTTATCTTAATTTTTATAAATCTTTTCAAAAACATATAAAAAAAATAATACTATTTGCGGGTATCATCTATGTTGGGGGGAGTATAACCATGGAAGTATTAAGTGGGTTTTCAATGCATTATTATGGCAGGCAATCACTTCTTTATAGTATATTTTCAAATGTTGAAGAATTATTTGAAATGACAGGTGCTATTATTTTTATTTACGCATTATTGTTATATATTGATATAGAAAAAAGATCTTATAAAGAGGGGGATAAAGAAGATTAAGTTTTTAATGAGTTTTGTTACCGCCTTTCTTTCTTTTTACCTCTTCCCCAAATCGATTGATATAAACGATTAAACCAATCTTAGAATCATTACCTATTATAAAATGTTATTCTACACTATTTCCATGATTAATTGAAGTTGAATGAGTATTATTTGAATATTGAAAAACTACAAGGGGTGACATTAAAAAGATTGACAAGGTGATGTTAAATATTGCTATTATGATTCTTTTTTAACTTCTTTTATCAACTCAGGAATAACTTCAAATAAATCCCCAACTATTCCATAATTAGCAAAATCAAAAATCGGTGCATTCGGGTCTGAGTTAATCGCAATTATTATTTCGGATGATTTCATTCCTGCAAGGTGCTGAATCGCTCCGGAAATGCCGCAGGCAATATATATTTTTGGATTTACAGTTTTACCAGTTTGCCCGACTTGATGTGAATATGGTATCCATCCTTCATCAACTACGGACCTGCTAGCCCCTACTGCACCACCAATGGTCTTTGCAAGTTCTTCTATGATTGTGATATTTTTAGGACTGTTTATACCCCTACCGCCCGATACAATAATATCTGCATCCTCTAAATTAACAATTTCGTTACTTTCCATAACATATTCAAGAACTTCTATAACGGACTCGGGAATGATGATATGGTTCATATTAATTATTTTGCCTTTATACCCTTCTATTCTATCGGCAGGTTTCATGACCTTATGTCTTATGGTTGCCATTTGAGGTCTATGGTTTTCGCATAAGATAGTTGCCATAATGTTCCCGCCGTACGCCGGACGAGTTTGCTTTAAAAGTTTAGTCTCAGGATCAATTGTTAGTTCAGTACAGTCAGCGGTCAAACCTGTAGAGAGCTTTGCTGCTATCCTTGGAAAAAGTGACCTTCCACTTATGGTTCCACCGCCTAGAAATAATTCAGGTTTTTTTTCCTTTATTATTTCTGCAGCAAGATGAGCCTGAATATCCTCAGAAAATTCTTCGATTTTTTGATTTTCGATCATCCAGACCTCATCAACACCGTATGAAATTATGTCTTGAGCGATATTTTTCAGCTTGCTTCCCAAAAGGATTGCACTGATTCTTTTTTTAATTACCCTATTAAGCTCTTTTGCAGTACCAATAATCTCCGGAACAACAGATGCTAATTTACCAAGCCTGTGCTCAGCATAAATACAAACACCTGAGAATAACAAAATATCCTGGTTCTTGAAGCTGCTTTGCTTGCTTACTATGGCGCTAAAGGTGCATTCTTCAATGCATGCTCCACAGTAAGTACACATTTCATTTAAAACAGCAATATTGTTAATAATATCAATACCATTATAAGGGCAGATATCTGCACAAATTCCACAACCGGTGCAATAATCATTGATAATTTTTATAGCTTTCATCTCTCAATATTACCTGCAGCATTAATCAGCACGCCTTTATTTTTTAATTCCTTTAGGAGGACTGAGACCATTTCTTTTACATCTCCACAGAGCACCCTGCCATCAACAGGTTTAGCAGGTGTGGAAATCTCCTTTACTCTGGTCGGAGATCCAATAAGACCTATGCGATTTGTATCAATGTTGATATTATCATTAGTCCATATATTTATTTTTTTCTTTCTAGCAACTATCTTATCTTTTAAGGAGGGTAGTCTTGGTTCATTGATTTCCTTTACAACTGTAACAAGTACAGGGAGTTTAATTTTTAACTTTACATATCCTTCCTCCATAAGCCGTTCAAGAAAAATATAGTTTATATCATCAATCTCATTTATCTTCCTTACATTAGTAATATGAGGTATTCCCAAATGTTCAGCAACCTCTGGACCAACCTGACCGGTATCACCGTCGATAGCCTGCCTCCCCATTAGAATTATATCTATTCCCCCAATCATTTTTAAAGCCGTGGCGATAGTTAGGGCTGTTGCTAAAGTATCTGCCCCAGCAAATGCCTCATCCGTTAACAGGTAGGCATCATCCACTCCCATAGCGACGGCTTCTCTTAAAGAGGTTTCTACCTGTGGAGGTCCCATTGAAATCACCGTAACAATACCACCATATTTTTCTTTGAGTCTTATACTTTCTTCAATGGCATACAAATCAAAAGGGTTAATAATCGATTTAACACCTTCCCGAATAAGTGTATTGGTTTCGGTATTTATCATTACATCAGAAGTATCAGGTACCTGCTTGATGCAAACAATTATTACTAAAGTTCTATTCAAAATAGCACTCTATGTATACTAACTTAAAATTTTTATTTAAATTCTATATTCTATTAATTAGGAACTGTAACAATCTAGACAATATATTCTATTAATAATAAATGAGATATTAATTACTTTTTTTCCCATTAATAATTTCAGTTTTTGGTTTTGATTTCTTTAAAAAGAAAAAATTTGTTAATAGCAGCTTATCCAATTCTTTATACTTCAACAGACGATGTACCCAGAGTGCAGGAATATTATCGACATGGAAGTAGCCATAAGCCTTTAAATAACCCTTCTCCTTAAGTTTATATAATGCACCTCCCATAAAAGGAGCAGCAAGAGCTTTCCCTCTTTCTTCAGGACTTACGTACATATCAAATAGGTATACTTCATTTTCACCAAGGTTAATATTTAGAAATTTCAGATCAGGATGAATAAAAGGGAATATTGTATCTGTTTTTGTCGAGTACCAGATATCCCCTATGATTTTGTTTTCATTCATAATAGCAAAAGATTTAAAATGTTTGTTGAAATTATTTAAAGCCTTTAAATACCTACTCTTAAGAGGATATATAGGTTTTATATTATCAAAATTCTCCGATGTTATTTCTACCATTTCTAATTTTAACTTTGCCAATGTACTGAACATTGGCTTAACTGTAGATAGCTCTTTTTCAACGGGTATTACTTCACTATTAAAAAATATAGTTTTTTTAATAGCAAAAAATAACCCTTGTTGTTTTGCAATCTCTAAAAATTGGTTAATTCGAATGCGTATAATATTAATCATTTTATTTTAACTTCCTTTAAAACATGTTTTGAAGGATTTAAACTTACAATCTGCAAAAAATAATCTTCAATTTTTTTATAAACTTTTTCTATAGCATTTAAAAGTACAACTATACTTGACCATTGAACATTATATAAAGCGTCAGACCCAAATAAGATTCTATTGTGATCAACATTTTTTAAAATTTGAATTAAAATATTACTACCAATTCCGGAAATATCTACCATCAAATTATCATAACGATTTAACATTTTATTTATTTTAGGTAGAATATTGTTTTCAACTTCTTCAGGTTCATGGCCATATGTGCCTGCATGAGCAATCACTACTGTTTCAGTACTTATACTCCAGTCAACTTTTTCTAAATTATTAATGGTACTATATTCTGATGCATCTTTGTTTTCTAAGATGGGACTCTTTCCACTATGAACTACTAATGGCAGGTCCAGGTCATTACAGGCCGAAAGAATGGCTTCAACTCTATGTATACCAATATTTGACGTAAGATCGATTTCAGTAATATTGGGGTGCAACTTAATCGCCTTAATATCATAAATATTTATTGCCGCTTTTATGGAATTACATATATTATTTTCATCAACCGTATTTGGAACACAATATGCGAAAAGAAATCGATCGTCATTACCATACATTTCATTCATTATTGTCATTTGATTATCAACCATCCCTTTGCTTGGAGCAACAGGTAAAAGTAAAATCCTATCTACACCGCTGATTTTCATATGATCTTCCATAACCTTTGGTCCTATATGGTTATATAAATTATTTATCATTATTGAATAAATTTTATTTTTTAAACGATCATTAATTGAATTTTCAGTAGAATTTTTTTCTTTCAGTCTGGTATTCTCAATTCGTGGAGGAACATATTTACTATTAACCCTACTGTATAGGCCCTGGTTATTCTGATTTTGGTAATAATTAAGATTATTATAAATTATCTCTGTTGGGTGCACATGAATATCTATCAACTCGTATGATAGCTTTATATCTTTCACCACCTGCAAATATTTTCTAATTTTATCTTCATTTAACATTTTTATTTCTATTCTTTAATTTTTAAATTGGAATAAATTTTATTTAACTTATGCCTGTCGATTTTTCCACGCTCTGTTCTAGGTATATGAACATCTGTTATGAATTTCTTAGGAACCATGTAAAATGGTAATTTTTTACCAAGTTCTGATAAAATATTTGCTTTTAACTCAGGTTTTTCTATCTCCACAAAAGCAACTAATTCTTTAATACCAGTCTCTTCAAATTCAGTTAAAATTACTACTGTATCTTTAACTGCTTCAATTGACATCAATGCAACTTCAATTTCTGCAAGGTCTATTCTGTAACCCATATATTTTACCTGGTTATCTTTTCTACCGACAAAATAATAGTTACTATCTTTTCCCAAATATGCCAGATCCCCTGTTCTGTAAATCCTTTCTGATTGTATTTTGTTAAGAGGGTTTATTATGAATAATTTATCGGTTTTTTCATGATCATTCCAGTATCCTCTGCTCATGCACGACCCTTTGATGCACAGTTCGCCGACATCTCCCTTTTTAGTAGGGGTATTATCTTCATTCAATAAAAAAACTTCTGAATTAGTACAGGATTTCCCTATTGGTATGATCTCCTGTGAGTTTTCAGGAATTTTACCTACTAAATAATATGTTGATATACCTGTAGCTTCTGTAGGGCCATAAACATTATAAAACAATTTAGTCGGATACGCTTTCATCCATTCCATCAAATATTTAGTATGTAGGTTTTCACCTCCAAATAGTATTGTGTGTAAAGTTGGAATGTCGTATCTATTAAGTAATCCGGACCTGGCTATATACATAAGCAAAGAAGATACACCTTTCCAAATGGTAATTTCCTCTTTTTCAATAAATTCAAATAATTTAAGTGGAAAAAGCATAAACTCATCAGGAGCAATACATAATACCGCACTGATTTTTAATGAACAATAGATATCGAATGTTGACATATCAAAATGGAAAGGCGCTGTGCTAAGAATTTTATCATTTGCACTAATATTAAATAAATCAACTGACCATTCAATATAATTAATGATATTAAGATGGGATATCATCACACCTTTTGGTATTCCTGTTGATCCTGATGTATATAGAATATAAGCGATATCAGTATCAATATTTTTGTATTCGTGCCGCCCATCAGATTGTTCATCAATTTGATTTGGATTGATAAAGTCACTTTTTAAATTTTTATTCTCTTTATTCGTAAAACCCACTATAATAATTTTTGGTTTATTTCTAAATACAGAAATTGTCTCAAAAATTGTATCAACTGTCCCTTCATCACAAATTATAATTTTTGGTGTACAATCATTAATAATGATTCGGCATCTATCAATCGGTGATTTATGATCAATTGGAACATAAATAGCATCTGCCTTAAGTATTCCATTTATTGAGACTATGGAATTAATAGACCTTTTCAGGCAAAATGCGACGCGATCCTGTCTTGTAATTCCAATATTTATCAAACAATTTGCTAGTTTATTTGATAACTGATAAAGCCTTTCATAAGATATTACTTCATCTTTCCCGCATTTTACCGCTATATTGTTTGGATAATTTTGAAATGTACTATCTAGGTAATGCTGAACAAGATAATTCATAATAATTTAATTAATATAGGCCGCTTAGTTTGGATATTATATTTTTTTGAAGTTCCGATGTTCCGGAATATATAGATGACGCTATGCTGTCTCTTAAATCTTTTTCAATTTCAAATTCCTTCATATATCCGTATGCCCCATGAATCTGTACAGCATCTAAACAAGCTTTTTTTAAGCTTTCACTAATAAATAATTTACAAATTGAAGATTCAATAGTCGCTCTCTTTTTTTGATCTTTAAGCCAGGCTGCTTTATATAAAATCAGCTTACCTAGCTCTAAGTTTACTTTCATATCAGCTATTTTATTTGATATCGATTGGAATTTTCCAATAGACTGCCCAAACTGATGCCTGTCTTTTGCATATCTCACACTCTTTTCAAGAATACTCCCCATTCTACCAAGGTGTGAAGCAAACAGCAGTATTCTCTCCCATTCCATTGCTTCGTTAAACATTATACCTCCCTGTCCTTCTTTTCCCAATAGTTTATCAGACGTAACCTTACAGTTTTCAAAAACCAATTCCCCATTCTGTAGAGTTCGTAATCCCATTTTATCCAAAGCTTTACACCGTCTAAATCCTTGTAACTCTTTATCTACAATAAAACAAGAAATACCGCCTATAGTTTTTCTTTCCGGATTGGTAACAGCGAAAACTATAACAAAATCGGCAATAGGACCATTTGAAATAAACATTTTTGTCCCATTTAAAATATAATTATCATTGTGTTTCTCAGCATTTGTTCTCATGGATGATATATCAGACCCCGCATCTGCTTCTGTAATCGCTTGAGCTGCTATTTTTTCGCCATTAGATATTAAAGGAAGATATTCATTTTTCTGCCTTTCAGTACCGAATAAAAAAATTTGAATTCCACAAATTAACTGTGAAACTATCGCATGAACTAGCCCATTATCACCGCATCCATACCCTAACGCTTCTATTGAAATAGCAGTTGTAAGCAAGTCCATTCCACATCCATTATATTCTTCAGGAAATGGTAACGCCATGATGCTAAAATCCGCGCATTTTTTCCAGAACTGTTCTGGGAATAGGTTTTGTACGTCATATTTCTCATCTATGTTAAGCTCCTTTTGAGCGAATGTGATAATACTATCTCTGAAATCTTTTTGTTCTTCTGTAAAAGAGAAGTCCATAATAACTCCTATTTATTATCAAGTTTTTCTTGTATCAATGATGATATGGCATTCACTGTCCCTAAATTTTCGGGCATTAAATCGTCAGCTTCAATTTTAATTTTAAAAGACTCTTCTAAGTACATTATTAATTTCATTATTCCAAGTGAATCAATAATGCCTGATTCTATTAGAGGTTCAGTATCCTCTAATTTAATGTTATTATCATTAATTAGTTCTGTACGGATAAAATTTTGAATTAACTCGGTAGTATTCATCGATCATCTCCATTCAATTAGAAAATTATTAACTTTAGCGTTATTTCCTCAATGAGTGATTAACAAGGGAAAATTAGAGTTTTAATATTTTATCAAAAATTTGATTTTTATTCTTTAACAAATAGCGTCAGATACGATAAAAATAATGTTCAATTATTAAAAAAATCATATAGTCGAATATTTACTCGAATAATTAAATAAACATTTTTTATTAATTTAACCGATATGCCTGTAAAAAATGTAACCAATAATTTTTAATAAAGGGACAGGTAATTTTTTAAAAATTAAATTACTCCTATCACTACTTTGAATTTTGTTTCTCTTTTCATTATTATGCTTAATATTGTATCTATAATACTTGACAGTTTCAATCCTTGAGCCCCAACCGCCTTTAAATTGTAATAATCCATTATTGGAAGGTCTCGTTCGACCGAAGGAAAATATTTTAAACTTATTATATAAGGCCCATTTAATTGCTTCCCACATTACGAGATTATTTGCCCTTAGTTGTTGATATTTTCTATTTGAAGCACCATATTTATAAATTACTTTTTTTCCGAAATGAAAAAAAATTGCACCAGCAATAACTTTTTTACTATATTTAGCAAGAACTATAAATCCATGTTCTTTTAAGATTATAAATTGAAAAATATTTTGAAAAAAATAATATGGTTGTGGCGGTAGTCCATGTATTTTTCTTGTAATGCAATTCAATTTGTAAAATTCTTTTACAGATTCTTCTGAATTACAAATGCTTACCTTTACTCCTTCCCTGATTGCCTTTCTGATATTCCTTTTGGTGTTATTTTTAAAATTAGAAAAAAGTTGCTCTTCATTTTTTTTAAGATCAAGGTAGTGAACATAATATAAGGAATTTTCTTCTTTATCCGTTTGAAAGTTATTTCCACCTCTTAACTCAAAAAATTTCCATCCAGCACTTTTACCAAAATTATATATATAGTTTATTATTTCACTAAAACATTTCTTATCATTAACAAGAGGTTCACAATAATCAGAAAAGGGGAGAGATACTCCTCTTTTTCCGGTGATAATACTTTTTATTTCCAAAATAGGAATGAGAGCCAATAAACGATTATTTTGAATAATAGAAAAATAAATTGGATTATATTTGTAAGATTCACAAAGAACTTTTGCCCAAAAAGAGGTATAAAAAAATGAATAATTAGGATTAGATATTAATAAATCATCCCAATTTTTATAATTCAATGGATTAATTATTTCAATTTTCATTTATTATTATATGTTAATACAATTTAATATTTGACCTTGTATCAAAGTTACGTGATGAAAGTGATAAAATAGGTAAAAGGTTTAATGATTAATTCACAAAAGAAATCAATTAACACAAATTTCACTATATATTATTCTAATTGTAATAATAAGAATAAATTAGACTCAGACAGAGGAGCTGTTTCTTTTCGTAGTTATTTTATACCAAGAAGGAGGACAGCCTAATTTTTTATATTATGTTATCACGTAACTTTGGGGCATTCCCAAATATTTTAAAGTAAGGATCTCTCTCTTTTCAACAAGCAATTACATTAAAATGATCTCTCCGATTCTTAAGAGTTTGTACATACCGAATAACACGGCTAGCGTTCTTATAAAATGTTTTTGTATGCATTTAAACTTTCGTATACTGTATTGGTTCACCGGGAATCGGACAAAACGGCATGCTGAGTTAAGGTGGATTTTATATTATATTTTACCCTCAACTCCCGGGCTTTTGCAAGCTTTTCCTCTCTGGTTTTTATTATTTGCTTATCCTTTCCAGTCATTTTATCAAAAGGAGCCACATAGAAGATCGCGCTATGCAATCTTTTATGGTTGTAGTAATGGATGTACTCACTGATTTGTTTTCTTGCATCCTCAACTGACAGGAAACTATTTCTTCTGATGCAGTCATTTTTAATTGTTCGGAATAGTCTTTCAATTTTCCCATTACTCTGCGGATAGCCGACAGAGGTGAAGGTATGGTTAAGGCCGACGTAGCGAATGAACTTTTTAAAGTCCTTAGCGATGAACTGGCTGCCGTGGTCGGAAATGATTCTTGGTTTTTGGCCGGAAAACCTTTCCAGGGCTCTTTGTACGACCATTTCTACATCCTTCTCTTCCATGGCTGCTCTCAGTTCATTATGAACCACATAACGAGAATAGCCATCAATGATTGCTACCAGGAACATGAAGGTACCCATAACATTGACATAGGAAATGTCGACATGCCATTCTTTGTGAGGACCATCCGGCTGTATGTACCCCAGACCTTTGCTCTTAGTCTTTACAGGTATAAACTTATACAAAAGCCCTGCTGTATGTAGTGCCCTGTAAACAGTGGATGGGCTGGCATACACAACGTCATCGTCTATCATACGATAGCACAATCTTCTATATCCTTCTTCACGGTTATTTATTGCATAGTCGATAATTGCCTGCTTCTCATGCTCAAACAGCCAGTTTGCTTTTGGTATCTGCCCGTTATGTTGGTTTGGGATCCCGTACCTCCTCTGCCATTCATAATACTTGGATCCTCTTAATCCTAAAAATCTTAAAAGACTGCTTTTAGGAATCTGAGTTCTGTCTCGATACTGCATTAATGTTTCCACGATCTCGTCCCTCACGTCAGGTTCTACCCAAACTCCTTTCAAAGATCCCCAAAGGTTTTTTTGGTTCATCCGACTAAAGCGTACTTTGTCCGATGAATCGCAAATATCTTTAATTTAAAAAACTCCATATCCCTAAACCCATAGGCCTGTCTTTTCATCGTTTTGATTTTATTGTTTGTGC
>SDBT01014563.1_pt1 | contig 12536 bp, 12 predicted proteins | sample 2277101 | NCBI WGS metagenome assembly SDBT01 (sample SAMN10404973, study PRJNA504765) | marine sediment metagenome | isolation source: marine sediment core GS10_PC15, 103 cmbsf | place: Arctic Ocean: Southern Knipovich Ridge | collected 2010
GCGGTGGGTAAAATCTCCGAGATCGCGATGAAGGCGTACTTCGTGCGTATCAAGGTCGCGTCTAGAGAGTATGTCGCCACACAAGGCTCCTATCCCGACAACATTCAACAACTCGTTGACGCTGGACTCCTGCACCAGGGCCAGGCAAACGATCCTTGGGGGAATCCGTATGCATTGAGGGCCGCGGGTGGCGAGGTGACCGTCATATCCTATGGCGCCGATGGAAAGGCCGGAGGCACCGGTGACAATCGAGACCGTACCTCTTCGAATTAGGGTTTTTTCCCCCAGGTTGAGTGCCGGCCCGGGGAAGCCATCGTTCATGCCGGCTTGTAACTACACTCCTGACGTCATCTTACACACTGTGGGCCGATGTGGTATGCTTTTTGCTCATTGATATGTGGGAGGATCGATATGAATGAACGGGACAAGAAGGCTCATCAAGTGAAACACTCCGAGTCCCCTCAAACTCTGACCGCGACAACCGAAATCGACGCCCAGCATAGAAACGATAAGCCGGCCACAGGTGCAGCCGAGAGTAAAGAAGTTCTCGTGCCGCATCATTGTACGCTGGACGGTTTTGCCGAGGTGGCCCTTGCCAACGAGGGACTGGATGTCGCCGGGCTCGAGCCCCTCACTCCTCTCCACGTGCAAACTGAAAACACTCTCTATCAGCTAACGTTGCTCGACCCCTTGGCTTCCGAGGTCTTGGTTCAGGGTGGGTCGTTTTTTGTCATGCCCACCAAGGCGACTCTTTGTGGCTCGAGCTTCGGAGGCAGTTTCCTCAAGTCGCGCTGGGTCGGAGTGGGTATGCGAATGGAGATTTGCGGGGAAGGGCGAAATATCGTGACCTCTCCGGTTCGCTCCATCCGGATCGAGAACGATGAAAGCCTGCCCGGGCCTTTTTGAGCTTTCTTCCTCCGCCTTAGTTTTTGAACCAGGATAGAGCTTCGTCCAGATCGTCAGCCCAACCGAAGCGGTCGTCGAGACGCACCATTTTCATCAGAGTCTTGATCCGAGCCGACGCTCCCAGGAACAAGATCTTTCCCTCGAGCCGGGTAACCGTAACGTAGTGGCAAACGAGGATTCCGATGGCCATGCTGTCAAACCACTTGACTCCTGCGAGATCGAAAATGGTATCGGTTTTGTTCTCCCGGATCAGCTCCTTGAGTGCGTCTTGAAGCTGATCGGCCGGTTGTCCGTCCACGATCTGTCCATGGATCTTTACTACGGTCACGTTGCCGTGGGGAGTAATCGCTAAGTCCATGAGGAGTTAGTGTCCCCTCCGGGAGATTGTCAATTGCTGAGCCCGGTTTCTTTCTCGAACTTCGCTCCCAGTCGTTTCAGATCATCACTCAGCTCGTTCATCAGGCTTTCGAACTCCCCGGAACCGGGCGCAAATACCACTTGAAACTCCGAGGAATCCAGGAGCTGATAGAGCTTGGAGCGCTGTCGCGTCGAGATGCTATAAAAATGAACGCCGTGGAAAAGAAACGCATTCTTGGGCTCTTGAATCGGGTTGCCCAGGCGATCCTCCCGGCTCCAGATGACTCGCGCCCTGGTTTCCAACATCTCGGGTTGCCGGTAGAAGCTGACTTTGAGGAAGACGTTGGACCCGGTGGGAAGAGGCGTCGTGGTGACTACACAAGCACCGCTGGGAGAAATGTTGGTGACCACGCCGAAGGCAAAGGGAGCGTCGTCATCATGAATCGCGACCATGGCCGAGTTGCGGGGCACAAACCGCCGTGAAGCTCGCGATGAAGAAGAATTCCCCTGTAGTTCTTCCATTGAAGATCTCCAATTTTCCTTGATCGGGGGCCAAATTTTAACCCTCAGGCGATGCTCGCGTCAAGCACAACTCGGCGTCAGTCGGCGTCAGGCGGCCCGATAGGCTTGGACCGGCCTATCGATCCCGGGCCAGACGCCAGATTTCCTCTTCCGCGGGGAGAGGAGAGCGTCCGGTCATGCCGGTACACCCTAGTGCCGCCGCGGCATTGGCAAAGCGGGCCGACTCCTCGGGGGAATAGCCCTGCGCCCAGGCGTGAACAAAGGCGCCGTGAAATACATCGCCGGCCCCGGTGGAATCGACCGCATCCACCGGATGTCCAGGGATACGGATCAGGGACGAGCCGGGCCTCAGTAGCGCACAACCCTCGGCACCCAGTGTCAAGCCGGCAATCCGAGGCCCGTCGTCGGGGAGGCGGTCCGCGATCCCGGCAAGAAAGGTGGCGGCATCGTAGCTTTCGCCATGGAGTGATTTCGGGTAGGTGTAAGAGAAAATGGCCACATCGGTGAGATCCAGAATCTCTTCTACTCCCGGTCTCGGATGGCCGCAGTCGAGAACCACCCGGCCCCCGGCGCTCCTAACCCGGCGAGCCGCCTCTTTTTGTACCTCGGGCAAACGCGCGTCCACCAACAGATAACCGCCGAAATCAAAGGAAACTCCCTGGGCCTCGAGCTCTTCGAAGCGTAGAGGAAGATCCTGCTGGTGCCATTCGAGGATGGTTCGGCGACCCCCTTCCACCAGGATGACGCTGGTGGAGGAAGAAAAGCCCGGGCGAATAACAACGCCTGACGTTTCAACTCCCTCTTTTTCGAGGCTGTCTGTGATGAGTCGGCCGGCTGTCTCCTCCCCGACGACTCCACAAAAAGCGGTTCGCCGCCCCAGCCTGGTCAAGGTCACCAGGGCGGTAGGAACCGGACCTCCTCCCGACTCAAAGAGGCCCTTGATGCGAAATTTCTCGTTGGAAGTTGGAAACTGATCGAGAAGCACCGCGACGTCTCGAACCGCGACCCCAATGCCCAGGACGTCGAAGCTTTCGTCGGAGATTTGCATCGCAACGCGCTCATTATCTCTCATACGGTTGCCGCGGAGTAGAATACAAGGGATGTCGGATCCACAGCTCAAAAAGAGCAAACCTCGTGGGCGGGCGGCACTCAGCAATCCCAGCGGGCGCTACGAACGGCACCGGCATGTTCCTCTCGATGAGGGGTGGGAAGACTTCGATCCCGACCCAAATCCCATCCGGACGACGGTGACTCCTGAGGCGACGCGTTCCATCATCACGCGCAATGATTCCCCGGATGTTCCTTTTGATCAATCCATCAATCCTTACAAGGGCTGCGAGCACGGCTGCATTTATTGTTTCGCGCGTCCCAGCCACGCGTATCTCGGGCTTTCTCCCGGTCTCGATTTCGAAAGCCGAATTTTCTCGAAGCCCGACGCCCCGGCCCTGCTCGAGCGAGAGCTTGCGCGGCCCAACTATCGATGTGATGTTTTGGCTTTGGGAGCCAATACCGATCCCTACCAACCGGTGGAACGACGACTCAAGCTGACTCGCCGGATTCTGGAGGTGCTCTCGAAGCACGAGCATCCGGTGAGCATCGTCACCAAATCGAATCTGATCTTGCGGGATCTCGATCTGCTGGTGCCGATGGCGCAGAAAAATTTGGCGGGGGTCATGATTTCCATCACCACCCTCGACACCAAACTGGCGCGCTGCATGGAGCCACGGGCCCCTACTCCCGAGCGACGGATTCAGTGTATCGGGGCTTTGACGGATGCCGGCGTTCCGGTGGGAGTCCTCACTTCTCCCATGATTCCGGGACTCAACGACTCCGAGCTGGAAGCGATCCTGAAAGCCAGCGCCGAGGCAGGTGCGGTCTCGGCAGGGTACATCCTCATTCGGCTGCCCCGCGAGGTCAAAGAGCTTTTTACCGAATGGCTGGAGGACCATTGGCCTGACAAGGCCTCCCGGGTGCTCGGCCTCCTTCGCCAGGCTCACGGCGGAGAGCTCTATGACCCGGGCTTCGGCGTCCGCATGCGGGGAACCGGTCCATACGCCGAGATGCTCCGCAAGCGCTTCGAGGTGTGTTGCAGGCGGTACGGTTTAAACGAAGGCCATACTCCACTGGACAGGGGTCGGTTTCGGGTGCCGCCTCAAAGAGGGGATCAGATGTTTTTGTTTCGGTAGCGGTCAAGGATCGGAGGCTTTCCGGCTCTACGTGCCAGCATCCGCTCCGTCAACCAGGCTCCGCGTTGCGGCTCACTCCAGGGACAAACCTCGATGCAAATGGCGCAGCCGTAAGTTTTTACGAAGTAAGGGATGCACTTGTCGAAATCGACGTACCATTTCAGCTTGCCGCGAACCATCTGCTTTTCATTGAAGATGGCGTTGGGGGGGCAGTCGATGACGCAGCGTCGGCAATGCAGGCAAACATCCTCGACCCCGATATCCACCGGCCGATCGACGGCCAAGGGGAGGTTGGTCAAAACGGCCGCCAACCGAAAATTCGAACCGTACTCCTTGCTGATCGTGGAGCCGTGCTTTCCGAGCTCGCCGAGTCCGGCCTGGATGGCGAGCGGGATATGCAGGATCTCGGTGCTGTTGGGATTACCGTACGCTCTAGCCGGCCAGCCCATGTTGCGGATTTTCGTCGCCAGGGCTACGGCGATCCGTGAAGCTTGCCGATAGGTCCGCATCACCTCGACCGCGGCCCTCTTATGAGGTACGGACTGCATTTCTTTCCGGTCCATGGGCACACCAATCGACAGCGCATATCGGTAAGGGACTTCGTAGCCTTCGTAAAGAGCTTCATCGGTGATCTCGGTGATGCCCACCAAGCCGGCGCCGAGCCGTTTGGCCTCGGACTTTATTTCCGCCGCGATAGCTTGCGGGTCGTCGACCTCCAGGCGTTGCTCTCTCACCGAACCCTCTTGATTCCGCAGGTGCCAGGCGTTGGCGAGGATGTGCCGTGCCACGCTCCAGGGGTTGATGTTGCTGAAGAAATCGTCCAGCGCCTTCCAGTCCAGTCCTTCTCCGGTGGCGCTGTGGAATAGGTGCTTGGCCCGATGCCTTTGTTTCTCGTTCAGGCCGTTGATCTCGTTTCCAGATCGCGGCGGTGACTTGTAGCCGAACGCGTACTCAGGAGGAGGCGGATTTTTGGGTTTCATGGATCTTGGTCCAGCCAGTAGACGTCGCCGCTCTTTTCCTTGTCACGGTAGGCTCTCCGAATACGGCCGCCGCCGAACCAGTAATGGAGCACCATCGACTGGAGGCGTCGAATGAGCTTGATGTCTCGCCGCAGTCGTCCCCATAATGATGACGTTTCCATTTGAGTGTCGATGGTACGCATAGTCACGCGAGGAAAAACCGAGCAATGCGAGGATTTTAACCCACAGGGAACCCCAATTCGAGTTTCTTCGTATTAAGGAGCATGCGGCCAGCATCTTCGCCGGCGTGTCTTTGTCGAAGGAACCCATTGAAGGAATCGACTCGTCATGACCCAGTTTCATGATTTGCGCTACGGGATCCGTATGCTCCTCAAGCGCCCAGGATTCACCAGCGTAACCTTGCTCACACTTGCCCTGGGAATCGGGGCCAACAGCGCTATTTTCAGCGTGGTGAACGGCATTTTACTCCTGCCCTTGCCGTTCGAAGACCCGGAGCAGCTTGCTTTCCTGGCGGCGCGCTCCGAAGCCGGCTACGACATTTCCGTTTCCATACCCAATTTCCACTCCTGGGAGGCTGAGAGCCGGCTCTTCGAATCCATGGGAGCGAGTCGGGGAACCACACTGAACCTGACCGGGGGCGATCAGCCGGAACGCTTGGAAGGGCAGATGGTGCTGGGGGACCTCTTTGGAGTGCTGGGCCGGGCCCCGATTCTGGGCCGGGCCTTTGGAGGAGACCAAACTCGCCGAGGGGCTGAGCGCTTGGCGGTCGTGAGCCACGGCCTATGGCAACGGCGGTTCGGCGCCGATCCCGATTTCGTGGGGCAGACGATGTTACTGGACGGACAGCCTTTTACCGTCACCGGCGTCATGCCCGAAGATTTTGTTTATCCCACACCCACCACCGATGTTTGGGTCCCCATGGGTGTTTACGCCGACAGTCTTCCCTGGGACAATCGAGGAAACAGCCCCGGTATCTACGCTGTTGCGAGGATGAGCCCCGGAGTGACGCTGGATGCGGCTCGCGCCGACATGGAGTCGGTGGGGAAGCGGGTCCAGGAGGAAACCGGCTGGAGCGGGATGCCCACGGTCACCTCGCTACGTGAACGATCGCTGGGAAGCATCGAGCCGGTGCTGCTGGTTTTATTCGGTGCGGTAGCCTTCGTCTTGCTGATTGCTTGCGCCAACGTGGCGAACCTGCTCCTGGCACGGGGAGAGGATCGCGAACGGGAGATGGCGGTACGAACCGCGCTGGGTGCGGGACGAGGGAGAATTATCCGGCAGCTTCTGACCGAGAGCGTTGTCCTTTCATTGATAGCCGGGGCGCTGGGAGCCCTCCTGGCCTATTGGGGCGTCGCGGCGCTCATCGCCTCGCTTCCTTCCTCTGTGCCGCTCGTCGATCGGATTGGGCTGGATCCGAGGGTTCTGGGATTTACGCTGACCCTTTCGCTTTTGACGGGTGTTGTTTTCGGGCTGGTGCCGGCGCTCCAATCGTCCCGCTTCAATCTTCATGACTCGCTGAAAGAGGGGGGGCGCAGCTCGAACGTTGGAGCCCGGCGAGGTTGGTTGCGGAGCGCCCTGGTGGTTTCCGAAGTGGCCATTGCTCTGGTCCTGCTCGTGAGCGCCGGGCTGCTGATCAAGAGCTTCTCGCGATTGCGGGCGGTCGAGCCCGGCTTCAGGGCGGAGAGCGTGGTGAACATGCGAATTTCTCTGCCCGATTCGGAGTACCGGAATACGACCCAGTGGTACGAATTCTATGAGCGATTCCTGGAGCGGGTGGAGACGCTTCCCGGAGTCGTCTCCGCGGCGGTGAATAACGGCGTGCCTCTTGCGAGCGGCGGTACCGAGTCGGGTGCCCTTCCCGACTCCCGGCCCTTGAGCCAAGACTCGGCAGAGTCTTGCCTCTACCAGGCGGTGAGTCCGGACTACTTTCAAACCCTGGGCATTCCTTTGCTTCGGGGGCGAGCCTTCACCGGCCGGGACAGAGAGGAACGACCGCTGGTGGCGGTTGTCGATGAAACGATGGCGCGCGAATTTTGGCCGGAGGAAGATCCGGTTGGCCGGAAGGTCGCCTTCGAGTACCGGGGCAGTGGCGATGCGCCGGAGCCGATCTGGCGAGAAGTGGTGGGTGTGGTTGGACACGTCCGACACTACGAGCTGAAGTCGGAATCCCGGATTCAGATTTATGTTCCTTATACGCAGCCTCCCATGTGGTTCGAATCGCGCCGCTGGCCGATGGCGGTTTTTGTCAAGACCCGGGGCGAGCCGGCAAGCATCGTGCCGCTGGTGCGAAACGAGCTTCGGGCGCTCGACCCCAACCTTCCGATGTACGACATTCAAACCATGGCAGAGGTTGTCTCCCAGGAAGTGGCAACCGACCGTATGTTCAGCGGGGTGCTCTCGATATTCGCGGCCGTCGCCATGCTCCTGGCGGCGGTCGGTATTTACGGGGTCCTGTCCTATGCGGTCTCGCGCAGAACGCATGAGATCGGGGTCCGCCTGGCGTTGGGTGCGGGAAGCGGCGATGTCATCCGTCTGGTCTTGCGTCGCTCTCTCATTTTGGCCGCAGTGGGACTCGGCATCGGCCTGACGGCGGCTTTCGCAGTGACTCGTATTCTTGCAAGCGCGCTCTTTGAAGTCAGTGCCACCGATCCGGTGACCTATGGAGGCGTAGGGCTGCTTCTCGCCTTGGTGGCCTTGATGGCCAGCTATATACCGGCACGCCGGGCAACCCGGGTGGCCCCGGTGATTGCGCTTCGTTACGAGTGAGCTGCGGATTGTCGGAGGATTGTCAATCCATGAGATGGGCCGCCGTGTTCAAAACAATGAGCAGGGTACAGACCAGGATGACTATCAACAGGATGATGTCTCTTATCCGGTGAGCTGGCTTCCCTGTCTCTTCCATGATTCCTTCACCCAGATTCTAAACGTACGATAGAGATCCATCACCGGTGCCAGCGGGCAGAGGTAAGAGCACCAGGGACGCTTGACGAACATCGACGCGAGAAGAACGATCCCCAGCAACAAAAACTGAAGGTTGGATCCCAACAGATCGAAAAAAGCGCCGAAAATTTCATAGCTGGAGATACCGGGGTTGAAAAACAGCAGGGCCAGCAAAATCGCCGCATAGGCCAAACCGCGCTGCACCCACTTGAGAAAGTTGTGGTACTTACCGGCCGAATGTATTTTGGCGCCGCCTATCAAACCAAAGCATTCTTGGGTGGCTCCAAAGGGGCAGAACCATTGGCAGTAGGGGTTCTTGTTGTCGACTGTAAAGACGAAGAGCATCCCGCCGATTAGCAGGTACCAATAGAGATTGGTTTGCCACTCGGGCCAGTAGCCCAAAAGGAACTTGTTGACCGAGGATAGAGTCAGAGGCTGGTTGTAAACAAAGCCGAGAACCAGCATACCGGCGATCATCGTAGCCCAACGGGCCTGTCTCGCATACTTGAAGCCTCGCTTGTGGGCGAAATACCCAACGGCGAAAAGCAAGACCAGCAGGATTTCGGGGATGCCAAATTGGATCTCAGGCGGTGGCGGGGGGCTCACCGGTAAGCCCAGGATTTGTGCCGCTTTTTGGCTACCCTTCAGTGTAGCCTCGGCAATAGCCTTGGATGTGTAAGTGGCGCCGGTCACGCCGTCCACGTCATCACCTACCGTGAAAGGATCCAGATAGGATTTTCCGATCAGGGTTTCCGGCAGACGGGCGTCAACCACCCGCGCCATCCAAGCGGAGGTTTCTTTGTGTCCGGCTATCACAAGGCCGACGATTTCCCCTTGCGGGTTGGTGGCGGCAACCGCCATCGTGAGTGGCCCGCCATAGCCATTGGCGGTGCCGATGGTTACGTACCCCAGCCGATCGTTTTCGGCATCGTCGGCCCAACCAACATAGGTCCCGTTGTCCCGGCGGCTGAAGTGATCGGCATCCGGCATGGCTCGTTGGATCGCAGGCATCAGGTCGGCACTACCGCGGAGAGAACCTAGAATCCAAGCGACAACGAGCAGCGCCAGCGCCGCAACGCCCAGGAGACGCTCCAGCCTGCGCCGGCCGGAGTTATAACTGAGCATCTGCTGCATGGATCTCGGACAATAACCGGCGCGCGTTGCCCTCGCCTGCATTGTGGTTTATTTTGGAATAGGCTTCAATGGCTGCATGACAGTGTGCTCGAGCCTTTTTCAGCTCTTGTCGTTCCAGGCAAACCATCGCCAACATACTTAGCTGTTCCCCCTCGAGCTCCTGGAGGTTTCTCTGGCGGGCCAGCTCGACGGCACCCTGGTGATAGGTTGCTGCTTCATCCAGTTGCCCCAGCTCGGCGAGGGTAATCCCGACTCTGCCTGTCAGGTAAGCTTCGTCTTTTTGTCGACTGAGCCGCTTGGCCCCGGCAAGGGCGCTTTTGTAGGCATCAAGAGCTTTGTCCTTCTTATCCGAGACCATGTAAGACTCACCCAGAGACAGAAGCAGATCGATTTCTTTGTTGAATGAGTTGGTGGCACGCGCCAGCTCGATGGCCTCTTCAAGGGATCTGTGTGCCTCCTCGGTTCGGCCGGTTCGATAACAGGCCATGACCTTCGCCTCGTAGAAGGCAAATGCCGTATCATTCTCGACGGCCTGCGATCGTGCGACACCTTTGCCGGCATATTCAAGGGTTTTTTCGTAGTCTTCCAGGATGCTGTAGGCTTTGGTGAGGTGATGCAAAGCGTTTATCTCCGCCTCTCGATCGCCCAGCGACTCTGCGAGGGGTAACACCCGCTCGAGCAGCTTGGCCGCCCGGGCATGCTCACCTTGCCAGGCCAGCAGGGTCGCTTTGTTGCCGAGGAAACCACATTCGGCTCGCGGGTCGCCGAGCTCCCCGGCGAGCGCGGCGGCTTTGTCAAAAGAGCCCTTGGCCTGATCGGGTGAAGCCAGCCCCAAGTTGATGTTTCCGAGCACTCCGAAAACATTCATCAGGCGGCGTTTGTCATCGAGATCCTCGACGGTTTGGCCTGCTTCTGTAATCTTTTCGAACGCAAGGGTTGGCTCGCCCGAATCGACCAGGAGTTGAGCTTGACTGGCGAGAGCGTCGCATTTCATGCCGGGATGGTTCGTCTCCTCGGCGATTCGCAGTACCTCTCCGGCGGTTTCAAAGGCGTCGGGCAACCTACCGATTTCCTGAAAAGCCAGCACCTTGATACCCAAGCATTGGGCAGCGACTTCGACGTTATCGAGGTTCGTTGCCAGCTGGATCGCCTTTTCGAACATCTCGAGGCCACTTTGGTATTGTCGCACCTTGAACAATGCAAATCCCAAGTTCGCCATGGCCAGACTGATTTGCCCTTCATCGCCACCATCACGTGCTGATTGCAACGTCGCACGGCATGACGTGAGATATTGCTGTGGTTTTTTTTCGACGGATGAGGTCATAGCTGGAATCTGCTACTCGGATTTCGAAGTGCCTGCGGTTGCAGGTTTGTGCGCCAGCAAACGCCACAGGACGACACCGAAGACGGCGCTCACGAACAAGCCAAGCAAAAAGATCTTGAACCCGGCATCAGATTCGTTCTCACCGATCAGAGTCCCCCAGGCGTAGAAAGTCGAGCCGAGGAGTGCATACCATAGAATCGCCAGCAGAGCCTTCCACCAGGTGATCACCCAACCACGATCTTCGGCAAACGCCGTAAAGCCCGCCGCCACCAGGATAAAAACAATCCCCATCAATAACCAGAAAAGATTGCCATCAAAAAACATCTCACCCTCCGTGTGGGCTGACGATATCGATGTCCAGGTACTTCTCGGCGTGCAGAAAAGGCGGTTCCGGTCGATAGCTTACGAAGTGACCCTCCGGCGGTCGGCGGTAGTCTTCTGCCTTCGGGTAGTAGAAGAAATTCTTCTGGAGCCACAGCAGGCCGGTGCTGACGGTACCGGTGGGATCGCGGGGGTCGACCTGGCGGGCCAGATTATGCATCCAGTTATCTTTACGGCTGTATGGACAGACCACCACGCATAATCTGCAACCCATCGGGCCCATGGATTCCCGCCAGAAGTTGTAGCAGGCTCCATTGTTGATATACCAGTGCTCGTAGCCTCGGATCACCATACCCGCGGGGCTGTCGGCCATCGATATGGCGCCGGAGGGGCACGATTCCGCACAGATCTTACATTTGTTGCAGAACTCTTCTACTCCAAAGTGGATCGGTTTGTCGGTGGCCATCGGCAGGTTGGTGGTTATCACCGCGGTGCGGCAGTTGCTGCCAAGCTCGGGAGTGACGCAGAAGCCGGGACGCGAAACCTCACCCAGGCCGGCCTCCACCGCCAGGGGCGGCACGATCATGTCGTAGCTCGTCATCGGCGCATGAGTTCGGGCCGGATATCCGAGGGATTTGATGGCTCCTTCCAAGCGGATGGCCGCGGTCGAAACACGATCATAGCCATCAAAGCTGGTCGAGGCCTGCGGGCTTGCCAGGACGACATCCCATTCCATGGGGATGCCAATCACAATCGAGTACTCCCAGTGCTCGGGCATTTTGGAGAAATCGTAATCCTCCGGACAGCCTGCCCAACCCTCCGAATAGAGAAAATCGGGATTGGTTTTGGTGATACCCACCAGGGTGGCGCCATAGCGGTGAGCTATCTCTTTGATGAATTCAGCCGCCAGCTGCGGGCTCTTGAAGCGGGTGGGCTCCCCGATGGGCTCTTGACGAGGAGCCCCATCGGGTCCGTCCGGCTTGGTAATGTTGAAATCGGAGATTTCCGGTGGTGCTTGCGGCGTGGGGAGATTGGCTCCATGAAATGAAAAACCATCTGAGTAGGCGAAGGCAAGCTTGTAGTAATTGCCGAACTTCTTGTGATCCTTCCTGTTGGCAGGGATGGTTTCGCTAAAAGTTCTGAAGTCCCATTCCAGACGCTCGGGAAATTCTTTGTAGAAAGCCACCACCTGTGGGTGAATCCCCAGCTCTTCAATGGGATCGTCGAGTGTCCATTCCGGGTTGGCTTCATAGGCTTGCTCGAACATCTGCACTCGCCCGAAGACATAGTCGGTAATGTGGCTTGGACGGCGGACCTTGCCAACCGGCAGGTGGGCAGGCCCTTCGAACTCGAACGGCTTGCGATTGAAATTCTGCGTGCCGGGATTGAACGATTCCCAGCCGGTGTAAGACTCGGAGTCTTTGCCGGCTGCGACACCCGCCGCCACCAAGCCGCCGGTTTGAGCTGCCGCACCCACCAGCCCGGCGATTTTCAAAAAGTTGCGACGAGAAATTGGGGCTTTCTGCTCATCACTCATACAACCTCCCTCGACTTACGATTTTGTGTCGAAAAGCGTTGGTTCTGCAAGGCTGATTCATTTGTCAGTGCTCTGAGGCTCGGATTAGTATTGAGGCCATGGTGATACGGATCGTCCCAGCGCTCTTGGCCTTCGTTTTGCTGGCCGCCCATTTTCTTAGGGCCGGTCACATGGCTTTGGCTCTGCTCGCTGTGCTCACTCCATTTCTTCTTCTCATCAAGAAGCCTTGGGCCCTGGGCTTGGTACGGATTCTGATTTCTTTGGGCGTGCTGGTGTGGCTTCAAACGACGATCGTTCTCGTGTATCAACGATGGGGGATCGGTGCACCT
>SDBT01014564.1_pt1 | contig 12536 bp, 10 predicted proteins | sample 2277101 | NCBI WGS metagenome assembly SDBT01 (sample SAMN10404973, study PRJNA504765) | marine sediment metagenome | isolation source: marine sediment core GS10_PC15, 103 cmbsf | place: Arctic Ocean: Southern Knipovich Ridge | collected 2010
ACATATTATTTATATAAAATATAAAAATGATAAATTATTTATAAATAAATTGTTTAATTATAATAAATATGGATAATATAGTATATAATAGTTCAGATTGCCCAAAATGTCATCAGTTTATGTATGAAGATAATCATATAAATTGTATTATTTCATATACACGAGAAACATTTAAAATGGATATTACTAATATGGAAATTTTTAATAAATTAACATATGAATATATATATGAAAAAATATTACCACCTATACATAAAGGATGGCCTGGATCATATTTAAAATTAAAAAATAAAAATATAAATGTAATACAACAAAATATACCAATATATGATATGGCATGGAGGTCATTATGGATTGAAGAATTTTTATCGCATACATTGATACCATCATGGGATATATTACAATATATGAAACATATTATTAAAAAAGATTCAGTATTAAATATAGGTGCGGGTAATGGATTATATTCATTATTATTGCAGAAAATAGGATGTAATATATATTCAACCGACTCATACGAAAATATAGAAAAACAATTTTTTTATAGAAAAGAAAATAACAAAAGTGAATATATTACATATACAAATGATATATTTACATATATTGATATAGAGAAAATAGATAATCATGTTGCATTCGAATTATATGGATCTAAATATAATATATTACTTATTATAGAGCGTAATGATTATTTAACTATAGAGGATTTAAATAATTTTAAAGGCAATAAAATAATTATTATAGGAACAATTAATAATAAAGAAATATTAAAATACTTTAAAATATCAAAATCACATATATATTATAACACTTATAAAGAGGAACCATTACATCAGAATGAATATGATAATATATATAATACACAAAATTGGATATTAAGAGATAGTATAATAATACCGTCTTGGTTTGGACTAGAAGATTCCATTACTTTTATGGAAAGAATTATTTAATTATTTTATTAGTTGGAAATAGTATTAAAACTTGCGACATATCACAATTATATTTATATTATCTAGATATATTTAACAAATATAAAAAAATAAATAAATAATCATTTTATATAAAAATGGACAAAATAAAACAGTACTTAAATATATTAACAAAATATAATGAGCAATTACTTAAATATTTTAATATATTATATGAACCATTTGTATATACATATCAATTATATAATATAGATAATTCATCTGATATATTCGAATCTATTATTACAATAAATATAAATTATAATTTAATACCATATATAACTAAAAATTATAATATATTTAAACAACATTTAATAAATATATTCCCATCAGATAATATAATATTGCATCTATTTAATTTATCTATTTATACAAATTTTAATTTATATGGTGCATTAACCGAAATACCTAAAGTAATAATAAAATTAATATTTTCAATTATGCTAGAAGATAAAATTACTATTATGCCAACAGATCCATTATATAAAATATTATATAACTTACCATATATAGATATAAAACAATTTTGCTCTACGTCAATTAAGGCTCAATTTATATGTAAGGATAATTTATTTTGGCTTAATAAATTTATTAATGATTTCAATTATAATCCTATTATATCCACTCATACAGAACTAAATGGAGATATGTATAATAATACGGAATCTATGTATTTACATTATGGATTATTATGGTCCACGGGAGATAATTATGCAGGGGAATTAGCAATGGGTGATAATGAGGATAGAAATAAATTTGAAATGATTGACTATAAATTTAGAACTAAACCTAATTATGATAATAATACTAATATATATGAAGGTATTGTTTCATGTGGTACATATTTTACATTTTTTATATATAATAAATATTTATATACATCTGGTGATAATATATTGGGAAATGTGGGCTTATTATATCCAGTAAAAAACCCTATAATAGATGATAATATAGTTGAACATACGGTTAAATATGTTTCTAGTGGTGAAAATCATATAGTTATAATAGACGATAATAATAAGTTATGGTCTGCAGGTTTAAATTCATTTGGACAGTTAGGATCTGGAGATTATTATAATAGAGAATCATTTAAGAAAATATTATTTATAGATGATAATATAGAGATAAAATCAGTAACATGTGGATATGAGTATACTATAGCTATTGATATGGATAATATAATATGGGTATTTGGAAATAATAATTATGGACAATTAGGATTTATAAGTGGGGGAAATATAATTATTCCTACTAAATTAAATATATTTGGTTATGATATGAAAGCTAAATATGTATCATGTGGACATAATCATACTATTATAATTGATATGGATAATAACGCTTGGTCATTTGGACAAAATAATAAAGGACAATTAGGATTAGGACATACAAATGAAATAATTATACCAAATATGATAGAAAGTATAAAAGACATCAAAATGTCATCATGTGGTCATAATCAATCATTATTATTAACTAATAAAGGTGATATATATTCATTTGGCTTAAATAATTATGGTAAATTAGGATTATCATATACTAATCTTAATAAAATTGTTAATGTTCCAACACAAATAAAATTACAAAATAAAATTATATATATATCATCCGGATCACATTATGCTATTATAATAGATGATACTAATACGTTATATGGATTTGGACGAAATGATATTGGACAATTAGGAATAGGAATTAATTTAGATAGTATATCCCCTGTTATAATCGAATTTGAAAATAATAATATAATTGAATTTGAAAATAATAATATAATTGAATTTGAAAATAATAATATATTTAAACAGAAAATAGCATATATATCATGCGGACATTCTCATAGTGTAGCTATATCTATGTATTGAATATAAAATTATAAAGATATATTCAATTACAATGATGATTTATATTTACTATTATATGTTTTACATTTATTATTTCATTTATTAATATTTGCGATAATGCAATCATAATAGCTTTTATAATTAAATTTATTACAAATAGTAATAAATTCATCATTATTATTATAATAATGTATTTACAATTTTTATTTATTTTTCTAATATAGTTTGATATGCTTTTAGCATTTTTAATCCTAAAGTATCATATTTAATCGCAGGTCTTCGCATACATGCTTGCGTAAGCCCATGTATATCACCAACACACCATACTGCACATCTACCTCTTGTTAAAGCAGTATATAATAAATTCATATTTAAAAATTTAGTGCCATTAGATTCAGGGAAATATAAAATAATAAAATCCCATTCAGATCCTTGGCTACGATGAATAGTCATACAATATGCATGCATTAATGATTCAACTGTAGTTGATTTTTTATTTGTTATATTATTTTCACCCTCAAGCGCACTATTATATGTATTTCCTTCTGTTTCTTCTTCTAATTTATCATATGTTACTAAAAACTCATATTCTTTACCTGATCTAAATCTAATCAATATTTTTGGTATAAATTCATCTTCATTAACATTACATGGGTTTCGTATGCTAGATTTAATATTATTATCATATATAATTTGTTCATATGATTTAACTAAATCTATAATAACGCCTTCATCTCCATTCATTATTCCTATATCATAATTATTATTTAACATTATTACACGATCTCCTATACACCATTTATACCCTTTATCATCCTGAATAAATTTATCCTTTGTTTTTATATTAGATTCGGCATCATCAATCATTACACCATTATTATATATACCATTTAAATCAAATATACTTTGTGTTCTATAATTTATTTCTTTTATATCCTTTTTAAATGGAGTAATTACAGTAACCTCTGTTGATTTAATACCAGCATTTGCTAATTCATTTATTATTTCTATAACGTTATCTATTGTACCACCATTATATAAACAAAAATTATCATATTTTTTAATAATCAAATCTTCTATATGTTCGCCGGGGGCTACACTATCAATATTATAAGAATATTTTAATATAGCATTAGTATTTAATATTATTCCATTATCACCAAATATACCGCTTCTATAATTTTTAGTTAATTTAATTGTTGGTATTAATCTAGTTTTCATTACCTCTGAAAATGCATTGCCCCATGATATAGGAGATAATTGATTCATATCTCCCACTAATATAACATTTAAATCTACTCCATATGCTATAAAAAAATCATATAGTAATTTACTTGTAACCATTGAAATTTCATCAATTATTAACCATTTAATTTTATCTTTAGTATTTACTTTATTAATCATCATATGCATTGTTGCCGGTGAATCATTACCTATTACTTCTTTTAATCTAGATACTGCTTTACCTGTAAAAGATACAACTGCATATATAGATCCCAATCTATCTAGATTTTCTATTATTTGTCTAATAATTGTAGTTTTACCAGTACCTGCACCCCCTGTAATAATACAAATATTAGAATTTAATGCAGTCGATACACATTCTTTCTGTTTATCATCTAAAGTAACTGTATATGTTGGGGTGTATGTATTTTTATCCTTATTATTTTTCTGTATTAATGACATGAATATATCACATAAGTAGTTTTCTACTTTATTAGATAATTTAGTATATGTATTATGATTTTCACTTATCATACCATATTCCTGTATCATTTTTGATACATATGTTTTGATACGATCATTTTTTGATAATGGATCCTTACGTTTATCACATAATTCATCACATAATTTTATTAAAAACCAATTAGGAGTACATGTCCAACCTCTAGATATTAAATTATCAAATATCAATCTTGCCATTTCTGCTCTCATTATATCATCATTAGTATATTTTTTATTTAATATATTATATATTGTTTTACATTTTATTATAGGTAGTGATAATACTTTAAATGGATTATCATTTATCGTATTATATATATCAATTGGATCCATGTCTAAATTCGATTCGTTAATTTCCGTATTAGTTAGTCCAAATAAATATAATCTACGTAATACACGTTGTTTATTCCACCAAAATAAAAACTTTTTCATTTCATCTTCTCTCATATATGCTCCATCATTTGTTAATAATGATATTTTATCAGATGATAATTTTCTCTGAGAGTATTTAATTGCAAAGTGAGATATAAACATATTTGTATTATCTGTTCTTTCTAATAATATATTATCTGTTTCCATTTCATCATTACGTATATTTAATCTTAGACTATTTAAATATCTTAAATATTCTTCTGCTAATGATTTATTCGTTTTTCTAGGTCTTCCTGTCATAATGCATTTAACCATAGTTTCATCATCTATAGACAATATAACATATGGATGTTTTTCAAATGTGTAATTATTAGTATCTTTTAATATATATGCTCTAATACTATCCCCTGGTCTAGCGGAAAAAAAGTAGTTGTATTTACATTTAAATAATTCCATAGTATCTTTTTCTCTTATAATACAAATCTTTTGTTTATACTCCATTTTATCTACTCTTCCTATTATTTTTTTACCAATATATTCCATATTTAATTTCACTTCTTCTATTATGTCGCTATATGATTCATTTGATGTATTTGATATAATTTTTGCTTTACTCATTAATATATCATTATATTGTTTTATAGATGGTATAATATTATTTATTAGTGGTTGAGTATATTGTTTGTGAGGTTGAGTGTATTGTGGTGGTGGTTGTTGTTGTGATTGAGTATATTGTGGTTGTTGTTGAGGTTGAGTGTATTGTGGTTGTTGTTGAGGTTGAGTATATTGTGGTTGTTGTTGAGGTTGAGTGTATTGTTGTTGTGGTTGAGTATATTGTTGTGATTGAGTGTATTGTTGTTGTGGTTGAGTGTATTGTTGTTGTGGTTGAGTATATTGTTGTGATTGAGTATATTGTGGTTGTTGTTGAGAATATTGTTGTTGTTGTGGTTGAGTGTGTTGTTGTTGAGAATATTGTTGTTGTGAATGAGTATATTGTTGTGGTGGATTGTATTGTTGTAGTTGTGTGTATTGTTGTTTTGGTTGTTGCTGTGATTGATTATGTTGTTGTGGTGAATATAATTGTATATTAGAAATATTTGGTATCATATTTAATAATTTTAAATTTCAATATAATATATTAATTAATACAACAATTTTTCATATTTTATAATATGAAAAATGATTAATAAATTAAATTAAATTAATTAATTAGAAGATTATTAAATTTATTATATTTATTAAACCAAAATGAATAAACAAATAAATATAATAATACCAGGGCTGGTAGATGATATATCTAAAATTATATTAAGTTATTGTATTAGATTGCATTCATCTAAAATGTATATAGAATTAATACCAGTATCAAAAATATGGTATGATGAAATAAGTAAAGTTATTACATCATTACAAATATATAATAATAATAATATAACGAATTATATGATATCAAAAATGACTAACATTCGAAGTTTAAATATAAATAATATCATAGAAGATAGAAGTTTATTTAAATTAATAAATATACAACAATTAGTGCTTGGGCTTAACGAAAATATATCAGATATAAGTGTATCTAAATTAACTACATTAAAAATGCTTACATTATCATATAAATCTAATATATCAAATAATGGAATATCAACATTAATAAATTTAAATCAATTACATATATCAGGTAGCAAATTAATTACACATAATGGAATATCGAATTTAACAAATATAAATAAACTTAGTATTTCTAATAGTTTAATTGAATTTTCCCATATATCAACATTAAATAAATTAGTGGGATTAAGTTTTAGTATAAAATCAAATGAAGGGTATGATTTAAAATTATTAACTAATTTAAAAACTATCAAAATAAACAATAAACGTAATATAATTAATGCAAATATATATAATTTACAATTACTAACAAATCTTACAACATTAAATACAAATATATGTAGTCATATACAATATAATTCTATTTGGTATTTACCTAATCTTCGCCATCTTATAATATCGGGAAGAGATATTACAGATTATAATATATCAATATTAACAGATTTAGTAGAATTAAATATATATAATAGATCATATATAAGCGATGAATCTATAAATGTTCTAACAAATTTAACTAAATTATTTATATATAATAATATTATATCTGATAAATCTATATCAAAATTAACAAACTTAAAAATACTACGTATTAATGATAATAATAATATATCCGATAAATCTATATCAAATTTAACCAACTTAAAATTTCTAAGTATTAAAAAAACTAATAATATATCAGATAAATCTATATCATATTTAATTAATTTAGAAGAATTAAGATTAGTCAATAATAATAATATAACTAATATAGGAATTTTATCATTAATTAATTTAAAAATGTTATGTCTATATGGAAATAGTTGTATTACAAATGATGGGGTATCAAAATTAATTAATTTATTCACATTAGTCTTAAGCCGCAATTCTATTATAACGGATACAGGTATCATCACATTGATTAATTTAAATAACATTGTATTATTTAATAATAATAATATAACCGATAATGGATTAATACAGTTAATAAATCTAAAATATATTTATGTATCGAATAATTCAAATCTTATAGGAAGTAAAATAGATAATAACCCAAATATAAAATTAATATATACAAAAAATGATTAATTTATTATTTTTTTAATATAATATATTAATATATTAATATGAATCAACTTAACATAAATATAAATAATTTAAATACAAATTTAATTATGGATATAATAAAATCATGTGTTATGAATATGCCACCAGATCATATTGAAACATTTATTTGTAATGCATTAAATTGTATAAAATATCTTAATAATAGTCCATTTAATAATAACAAATAATATAATAAAATAATATATAAAAATAAATAATATAAAAATAAATAATATAATAAAATAAATAAAAATATAGTTATAGTATACATAACTATATTTTACCAATAAATAATATGGATTATATATTTTTTAATTTAAAATAGTATGTATTTACATATTATTTTTTGGTTTTGTTATATATTATTTTATTTATTTTTTTATATATTATTTTTTTGTTATAGTATGTATATACATTAAAATGTATAAATAATATACATATTTACATATTAGGTTCTATCCATGTAGATAGATTACCCGGGGTTACAATCTGGCTATCTATACCAACCAAACTTCGCACAATTTCTTCCTTGTTACTTAAAATTTCAAGTAAACGCTGAGCCTTTTGAACTTTAGCAAACATGATCCATGCCTCACAATCGCTTTTAGACATCATACCTAATCCTCTGGCTAATGCCTGAGATATAGTAATAAATCTATAATCAGGCATCATTAATATAGTTAAAGGTCTACCACCATACTGATCATCTAATGCCAATCCTTGTCCACCAGATTCAGCATGACCTATAAGTAATCTACTTGAATGATTAGGATCTTGGAAATTTCTCACTAATTTAGTACGTGTAACTGCATTTGTTGTACCATTAATAATTCCAGGGGAATACATACTAAGTTGATGAGCAAGATGATTCGTAGTATCTCTGTACCAAAGATAAACTACAACTCTATTATTTGGATTACTTTGTAGTTTATTAAGGGTTATACGTATAACAACTTCAAGCATAATTCTTTCGATAGAATGTAGAACTTGGATAACAGCTCCAAAGTCAATCTTATCTGATACTTCATTTGTTTCTTGATTAAACCCAGTTACTTTGATTAAATTTTGTTCAAACATAAGTATTTGTTTTTCAGCATCGGAAGAGATATTAAAGTATCCATTACGAGCTATAACTTTTGTGGGAAAATCAGGCACAATGTATGTCACATATTTACAAAGTAGTATATTGATAAATAATTCATGACATGTATTACCTACTGTTGTTTTATTTATCTTTTTCATTTTAGATAAAATTTTAGTTGTATTATCTTTATCTATTAAATCACACATAGTAATCAATTGACCAAAACCATAACCTTGAAATAAATATTCACCGTTATGACGATCATATTCATACATTTTATCTGATGTTATTATACCTAGAGATTTAATAAAAGATTGACTAAATTCAGGTTTATCATATGGAGTAGCGGACATAATTAATACTCGAGAAGAAGATTTCATATCTAATACACATTTAACTATGGCATGTACTGCATTACTTCGAGAGCTATTCGGATTTTTTACTAGATGACATTCATCTAAAATAACCATTACCCCTGCTTTAATTATCATACGTAACCATTCCGTGGGATAATATTTTTTTTCGTGTTTAACCAAGTATTTATGATTTAAATTGTCTGTTTTACCTGATAATGTATCATATCCAATAAACATATAATCAGTGAATCCATATTTACTTGTTTCTTCATCCCATGATCCTTTTATACCTCCAGGGCCAACAACAAAAGGATTTAATCCTAAAGTTGAACATACAGCTAATGTAGTAATAGATTTACCTGACCGAGTTGGGGAACCATTAAATACTGTATATTGTATCTTAAACATCTTAATCATTTCAGTATAACAATTTACTTGACATTCAAATAATCGTATCTGCTCATATTTTAACTGACTATTAAGATTATTAAAAAATAAATTAGATAATCCACCTTTCATAATATCAATGATACTAGATGTAGTATTTTTTTCCTTATTAACTGTATTTATTATATTATGTTTATCATACCCTTTTGTATATGTCCCATCATATCCATATCTAGTTTCCATTTTAATAAATATTATAGTTATGTTGAGTATATAATGTCTGTATATTACAGAAATTATTATTGATCTTATTTTTTTATTTTTTATATCATTTTTTTGTAAAAAAAATGATATAATATTTTTTTTATCATCCTATATTAGAATGATGTAAAGTATAAAATTTAATTAATGTTAATTTTATATAATATTTTTTTATCATCCTATATTAGAATGATGCAAGGTATAAAATTTAATTAATGTTAATTTTATATAATATTTTTTTATCATCCTATATTAGAATGATGCAAGGTATAAAATTTAATCCATGTATATTATATACTTTAATTAGTTGATATAGATAATATATTTTCTTTATTGTAATTTGTAATAATAATACTGTTATTTTTACTAAATTTATCACCCATAGTATTAATTATATGTGGTTTAATTTTAATTAATGCAGTCATTAATTTATTATATGCAATTTCATTTAATGGTGGATATGGACCTGATTGTGTAACTGAACCATTTGTGTATATCATGAAACTATGTACCTGTTTTTGCTCAGTTGTAGATTTTTTATTTTTATTTACTTTAATCTTTTTCTTTTGTATATGCATAATATAATCATCAGGTATTATATATGGTATATGCACAGTTACATATTTAACACATAATTCATCTTGTTCTGCATGAATACCCATAGATTGTAACATGTTAATTAATTCTGGTAAATAAACTTCATAGCCTATTTTATAATTATAATTAATAGATATGTATTTTATTTGACACATGGAAATAGGCTCATTATTATCAGTAGTATATAATTTATCTACGGTCAATATCCAATTTAATTGTGATTCATATATATCATGAAATATATAGTCTGGGGATATACTTATTAAATATTTTGCTATATCAGCATCTATGGATTCTGGATATAAGTTATTATAATATTCTGGGGGACATATTATACATTGTTTATATTCTATATAATCATACCATTCATATGTTATATAATATATACAAAACTCTTTAAATAAATCTAGCATCATAATTATTAAATTATTTACTTTATTTGTTAATCCGGTATAATCAATATTTACATATTTTAATGTATTATATATATGTATAAAATTATGTATTAATTTCTTTGGATATTGTTTTAATGTTATTATTAGAGAATTTATATGATATATATATACACATATATTATTTTCATGTAAAATTGATAAATCTATATTAGTTGATATTACCAAAGATATCTCTGCAATAGGACGTAATCTCATATTAAATTTATGATCTAATATTTTAATATTATTATTTATATCATAATGATCTATATCTATATCATCAACTATAGTATGTGTACCTTTTACAATAGCATGCACTATACCTTTAGTATTTTGTTTTACCCAGTTTATAGTATTTAATGTTTTTTCTGGATCTTGATGAATTTTATCTATGATATTCTGTACATATATTATATTTTCTAAAATTTTTTCTACACTATATATAATCATTTCGTCTGATTTAGCTCCACTTATGTGTATTGAGTCTGAAAATATTTTACAACTTACAAATTTTGTAGGTGATGCTATATCAATACCAATAGCATTTTTAAATGCATTTTTTTTGGATCTTATCATTCCACGTTTAATATTTCTATAACCAGTATATGTTATATCACCCGGGAAACAATGACCATTATCTATCCTTATACGTTCTGATGTTTCAATAATATCATTTGAAGCTACATTTGGAAAATCTATTTTTTTCTTTCTATTAGATTTTATAAATTTTGGATAATACAATCTAATTAATGACACAGTTTTTAGTAAATCAATATTGCCGGTTAAAGGTACACTATTAACCATGGTACTAACCTTTAAATCTTTAAATTTTTTCATTATCAAAATAATATTATGTATAAATTGTAATATTTTTTTATTTAAACTTCTATCCTTATTTTTTTTATCAATTATTTTAAATAAATTCATATTATTATTTAAACGTCAAAGTTAAATATTATCACAATATATAGTAATCATATATTGTAACATCCACTTTATTTATTCCTATATTTTTAATATATTAGATATTAATAATACTCTATATATTCTATTATTTTTATATTTATTATATTTATATTTAACATATTATGTATATCTAGTTTTGATATTATATCCATCCATATTTCATTAAATAAATTATACATTATATATAATTTATTATATTGTATTTATATTTTTTAATTTTATATTTATATTTTTTAATTTTGTATTTATATTTTTTAATTTTGTATTTATATTTTATTATTTTGTATTTATCATTTATTTAATTTATCATTTTTTTAATTTATCATTTTTTATATTCATACATATTAATAATTTCACTGATTCATCTGGGGCCTAGTTGGCAATGATTTGTCTGTTATTTTTTTATAATTATAAATCCAGAGTATATAATCCATTTAATAACTTCACTGATTCATCGGTTATTTGATAGCAATATGTTAAATTAAGAGTATGTAATTTATCTAATAACTTCACTGATTCATCGGTTATTTGATTGCAATATGTTAAATTAAGAGTATGTAATTTATCTAATAACTTCACTGATTCATCGGTTATTTTATAACACCATGATAAATTAAGAGTATGTAATTTACCTAAGAACTTCACTGATTCATCGGTTATTTTATCACACCCAAATAAATTAAGAGTATGTAATCCATTCAATAATTTCACTGATTTATCAGTTATTTCATTACAAAATGATAAATCATATTTTTTAAAGTTATATTCTATTATTAATATTTCTAATCTATTATTTATATCATCTGTATTTTTTAATTTTATTGTATGTGATTTTGAATTATCAGGTATTTCAT
>SDBT01014565.1_pt1 | contig 12535 bp, 14 predicted proteins | sample 2277101 | NCBI WGS metagenome assembly SDBT01 (sample SAMN10404973, study PRJNA504765) | marine sediment metagenome | isolation source: marine sediment core GS10_PC15, 103 cmbsf | place: Arctic Ocean: Southern Knipovich Ridge | collected 2010
TCTGGGTCGTTTACCGGCGCGAGCAGTCCGGGCTTCCTCGCTTCACTGCGACGCGTTGGATTGTTACGCGCGACGGGCTCCGACATCTCAAGGTTCTAGGCGCTGATACCCTCGAAGGCTTGCGGCAAAAGCTGCCCGAGGGCTTGAGCTTCATACCGCGGGCCGACGATGACCCGCCGCAAATCGTCGAGCAATGGATGAAGTAAAATGGCGAAGCACCAGCGATGCAGCAACTGCGGCCAGACCGGACACAACGGTAGGACGTGTCAACGGCCAAAGGTCGACCTCGCAAAGTTAGACGCTGCTATCCTTACAGCCTACGCCATACTCTTCGAAGACTACCCGGACCCACCGGAAAACGACGAGCTGAAGCTCCAGGTATGGCGTCAGCGGATTATCGCACTCATTACGAATGAGACGATTAAGGGTCGCGGATGCCCAGAGCTCAACGCACAAATTATCAAGCTCACTGCGGGGCTCATGACCGGGATGCCCAAGGCCGCACTCTACGAGCAGGAGGAGAAGCTGAAACGGCGCAGGCTGCCGACCAAGCCCAAGCCGATGGCACAGCCCCTTAGCAAGCCAGTCGGTTCCGGCAAGCCTTTGAGGTGAATTGAGCGAAAGCCTAAGCCGCCTCGTCGCCGAGCAGCTGCGCGAGGAGGACAGCCACGCTGAGAACCGAATGGTCGACATGCGTGTCCAGTGGCTCGAGGACAAAGACTCCGAGGAGGTCATCCTCGATGTCGGCGGAGTATGGGACCGGCAGCTCGACCGTTGGGTGAGCGATGGTGACCAGTGCCGCAAACTTCGAATGCATCCTGGCCAGTACGAGGGTGCCTACTGGTTCGCCGAGTGGCTCAAGTACTACGTAAGCGGGCAGCAGCGACCGCCACACCTCGAGCACGTGTGGACGATGCTGCTAGCCGGGGGCCGCCGCGCCGGCAAGAACCACCTGCTCGAAGCAATCCTAACGACGGGGTGCGTCGCCAAGCCGCACGGAATCATCTGGGGCGTATCGCCAGTAGAAGACGAGACAGAAGAGCTGCAGATGACGCTCGAGGACTGGATCCATCCGTCTTGGGCCTACCTGCGTGCACTCAAATGGCGCTTTGCCCACCATACGATTCTGCACCTTCGCTCGGCGCACAAGCCATCAGCACTCAAGCGTGGCCGCGTTGACATCTGTGGACTCAACGAAGCGCAGAACATGTCCAAGAAAGCCTACGCCATGGTGCGCGCGCCCATCGCTGATAGGTCCGGCCTCGTCATATGCGCGATGAATCCACCGGATGAGCCCAAGGGCCGATGGGTGATGGACAAGTACGACGAGGCCAAAAGCGGTGCGCCAACGCTCAAGCTTTTCGAGTTTGATCCCCGGGACAACCCCTACGTTAATAAGACGACGTTGGAGGACATGAAATATGATCTCGGCGACCTTGACTATCGCAGGGAAGTCCTCGGCGAGTTCATCGAGATTGGCGACCTAGTCTGGTACGCGTGGAGCCCACGTCACAACATCTGCGAGATACCCGCGGACGCTCGCGACGTCACCCGCGAGTTCTGCCGGCGCACGCTGGGTCGAGAGTTCGACTATGCGATGGGTATCGACTTGCAGCTCACACCCCATATGGCGGCGGTCGCCCAAGAGTTTTTCCACGACGACGCCTTCCCGAACGACCCGCTCGCCTGGTTGACCGACGAAATCGTAATCGAGGGCGACGAATACGAGCTCATCGACGAAATCGAGAGCCGCGTCGACGTCAATGGCAAGCAGCTTTACACGCCCGACAACACCGCCCTAATCATCGACGCGTCGGCCTGGTGGCAGGACTCTGAACGCACAAAAGGGCGGGGCTCTGTGGACATGTTCCGCAAGCGAGGCTGGCGCTGGATGTATCGGCCCGATCTCAAAATGAAACGGAATCCGCACATTTACGACCGGGTTCTGTGCTGCAACGGCCGCATGAAATCAGCAGCTGGGCGACGAGCCCTATTTTCGCTGGGACGAAACATTCACACCAACAAGGCGCTTAAGCGCTGGGAAAATCGCAACGGCATACCGAACCGCCGTAGCGTCTACGCGCACCTGAGCGACGCCGTCAGTTATTTGCAGACAGCATTTCACCCCCGTAGGCTGGGACGGAAACGGGGCGAGGATGCAATCGGCTACGAGAAGGTCAAGCCGAAGAGGTCTCGTCGCGAACGAGATCTCGATAACCTATGACCCAGCAGCTCGGCTTATTCCCAGACAAATTAGCTATCGCACGGCCCCGACCGCTCCCCCGGACGGCGCCAGGAGGCCGCCAGTACGCCTTCACTGAGCAGATTGACCGCCACTTACTTGACCGCACGCAATTAACGCTGCTGCGGATTGCCAACGCCCACAAGACCGCCGAACAGGGCTGGGTCGAGGAGATGGCCGACCTGTTCGAGACCCGCATCGAAGCCGACGCGCACTTGCGCTCTGCGTTCGACAACCGCAACGAGTCCGTGTCGCTGAAGCCATACACGGTCGTGGAGGGCGGAGACGAACCGGCAGACAAGGAAGCGGCTGCAGAGCTTGATAAGCGCCTGCGGCTCGTTCCGAACATGACTGACACGTTCGCGCACCAGCTTCAGTTCGTCCCGTTCGGTTGGAGCGCGTCGGAGATCCAGTGGGGGATTGTCGATGGCATGGCGGCGCCAGTCTTCTTTGACAACGTGCCGCATCGCCGGTTCGCTTTTGACCGCGAGACGGACGACATTCGATTGCGCACCACCGAAGACCCATCGGACGGCGTCCCGTTCACCCCGGGCAAATGGTGGACGACTTGCCGCGGGCGAGGTCGTCTCGTTGCCACCTCTGGGCTGATGCGCACGGCCGTATGGTGGTCAACGTTCAAGACAATGAGTGTGCGGGACTGGCTCGTCCTCTCTGATCGCTTTGGCATTCCGTTCGTAACCGGCGAATACGAGGAAGTCATCTCAGACGATGACAAGGAGATTCTGCGTCAAGCCGTCCAGGATCTGGGCACTGACGGCTGGGCGATCTTTAGCCAACACGCAAAGATGGAAATCCACGAGATCCAGCGCAATCAGACAGGAAACGTCGCCGAGGGTATCCATGGCGCGCTGATGACGATTTGCGACCAGCAGCTGTCCAAGCTGATCGAAGGCGCAACGCTGGTCAGTGAGGTCCAGGGGCCCGGCTCGCACGCACTCGGCACGGTCCACGAGAATCGCTATCACGACATCCTGGAAGGCGACGGCAATAAGCTAGGCGAGTCCTTCCAGGCCACCATAGGCAAATTTTTCGTTGAGTTCAACGGGCTTGGCGCGAAACCGCCACGCCTAAAGATGCATCTGCGCCTGAACCAATCGCTCGATGCACGCATCGATATGGCGGTCAAGATCGCTAACAACTTCCCCGGATTTGTGTTCGACGAAGAGCAGCTCCGCCAAGAGACGTTGTTCCACGCTCCGCGGCCAGGCACCACAGGGCTGATGGGGATCGAGGTCGCCAAGATGATGCAGGCGGCGGCAACTGCTGAGGCGATGGCGGAAGCGCCAGAGCCGCCCGAAGACGAAGAGCCTCCAGGAGAATAACTATGCCCAGCCTGTTCGACCCCGAAACTGTCGCCGTCGATTTCACGTTGGCATTTCAGCCGGCTGAGTTCGCGCTCAGGGTGGCTGGCTCCAAGAACGTGCTAACCGCCGACAGCCGGCTGGAGATGCTAACGGCCCTGCGCGGGGGCAGCGTGGTGGAACTCGAACTCGACATCACGAGCTTTCACCAGACGACAACACCGCGACCGCTGCCGAAGGCCAAGCGCAAAGAGGCCAACGCCAATCACACTCGTTTCCGTGAACAGGACATGGCGAAGTTCGCAGCGAGTTTTGCGGGCAAGCCATTCCTGCGGGACCACGACAGAAACGACCTGCTAGCACGCGGCGGCACGATCACAAAAAGCGAGCTGTCTGAACACGGCAACAAGCTGTCGCTGAGCCAAACCATCAAGCTCGTCAAGCTTTGGGCCGTCGAAGCCGCGTTAGATGGAACTCTCGAAACGTTTTCAATAGGTTGGGATCCAGCAGGCGCCACCTTCCGGGCGCGTATGGACTCGATCAATTGCACCGTCTGTGGCTGCTCAATGTTCTCCGCTGACTGCCCGCACATGCCCGGTGACGAGCACAAAGTTGCGGACTCGAACGAGGTCGTTATCGTCGAAGCTGAATTCAAGGGAGCCCGCGGAGCCGAGGTTAGCGCCGTCACGTTCCCCGCTGTGCAAGGCACTTCGATTGATTCTGTCAAGCAAGCACTCAGCCAAGTTCGTGAAGCGCGGGCGAAAGTTAGCGCGCCTCGGAGGAAACGTATGACGCCTGAAACCCTCAAGCGACTCGGCCTGACCGCAGACGCTACACCGGAACAGATCGAGGCCGCGGTCGCCAGGATGGCGAACGACAACTCCGAATCGGCCACCAAGCTAGCAGCGGCAAACGCTACCCACACGGCCTCTCAGGCCACGATCGATCTAATGGTCACCGAAGAAAAAGAGCGGGTGGCCAAGGAAGCCAAGACGCGTGTCGAGGCGCTGGCCACCAAGGCGCGCGCCGACGGCCTGTGGAACCCCGGCGACGAAGCTGAGGCCCTGTTCCACGAGCTAGCTGCCATCAACCTCCCCCTTGCCGAGAAACATGTTGCGTCGCTGAAGCGGGCCAATCCACTGGGAGCGCCCATGCAGTCGGCGCAAGTGCCAGTAACCGGGGTCGTGGTCGGAGACAGCCTCGAGGAGAAGTTTCCCACAAGCCCAATCGGCAGCTGTTTGGCCAAGGAGTATCACGCTGACGAGTTGCAGGTTCGAGAGGCACGCGACACGTTTCGTGCCATGGGCATCACCGAAGAGATGTTCGACAAGCATGGCCCGCACGCGGTGCTTAAGCGGCATCCCGATGAGCCGTGGCTAGATGACGGAGCGGGGAGCCTCAACCTGGCGGAGGTGAACTACTAATGACTGCTCTCACCAAAGACCGTAATACACGGTTCAAGTTCACCGGACGGACCTCGGACATGAAGGTCGCGGCTTCGCAAAATATTTTCGCCGGCTCGATGGTCTCCAGGAATGCTACCGGCTTTCTGATTCCTGCAGCTGACACAGCTGCTACCACCGTCCTGGGTGTAGCCGACCACGCTGGAGACAATTCTACCGGCGCTGACGGCGACGTTCACATCCGAGTCAAAAGAGGGCCGGTCGCAGAGTTTGCAACAGTCGGCACGGTCGTCGACCAAGCCGATGTCGGTCTTGCTGTTTTTGTCTCCGATGATCAGACCGTCGAAAAAACCGCCGGTGTCGTAAATAACATTGTCGCCGGTGTTCTCGAAAGCATCGATCCAGAGACTGGCCAGGCGTGGGTGAAACTGCGCGATCCGACTGTCTAAACGGAGTGAATCATGCATAGCCCACGACAACTCCTCGAACAGGCCAAGCTGGACAACGCGCAGATTGGTTTCACGACCATCTTTAACAATCGGCTCACCGTCGCGCCCGAGCCGATCACGCAGATCGCGATGCGTATTCCCTCCAGCAACGCGCAAGAAGAAATGCCGTTCCTCGGCGATGTGCCGATGTTGTCCGAGTGGCTCGACGACAGGAAGTTCTCCAAGTTGCGCGTCGAGAAGATAACGATCCGCAACCGAGATTGGTCCGCGGGCATCGAAGTGCACAAAAACGACATCATGGATGACCGGCTGGGCATGGTCATCCCAAAAGTCAACCGGCTTGCTGATCGCGCGCGCCAACATATCGCCAAGTCGATCGTCGAATTGCTCGCAAACGGATTCGACGGCACCGATTTTCCCTTAATTTCCGATGGCTTAGCCTACGACGGCAGTTTCTTCTTTGCAGCAGACCATCAAGACGGTCAAGGGCCAGTGCAAGACAACGTGTCGACCGCTGTGCTCAGCGCTACGTCGTACGAGGCGGCGCGAGTTGCCATGGCGAGTCTGCAGGACGAGGAAGGCCAGCCACTGGAAATCGGCGGGGACTTACTCATCGTTGGACCGACCAACGAACGTACTGCCCTCGAGACCGTCAACGCCGGACTCATCGACCAAGGCGGTGGCGCAGCCACAGACAACGTGTTCCGCGGAACCGCTCTCGTGGTTGTTTCGCAGCGTCTTGTCGGCCCGCAGGCAAACTACTGGTTCCTCGTCGACTCCTCACAGGCGGTGAAGCCGCTTGTTTGGACGGACAGACAAGCGCCGCAGTTTACAGCGCAGACGTCACTCGACTCGGAGCCGATGTTCAACCGCAACATCTCAAAATTCGGCACCGATTATCGCGGAGGGTTCGGCTACGGTTTATGGCAATTTAGCCATGGAAGCGACGGAACTGTCTAGGATGTCGCCTGAAGCGAACAGGCCTGCTGAGGGCGAAGCGCCTCCGGTGGAAGCTCCGCCGGTGGAAGCTCCGCCGGTCAAAGCAAAGCCGAAGCTGACCACGCTCAAGCACCGGCCGGGTATGTCTCGGTCGCGTGCTCTGCCTGGCCCCAAGACAACCGCCCTGTCCATCAAGTCCAAGTCACGCTGTGGCGCACGCGGACTGCGGATGTTCGGCTTCCACTTCAAGTGCGACAAGGCGATCGTCATCAAACTCAGCGAGATTGAGTGGGACGTCGCGCGCCGCCTGTGTGCTCACGGCGAGCTCGACATCATCGAGATTGACAAAAGCGATCAGGTTCTCACGCCCAAGCGCAAGGTGCCGCCCAAGCCGATCTCTAAAGCTGAGAAGGCCAGGGCAGCGGCCAAACCTACAGCAGGCAAAGAGGCCAAAAGGATGCGCGGCATCCCCGAAGAGCCACCACCCAAAAGTAATCACCCAAGGCCCGCGGAGCCAGTGCCTGAGACTGCACGACCGATGCAGCCAACGAAGGCAGAGAAAGCGAAGCGCCGCCGTGGGGGAGCGGATGACTAGTGCCGTACGCCGAAGTCATCGACGTCGAACGGGCAGCCGGCGGTCGCGATAAGCTGACGCAGCTAACGGACATCGACAACGCCGGGCAAGTCGACACAGCGTACCTGGCCGAGGTTGTGGCGGACGCAGACAGCTGGGCCAACAGCTTCATTCAGCACCGACACGACGTCCCGATACCTGACAGCGACGTCCCTCAGGTTCTTCGGAACCTCTCCGCAAAAGAGTCCGTCTACCTCCTGAAGGTGCGACGCGAGTCGCCAACCGACGGTGACACGCTGCGGCACGAAGAGCGTTTGGCGTGGCTGATGGGCGTCCGCGACGGATCGATTTCGCTCGGCCTTGACCCGCGACTGCCGAAGTCGAGCTCCGTCAAGCCCGCGCGCGGTGGCCGTGAGGCCTCCGCCTTCTCGCTGACCCGTCTAAAATTCGCCGACTCGGGGTGGACCTGATGCCTGGCGTATTCGGGACGGTAGATCTCGATCTACGAGAAGTCGAAAACGGCTTCAAAGGGATGATCAAGGCCGGTCAAAACTTCAAGCGAGTCTGGCGCAAGCTTGCCCCGACAATGAAGGAAGACCAGAAAGAACACATCCGGCTGCAGCTCGGACCGGACGGGGTGTGGCCACCCTTGGCGAAGTCAACGAAGAAACGCCGCAACAAACGCAAAATATTTACGCGCAAAATGGCCAAAGGGGACGCTACGTCTGTTTCCTTCAGCCGAACAGAGCTCGTGGTCGCCTCCAACATTGAGTGGGCGGACGTTCACCAGTCCGGTGGCGTAGCCGGCAAGGGAGCCAAGATCCCGGAGCGTACATTCATATATCTGTCTGACAAGTTCATCGCCATCGCGCTGCCGAAGATTCGCGACCACCTTTTGCGAGGGTGGCGCAAGTGACAGCCATCCGCACGCAGGTCGAAAACGGAGTTATCGAGCTCCTTCAGACCCTAGCTGCCTCTGCTGAGGGCGGCTATCTCAATGCCATCGAACCCTACGCCGGAGACCTAACGCCCGGGCGCGAGGAGCACGATTTCCAACGCGCCACCGAGGGCAGAATGCCGGCAGTACTCGTAACGACGGGGGCGGGCACTTATGAGAACCGGACGATTGGTCATCGCATTGCCGACCTTGTGTTCAGCGTCGATCTGCTTGTGGCCAGTGGCAACATTCGATCGCCAGCAGCCAGGCAACGCGGAGACGGCACCAGCAACGACCCCGGAATCTACCAAATGCTGGAAGACATTCGCGCGCGACTTTGGAATCGTCCACTCCCCGACGTCGTCGGCGCCTGCACTATGCGACCCATTTCAGACGACGTGGTGCTGCAAGCTCAGGACCGGACCATCTGGGTTTTTACCTGGGAAATTAGAACGGATGCCGTTGCGCCTCCGCTGTCCGACGAGGTCGGCGCATATACGGGCATCGACGCCACGGTCAACTTCCCGTCCACGGACCCGGGAGCGCCAATCAATCCAGTGCTTTCGCTTAACAACGAAACAACACCCTGACTACCTCGAGTTATGACATGAGCGACACACTCAAAGTAACAGCAGCCAGAGCTGGCGTTCCGTGCCCGAAGTCGCCTCGCCCCAGTGTCCGTATGTACATGCACGAAAACGGCGAGCGGCGCGATCGCACCTGCATCTACCACGACGAAGTAGTCGAGGTGGAGGACAGCCGCTACTACCGGCGTCGCATCATCAAGGGCGACCTGAAGCTTGCAACAGTCGCGCCCGCCAAGAGGGAAACGACGACTGCACAGAGGCAGACCGTTAGCGGGGGCAAGAAATGACGATCATCACTTCCGTTCCGGCGTCCACTAGAACGCCTGGCAACTACTTCGAGTTCAACATCGCGACCGCCGCTCGTAGCTTAACGGCGCTCATTCAACGGCTGGCTCTGGTGGGCGCTCAGACCAGCGCAGCCACAGCGACTGTCAACGAACCGGTACAGGTCTTCTCGGACGCTGAGGCTGACACGCTGTTTGGTCAAGGCTCCGAAGCAGCGCTGATGGTCAAGTGGGCATCCAAGGGTGCTGCGACGATCGGGGTGGGCGTTCAGATCTGGGTGGCGCCACTCGCCGATGCAGCCGGAACGGCCGCGACTTACACGTTTACGATTACAGGCAGCGCAACTGAAGCGGGCGAAGTCGTCATCCGTATTGCTGGCCGGACAATCCGCGTAGCCATCGCGAACGGGGACACGGCAACTGTCGCCGGCGTCACGATGAACGACGCAATCGATGAGCAGCTCCCCGATCTGATGGTGACAGCTGGCAATGCGGTGGGCGTGGTCACCATCACTGCTGTCAACACGGGCGTAAATGGAAACGACATCTTTGCCGAAGTCACAACCGACCCGATTCCGGCGGGACTAAATGTTGTTGCTGCCGCCGGTATCGCAGGGGCAGGCGCGACTGTTACGACGCCATCTCTCGACAACCTTGGGGACAAAGACTACGACGTTGTCGTTCTGGCCAATCACACCACGGCCGACATAACCAACAACACGTCACACCTAGACACGATGTTCGCCGCCGGTACAAAGAGGTGGCGTCACACGATGATGGCTGAGCGCGGCACGCTTGCCACAGCGCAAGTCCTTGCGACGGCTGCCGACAACTTTCGCCAGACGGTCATCAGCGCCGAAGGCTTTCGAAACACACCGGGCGAGATTGCCTCGCTCAACGCCGGAATTATCGGCGGCGCCGTCCAGCCAAATCTGCCTTGGAACAACGTGGAGCTGGGGCCACTCTTTCTTCCTGATTCGTCGGACATTCCAACCGGCGCAGAAGTCGAGGCCGGCATCAACGGCGGCCTGTGGATGCTGTCGGCCAACGAGCAGCTGTCGCGCGCCAAGATCGTACGCGCTGTCACGACGCAAGTGACGTTCAACTCGGCGCCGTTCTTCTCTGTCCTCGACTACGGGATATCGCGAACGTTTTACAATGTCGCAAGACAGGTCGACGCCAAGCTAGCCAGCCAGTTCTCTAGAGCTCTGAAGGACGCCGCGACGCTCGGCCGCATCCGGTCGACCATCCTCGAGGTTCTGGAGGCCCTGGAGCTTCTGCGTCAAGTACAAAACGTCGCTCTACACGCACCGGAGCTGGTGGTCGAAACCGATCTTACCAACCCCGATAGAGCCAACGCGGCGATCCCAGCCAGCATTGTGCCGGGACTCAACCAGATTGTTTCCGTAATCAACGTCTTCGTGGAGTGACACTATGCCAGCTAGAGACGTCGTAGACATTTCCATTCTCTCGATCGGCCTCGCTGGTGGCAACATCGAGCTCCAGGAGGTGATGAGTTTCGACACCAACGAGACGAACTCTGGAGCGGTGGTCATCAAGACCATGCGACGCGACAGAATCGGGATCGGATATGCGGAAGGCGTTGTCGAACACGACGCCGACCTGGAGGTGAGGATCGTCTCCAGCCCCGAAGTCGATTACAAAGCGCTGCAGAGATCGGGCGAACTGTTTCAGCTGTTCTACGAAGAAAACAGCGGCGGCGCCAAGTTTCACCTGGTCGACTGCAAGGTGATCGAAACACCCAAGAGCTTTAACGCCGATGGCGAGGCGATCTTGAAAGTGAAGGTCCTCGCCTTGGACCATATCCCGGAATCGTAAAACCATGACTGGCCGCATACCGATAGACCTCGCAGAAATGCGAGACGACCCCGACCGTGCCGTCGGTATCTCAAAGCTTTCGACTCTCATAAAAGGCAGACGACACACTCGCGAGTCTGTCATTCACCCACGCAACAAAGAGCAAAAACCCATACCGTTCATCTGGGTAGTTCTGGGCGGCCGGGAATACCAAGAGACCTTGGGCGGCGCCGTCGCGCGATTCAAGGCACTCGACATCCCGTCCGAAATGCGTTCTTACCAAGACCTAGCGGACGAGGTCGTGTGGCAGGTGATAGCTCGTGCCATGCGCGACATTGACGACAAAGGCACTGACCTCCATCCCTACCCGAAGCCACTGGGAACAGTCGACGAGGTACGCGATGCGCTTACGAGAGACGAACGCGATATTTTGATGACGGAGTACGCAGACCTCGAGGAGGAGGTCGACCCCGACCCGGCATTGCAGTCCGAGCAATGGCATCGCGAGATCAATGCAGCGCTAAAAAAAAGCCCCGAGATCGCCATGCAGGAATTGAGCAACTTCGGGTCGCGTACTCTGATCGGTTATTTGGTTACTACGGTCAGGCCGCAGTTCATCTCACGGACATCCAGATCAGAATTTGGTGGACTCGATACGAGCAGTGGCTCGAAGACAGCCGACCCCCAGCCCCAACAACCAAGCGAAAAAGGATGAGGGTTGTAGGCCGTGGGGACCAAAGACGCAGTAGCCCGCTTAAGGGCAGACGATCGTAAGCTAACCCCGGACTTGCGTCGCGCTCGCGCCAAGTACAAAAAGTTCAGTAAGGGCGTTACTCGCGACATGAAAGCGAGTTTCACCAAGGTCAAGGGCGTACTGGGAACGGTCGCCGGACTCGGCGGAGTCATCGGCTTTGCTGCACTCGGGCGCGACGTTCTGAACTTCGAATCCAAGCTCAAGCGACTGGAGATTCAGGCGGGCAAGAGCGACTTCAGTATGGATGAGTTCCGTATTCGGGTCACCGAAGTCTCCAACGCAACCGGCCAATCACGGGCTGCAATCCTAGAGGCCGCCGAAGACTTCGTTGCTTTCACCGGCGACACTAAAGGCGCGGTCGCGGCGGTCGAGCTGTTTGCGGAGGTAGCAACCGCCTCCGGCGCTACAATACTTGACGTTTCAAAGACCGCCCAATCCCTTCAAGAAAACTTACGGATTAAACCGGAGGCCTTCGAGGAAGCATTCTCGGCTCTAGTTACGCAAGGAAAACAGGGAGCCATCGAGCTGAGAAACCTCGCTGGCCTGCTTTCGAGCGTCGCACCCAGTTTCTCAAACTTCTCGTCAAAGGGTGTAGCTGGCTTGCGCGAGTTGGGGGCAGCATTTCAGACTGTTCGAAAAGAGTTTGGCAGTCCCGAGGAAGCAGCCACGGGGTTGCGCGCTATCTTCGTTGCACTTCGAAGGAGAGCGAAGGTGTTTGAAGGCGCTGGAGTGAAAATCTTCGACGTCGATGCAGAAGGCAACAAAACTTTACGCAATTTCAAGGACATCGTCCAAGCGATCGGGAACTCCAAGCTGATGAAGGACCCAACCGCGTTAACGGACGCTTTTGGACGGCAAGAGGCCACCAGGGCATTCGAAGCCCTAACCAGGGTGGAGGGTGCCTGGGACGGTTTCATTGAAAAATCTCAAGACGCGACGGTCATCCAAAGAGACTTCGCCGATTTCGCTACGTCCTCCGCGGGGAAGATGGCTCAAGCATGGGAGCGCGTAAAAAATCAGTTCGCGAAGATCTTGACCCCTGAGCGGATCGGCAAGTTGGCAAACGCATTCATAAAAGTCGCCGACGCTCTTCCTTCTATCGTCGGAAACCTGGAAACCATAGCGGCAATCTTCGTGGCGATGAAGAGCATAGGATTTGCAGCAAGCATCGGTTCCGCCGCTGCAGCTGCAGGCAAAGCGGCCACCGCGGCCAGCCTTGGCTTTGG
>SDBT01014566.1_pt1 | contig 12534 bp, 7 predicted proteins | sample 2277101 | NCBI WGS metagenome assembly SDBT01 (sample SAMN10404973, study PRJNA504765) | marine sediment metagenome | isolation source: marine sediment core GS10_PC15, 103 cmbsf | place: Arctic Ocean: Southern Knipovich Ridge | collected 2010
CGTGCGCTCTCCGCTCCGGTGTCAAGCAACTCGTGGTATCTGCGCCATGTGCTTCGGTCCGTTGGAAAACGGTCAGCTACCGAGTGTGGGTTACCATGTCGGAACGCTGGCTGGGCAAACGATCTCCGAACCTGCGGTTCAGCTCACGATGAAGACGTTCCACACAGGGGGCGCCGTGGGCGGCTCAAGTTTGGGCTATCCTCGTCTGAAACAGATTCTCGAGATGCCGACTAATGTGAAAGGACGGGCGGTCCTGGCGATGCAAGGCGGCAAGATCGACGACATCGAGACGTCTGCTGCCGGTGGTTGGAACGTGAGTGTTGACGGCATGCGTCATTTCATTCCCAAAGAGGTGGGACTGGGTGTGAAGAAGCGTCAGAAGGTTTCCGCCGGCCAGATGCTTTCTGCCGGGGGCGCGGTCAAGCCCCAAGACATTCTTGCCGCTACGAACGACATACAGGCTGTCCAGACGCAGATGATCACGGACATGAGCAGGGTGTTCACCGACGCCGGCGTTCGGGTGAAGCGGAAGATCTTCGAGACGGCCATCCATCCGTTGACGACGCGGGCCCAGGTGGACGATCCGGGTGACGGGGACGTGGAGTTCGGGGTTTACACCGGTGATGTCATGTCTGTGAACAACATTGAGGCCATGAACAAGAAGCTTCGAAAGAAGAGAAAGCGACTCATATCGTTCACACCGACGCTCTTGTCCATTAAGAAGGCGCCTCAGTACGCAAACGACTTCATCGGACAGCTTGTGGCCGAGAGGCCTCACCAGACGTTGAAGGCAGCCCCTGGCCTCGGTTCGGTGTCAAACATCGGGCCGTCCGGGCACCCAATCGCCACCTATGCGTTCGGTAAGTACTTCAACACGCAGGTGAACGACAATATGTCCAAAACCGCCATCACACGCGAGCTCGATCTTATAATGACCATGATGGCCGATCCGGAGGAGATTGTTCCTTCGGATCTCGGGGAAGACGTGAGTCGGGTTCTGGGCGAACTTTCCGCTCAGTTCGAGGAGTGATATGGGCGCCGGACTGTACGAGGAACTGGGTAAAATGCCCACCTTTGCGATGGGCTTCGTGCGCTCCTACAATCCGGAGAACAATACGTACCGCGTAGCCCTCGACGGGATGAGCGAGGGACTTGCTCGGCCAATCATGAACGGAGCTTACAAGCCCTACCCTCCTCTGAGCCGTGTGGCGTGTATTCGATTCGTTACGTCGAGTTGGCTAATCATGGGGGAGGTGACGAAAGCAAGCGCACCGACCGAGGAACGGGAGTCACCGACGAACGCTGTCTACAAGAAAGACCTTGAACTTCGACAAGCGATTCACGACCGATACGATATCGACCTCGCCGATTTTGGGGATCGAGTGATTGATCCGCCGCTTGAAGGGGACGTTGTCGTATCGAATCGTGACGACCCGCGCAGTTACCAGCAAATCTACGAGAATGGCGATGTTCTCAGTTTCGCATCGAATTTCTGCTTCTTTCTTCTGAGCCGGATCAAAAGTCTGGCGGTCCTGTGGTCCAGGGACTTCTGGGGAATCTTCGCCGGATTCAGCATGAAGGTGCAGACAGACGACACGACAAAGCTCGCCTCCACGGAAATCAACATTAACAGCGATCCTTCGGACGAAGCTGACAGGGACGTGGAGTTTGTGGCTGGCGCCATCTCTAACTCAAAGCGCCCGTCGAAGAACCTCTCGTTGGAGACGAAAGCGGGCACAATCTCAGAAGGAGTGTGGGCGTTGTTTGGCGCGCACGTTCTTCTCGAGGTGGATAATCAGGCCAAAGAGGTCAGACTTTCTAAGGTAGCGATCCAAGGCGGGCAGGATACGTCCACCGAGGATGCGCAGTTCCGGATGAACGAAAAGCAGATGGGTCTGGTCTGGGGGAAGAACAAAGTAACCCTTAACGACAACCTGACAGCGCTTGAGCGAGGCGGTCACTCCATCGTCATTGACGACGACAGGATTGCTCTCACGTGGGCTGCTGACAAGTTCATCGTTCTGACGGATAAAGGTGTGCAGATTTCAGGGATGCTCGAACTCGTCGGAGGAAAGCTCAAGCTCAACAGCGAACCGGTCGGGACCAGCATAGTCGTGGTGGACGGCGAGAACCTCATTGTCCCGAACGGCACGGACGGTCAGGCCAACCTGCTGTACTCTGTGTCTGGAGCGACCATCGACATCAGCGGGAGTGGCGCGGTGAGTGCGATCAATTTGAACACAGATTTTTCGGTCAGGAACTTCGGTCTCGTGGACGATCGCTTCCTCACGAAGTACGATACAGATATGGCGCTCATTAGACACCACGAACACACTTCGACAACACCGGGGAGCCCGACGTTACCGACTGGCGTGCTTCTGCCGGTCGATATTCCAGTTTCGGTTACGCAGAAATCAAGTCTAACGTCAAAGAAGGCATAGGAGAGAACCATGGATAACCTCTTCATCACGGAACGAGTGCTCGGCACCTTCACGAAGGAGGCCAACGTCAAGCTGAGCAAAAACCCGGACGAGTGGATGCAGGAGGTGGTGAAGTTCCTCCATCAATCGTATCCGTGGCTCGCTGACGCCAAGGTTCAGGTGAACTTCAACCGTGTAGACGCGGATAACGGCGCAGGGGTGGGGCAGATCCAGCTCGACGAGAAGGTGAGTATTCCGCTTGTCGTGGACAACTTCAAGCTGGCTCCCCTCGACGTGTTCTGGGTGAACGGAAAGCTGCACCCGTTGACCAAATCATCGCTCCAAGAGATTGTCCAGGGGACGACGCTCGGTAAGCCTGTGGAGCCCGGGGAGGGTGCGGCCAGCGACATGGCGCTCTTCTCCAGGACGCAGCCGCCGTACGACGGGCGGTATGTCTACGCCGCCAAGATGGACATCCCATTCGGCGAACTCGAGCAGGGAGCCACGCTGGCCTTCGGGTCGCAGGAAGCTCTCGAGTACGCCATGAAGAAGAGTGCTTCGTTCCGCCAGGTCTTTGCGGACAACGTGCATGCGGCGAAGGGCGTCGAGAAGACAGCCGCAGCAGTTCCCGCCGGCCCGAAGGGGGTGAATCTTCTCAAACGTCAGGCGCTTCCAATTAAGGTTCGCAAGCCTCAGATCACGAAGGCAGGCATCTACAAGGTAGCCATGGGCGCCGAGGACGCCACGTGCATCGTGGCCGACCATGTGTTCGGCATGGACGGGCGCGTCCGTGACGGCGTTATGGGCGTCTTCGAGTTGATCGGCGACCGGTACTACTACGCGAGTGATCCGATCTTCGGAGAACCGATCACGCTTGACAAGACGGCTTCTTTCGGTGATCAGCCGAACGGCTGGGGCGCTTTCATTCTTCAGAAGAACGGCAGCATCGTCGCCACCGAGCCCGTCAAGGTGTTGGGTCGAAGCTCTATGCCCGGCGGCATCGACAAGATCGCTGTCGAGTCCATCCACGGAAATCGGGAGATTTTCATATCGCCGAGCATCAAATCATGGCACATTGAAGACGGCGACATCTTCATCAGTCCGGACTGGTCTTTCGTCCCCTGCGCTACGATGGCGAGGTTGGGCACCTACGAGCCTGTTCAAATGGAGAAGGAAGCTTCGGTTGAAACACCGCGGCCCAGGTTCGGGAAGTCCTACCCCAACCTCATGAAGGAAGCGGCCTTCGTCCAGCCGGTGAGCGGCAAGTGGCTCCCGATCTCCAGTGTGGACGGCCAGAAGCTCGTGAAGGTGGCCCTCGACGTGGGTGAAGACGAGGCCAAGAACACCGTCGATGCGATGCTCGGCCTGAACTTCATCACCGAAGAAAACGCCTACAAGTTCGTGGACCAGATCGAAAAAATCGGCGCGGCCAAGGAAGCATGTGCTAAACTTCTTTTAGCTTCACGTCTTGGCTTGCCCGTGTCGCAAGAACCGCTCAAAACGGCGATGTACGCGCTCGATAACGCTGAACGTGATTTGCGCCAGTACAGCCATACGATCATGGAAAACGACGGTTAACGGTATTCTCCGGTCTCTTCGCGTGAGTTTAATGATCTCTTTATGATTACGCTCGCACAAATCTGCGCCGAGTACAAGATAGGGGCCCGCACGTTCAACGCCGTGGTTGGGCTGCTGAAAGCGAAGCCGAAGCCGAAGCACGGGCGTGTCTTCTACGAACTCGATCCTCGCGACGACTTCATCCTGCGATGTTCGCGGAATCACATATCCAGCTTCAGAGGAGAGGGTAGGTCAAACATCCATATCATTCCGTTTCATCGTTTCCTCTGCCTGAAATTCCTCACGACACCCCGGGATGAGGCCCTTGGTGAGATTCACCTTCGAAATCTAGCCTCTGCGCGGTTCGGGCCGGGCTACTACAAGAAGCTAGAGAATCTGTTCGTGTCGAGGATCCCGAAAGAACTCCGCGCTCTCGTGAGAAAGAAAGGCGCGCCGAACAAGAAGCAACTTGGCGCCTATGAGATGCTGCTTAACGTCCTCGGGGTTGTTGCGCCCTACAACTTTCCGCAGTGGATGGATAATTTCTTCTCGTTTCTCGGAGACCCTCGACAGAAGAACATCGTGGAGACGGTCATCACCACTCGTGGGGACCGGTCGGACCATCAAAGAGCTCTTGAGGAGCTTTCGGGCCAGCAGTGGAAAAATGTGGCGCTAGACCTGTATCAGTCCGTCTTCTACGACGTGTCAGAGCTCTCGGAGAGGGACTGGGCGTATTACCTCTCCATCATTCTTCCGACAGAACGCCGGTCAAAGGGGAAGGCGCGCGGAATGAGCACCGATGAGCTTCGCATACAAGAGGGATCGAATCCGCACTTCCAGGAGACTCTCCAGCTTGTGGCAGTCAATCTCGAAAAGAGGCTCCGCGGCACTTTGCGCATGAAGGGAGAAGCATTCGAACAACTCCACAGGCTCATTGGGTCGTATACTAAGGTTGGTGTGATGACTGGCGGCGTGGAACGTCCCAACGTCGGCGGCACGTTCTTCCAGAACATATCGATCGTTCCTTCTCAGTCCACATTCAAAACAATCAGTGCTGAGATACAAGGGCAGATAGCTGATGGGAAATCGTGACAACGACTGGTTCATCGAGGAGATGAACGCTGGCGCCCACGACATGCAATCCGTCGATGACGAGGGGAACTTGTTAATCGGCGTAGGCGAGCCCGAAGTCGAGTCTCTCTACAACGAAGAGGCTATACGTGATGTGACCACACTTTCCGATCTCATCCCTGACATCATTCACGTCGAGAAGGGCTGGCCGTTCCGTTACGTCGATGTCATCAAGCAGATGGACGGCTCGACGCTCCGACACAATCGATCCTATCTCAAGCCCATCTACGACATCAGTGCTAAGCACCCGGAGGGCTCGAGGAACATGCTCCTCATGTGGGCGCGTCAGACGGAAAAAAGCCTTTATGAAGAGACGCCCATCAGTCTGGAGGACGGCCGAACGATCTCAATCGAGACTGTGCAGGTTGGGGACAGAGTTGTTGGGCTCGCTAAGGACGGCGTGTCGACAGAGATTGGTGAAGTGACATGGAAGTCCGATAGGTACAAGAAGCCGTGTAGTAAGATCAGAACGCGCCAAGGGCATGAAGTAGTCGGGGCCCACACGCACCCGTTCCGAACATGGGATTCGTGGTCGGAGGTTGGAAGTCTCGTAGAGGGATCCCGTGTGGCTGTGCTCAGGCGTGGCGGTGAGTTCATTGGCGATGCTCCCGTCAGTGACGATGAGGTGTCTTTCGTTGCGTTCATGATTGGAGACGGGTCTTGCGGTTGTAGTAAAAATTTCGGTTTCACTCAGAATCACGATGCTCCTCAGACACAAGAATTCATTCGGGTCTTGGATCGTCTCGGGATACCGCACCGGAGCGACCCCAAGGCGGACAGCAACTCCGTTACCATCAACCTATCGCAAAGACGCGGGACGAAGGCTCGATTCATCATTGTAGAGGCAGGCCTGTGGTGTCGTCTCTCTGAGGAAAAGAAGTTTCCCCGCTGGGCGTGGCGGCTTGATAGACGGCAGTCGTCTCTGTTCTTGAATCGACTGTGGTCGACAGACGGGTATGCAAAGAAAAGGACAGAATCCGAGTACAACTTCGTCTATGCCTCTATCTCGCACCAACTCGTGCTCGATGTTCAGAAATTCCTGTGGAAATTCGGTATTCCGTCCAGGATTCGGGAGGCTCTCCCGGAGGTGTACAAAGGAACAGATAAGCGCAGCTACCTTCTTCGGGTGGAGACACAGGAGGGTGTTCGTCGATTTCTGTCGATGATTGGGTCTCTCGGTAAAACAGAGACCATACCGCTGCCTACAGCGGAGGAGAACAACAACCGGGACACGTATCCAATCGAGATTGGCGAGCTCATTCGTGAGATTGTCGGTGACCAAAACTTCTCGAAACGAAAGACAGGACTCAGAAAGACACTCCCATATGCACCTACTGTCGGCAAAGTTCAGGCCTACGTGAATTTCTTCAGACAAGGAGCTTTCGACCAAGCTCTCGTTGATCGTCTTGAGGCTCACCTCGACACTGACGTCTATTGGGACAAAGTGGAGACGATCGAAGATGTCGGTGAGCAGTGGTGCTACGACATAGCTGTTAAAGGGACGGAAAGCTTCGTAGCCGCTGGATTCATCACTCACAACAGTACTTCTGCTGCATGTAAAGCCATCGCGTTGATGGCCTCTATTCCGAACATGAAGGCCTTATTTATTCAGCCTCGGTTCAGCCAGGTTTCCGTCTTCAGTCAACAGCGATTCAAGAAGATCGCCGAAGACTCTCCGCGCATTGCCGACGAGATGTTATCGACCATGAACATCTGGCAGGTGGGGATGAAGGCGTTCAGCAACGGGTCCATCGCCAACTTTCGGTCATGTTACCTCTCAGCCGATGCCACGCGCGGTGTCTCCGCTGACCTTGTGAACATCGACGAGATCCAGGACATCGTTTCCGACGAGATCCCGGTCATCGAGGAGACGCAGTCTCACGCCCTTCCCGATCGTTTCTTCCGGATCTACACGGGGACGCCCAAGTCTAAGATGAACGTGCTCCCTCGCCGGTACGACCTGTCCTCTCAGTTCGAGTGGATGGTGAAGTGCCGGTGGTGTTTTGCTGCTAAGACGACGATGTTGGTCCGTATGGGCTCTGCAACCCGATCGACGACGATGGAGGATCTATGGAGACGTTGTCCAGGCCGTATAGAGACAATGCCAGATGGTGTGAAGACGAAATATCTTGAGGGGATATCTGTCTGGGACAAAGGTGGGTGGGTAGATCTCTTACAGATTACGAGGGTTGGCCAAAGATCAAGTGTTCGCGTAAGCGCCATCGGCGCTGAGTTAGAGGTCACGAAGGATCATCCGATAATGGCGGCGAAGAGGCGGTGTTCTCGTTGCGGTGCCGCTTCTGGGAAGATCTCAGCAACATCTTCTCGTGAAACGAGAGGTTATCGGGTTGTGTGTTCAGATTGTGACAACATCTTCTGGTGGGTGCCGGAGTTTGAGGAAGTAATGGCCAAGGACCTTCGTCCTGGGGATTTGGTCGATACTGAGAGCAAGCCAACAGGTGTCTTCGGTACGAGATCTAAAGTTCCCGAGATCCAGATAAATCGGCGTATCCACCCCTCGTGTCCGTGGTGTGGCTCTTTCGACAGTGAATCCCTTGGGTCACGACCTGATCGTAGGGAATACCGATACACTTGTGCTTGTTGTAGCGCGAATTTCGTTTCTCCGACGCCAGGCGTCAACCGATTCGTGTGCCCGAGCCCTTATTTAATAGGAATGTTCATTGCTGAAGGGAACGTGATTTATGTCGACGAGCGAGCGATGGGAATCGCTCTTGCACAAATGCCGGGGAGTATTTTGAATCGAATGCGGGACGAGATCGGCAAGCTCGGACTACCAGTATCTGAGGACGTCGATGATCAAGGTTGTGTCTGTATCAGGGTCTTTGACGTAGGCCTCGGGAACTGGTTCCGTCAATTCGGTCGTGGAGCCCATAACAAGCGCCTCCCCCCCTGGTGGTGGTCGATGTCTGGGGCAGCGAATTTGGAGTTACTATCGGGAATCGTCGACGGCGATGGAACTCCAGATTGTTCAGCGTATTCGGTGCGTGTTTCCTCAAGAGAACTCGTTCAGCAGATCGCCTGGATTGTTCGTTGTCTCGGCTATTGCGTTCGTGTTCGTAGTTATTATCCGTCAGACGAGCGTGATTTGATGTGGGAGGCGTCTTTCTGGGCACCGTTGTCGTCCGTTAAGAAGACTGAGACTACACCGGCATTCTCTCATTCGTCTTTTGTAACCAGGGTCAAGGATGGGAGTAATCATGCGACTGTTTACGATGTCACAACATCGTCAGGGACACTCTACGCCGACGGCATGTGGGTGCACAACTGCCCTCACTGGAACTTCCTCGACGAGCATGTTATAGGGGACGAGTACTTCATCTGCACGAAGTGCGGCAAGGAGCTCTACCCGAAAAAGCACAAGGACCCGCTAAACTCCAACGACTACGGCGGTGAGTGGGTTTCCATGCGTCCCAGCAAGCTGGACGAATGCTTCGGGTTCAGGATCAGTCAGATCCAGGTCCCTTTCCAGAGTTTCAAACGAGTCCACGGGAAGCTACACGACCCGGAGGTCCCGTTCCCCGTGTTCCAGAATGAGGCTCTCGGTTTGGCTAGTGAGGAAGGTGAGCTCGTTCTCACCGAACAGGACATGCGGAACGCCTGTGAGGAAGACCGCAAAGAGTGGGACCGACCCGACGGCATCAAGCGCGTGGGAAGGCCCATGTTTATGGGAATCGATCACGGTACCGGGATGCGCTCTACGGACACGATGGGGCAATCCAGGAAGAAGCGAGCCTTTACTGTGGTCGTGATCGGTACGTTCGGTGCTGACGAGAAGTTTCGAATTCATTACATGGAGAAGTTCCTCGGAGCGCGCTCCGACCTGGTCAAGCAACCCGAAATGTTCGACAAGCTCGCCAGACAATTTGGCGTCGCCTTCTGTGGCTCTGACTACGGTTTCGGGCACATTAACAACGAGAATCTCATCGACAACTTCGGGTGGAAGCCCGTCGACGTGGGTACTCCGGACCCCGTTATGCTTGAGATGCAGTCCGCTCAGCAGCGAGCTCTGGTGAAGTTTGACCAAAGGGCCGGAAAGTACGGCCGCTACATAATCGATCGGTTCCAGAACATGCGGGCCACCATCGACGCCATCAAGAAGGCCCGGATCCGGTTCCCTATGTTCGAGATCATGAAGAACGACCCTAACCCGAAACTGGCCTTTATCGACGACTTCACGTCAATCTTCATCGAGTACGACGACTACCACAAATCAATGCGTTACGACCATACGTTGCCTGATGACGCCTTTCAGGCTACTATGCTCTGTTGGCTCGCAGCCAAACAGTACTACGGAGAATACGCTCGTACCATCATGCCGGCCGTAAACTAGCCTTGAAATGCTGGCTTCTGAGAGTAAACCTTAAAGGACTGTATTTCTGGAGACATCGGAATGATTACATACGAAGACTTGATGGGCCTTTTCTCCAAGAGGGCGAATGACCGTTTAGGGGCGGGCGGATTGCTCGCGTCAGACGGTGCTGTGAATTCGGGCCAGGACGAGCCGAGTCACGACGCAAAGGAGAAGTCGGATCTCCCGGACGCGAAGGCCAGTAAGCTGTCCTTTGGCAGCGGGAAGGTCATCAAGGGGCCCGAGACGCAGAAGATCAACAAGAACGTCTTCATGACTAGGTCGGGGGATTCCACGGTCAAGAGGGCGTTTCTCGAGGGTTTTCTTGACGAGCTGAATAAGTAACTAGGAGGCGATTGTGGACATCAATCCTATTCGTTTCACCGACTTCGCTAAGATGGCTGCGGAGCAGTTCGTCGAAAAGGATGTGCCGCTCGACAGCACTATCGCGAAGATCGCTGAGAAGAACAACCTTTCGCCGACGCAGATTCAGCGTGTCGTGGAGCTCACGAACCTGGACGCGAACGAGCGGATTTTCAAAAGTGCCGGGGACAAGACATTCACTTTTCCGCTCGCGTCTCTGGCTGGAGTACGGGCCATCCTCCACCCGGACAGCCCAAGCACGGTGAAAACGGCTTCCGTCATGGATGTGTTGTTCACCCCACAGCAAGAAGGAAAACAGGAGCGCCTTCTTGAAGAGATCCAGAAGGTGGCCAGTGCCCGGCCCTTCGTGAAGGAGGCCGAAGAACTCATGGAGAAGCGCGCCGAGCAGAATGCCGGCGAGATCCTCAACGAGCTTCGAAAGCGTGTAGGCGAGCTTGTTCTCCAGAAGCAGGCCGCTGAGGACGCAACGCACAAGGCCTACGACACCATACGTGACGTGGCTAAGAACCACATCTTGCTCGATGGCGGCGATCTCCAGGACCTTATGAAGTACGCCTGCGTCGCTTTTCCGAAGATGAGCAAGGTGTGGCTCCAGGTGTTCGAGGCCGTGAAGAGCGACCTCACGAAGCTCGGGCATCCCGTGGACAAGAAGATGCTGGCCCAGAAGATCGAGATCCCTCACGGGGAGTGGAAGGTCATCAACGGTCGACACGCTTTTCAGATTGATCTCGACACGCTCCGCAGAAAGATCAGCGAGACGGACCGAGTGAGCCACCATATCGCCATTCTGAACGACGCTCCAGATCCGGTTGAGGTTGGGATGAACTCGTTCACCGACAACATGGACACGGAGCAGTACCTCATGTCTGAGGTTGAGAATCTAGCCAAGAAGGCTTCGACCATGGAAGACGAGGACCTCTTCTTCAAGGTGGTCGAGCTTCGCAAGCTGGCCGCGGCAGTGCCCGCGCCCAAGAAGGGGCTTCTTGGAAAAGCGTGGGGCGGCATGAAAGGAACAACCGGAGCGGTAGGGGCGCCGGCACTTCTTGCCGCACTCCTTCTCGGCCCGTCAATCCTCAAGGCCGTTGGGCGAGGGGTCGGGAGAGCAGCCGGTCGTGAAGGCCGCGGGCCGTGGAGTCCCGAGGCGCAGGTCAAAGGGCCGCCAGCTCCGGTTGGGATGAACTACGGGCATCAGGGGTTCGCCCCGTCCTTCCAAATGTAGAGGTAGCCAATGTCCATCTTCGAAAAGTACGCCTGTCTCTACGGTGAACGGCAGTTCGATGGAGACGAACGCGCAGAGATCGGAGAGTTCGTCGCCGGCATGATCAAGCACGCTCGCTCCGGGGATAAAAAAGCGCTTTCCTGTCTTGTCGAGAAACACCTGGCCTACGTGCCGGACGAGTTGCTCGAGAAGATCGGGAGAATCACCACGTACATTGCCTTTCGAGGAGAGCCGCGCGAGCGCGCAGCCGTCGATCGTCACATCACCAAAGAGGCATTTGCGGCCCTAGAGTTGCTCGAACCGCACATCGAGAAGACCGCGGGGATCAAAGAAATGATGATCGGTGCCCTTCGTGCGGTCAGTCGTGGCGCCCGTACCGCCGGCCGTGGCGCGCGGTATGCGTGGCGGGGCAAGGGTATGGCGAAGAAGCCCGGTGGTCTCGTTCGTGGGGCGAAGTGGTGGGGTGACAACTGGGAACCTACCGTAGCGGCTCTGGCTGTTTCCGGTGTGGCGGTGCCCGTCATCGCCGCCGGAGTGAAGGCCATGACGCAATCCGGAAACCTAAAGACGTCGCTCGAGCGGCTTCTCAGACAGCACCCGGAGCTGCGCAACGACCCTAACGTCGGCCACTACTTCCAGATTTTGACCACCTTCGCGCCGCACGTGGCGCAGAATCCGATTCTCGCTGGCAACCTCTTGAAGAGGTGGCACGAGACGGGCCCGGATCTCATCACGCCGAACATGATCAAGGAATTGCTCGACATTGAGAACCAGAGCGGAAACATCGAGCAGACCACACAGAAACAGGTCAACGAGCTGTCCAAGACCATGATAGACGTGGCTAAAGCTGATTTCGGGAGGAGGCGCAGAACGGAAAATGCGGGGCCCCGATTTGCCGGTGGTTTCCCGCAAGCCCCGGGGAAAAAGATTTAATTCGGGCGAAGTATGAGCGACGGAATGCAAGTCACCTGGCGCGGTCTTCGGGGGCCGGCGACACTCAGTAAGCCCGAGGCCATGGGCTCGAGCGAGGTTTCCGCGCAAACTGAGTATGAATCCGGAGCCGGCAGAAAGGTTCCGAGTCCGGCTGAGCAGGTGAAGCAGGAAGCGCGTCGCACCGACAAACTGCGATCTCAAGCGAATGACCGAAGCTTGCGGGACAAGGCTGTTCGTGGGGGCGGTGTCAAGAAGAAGCGCCAGATAGACCCGACGTACAAGCTCCTATCCGCGCGATCGATTCCGCAGTGGGGCGACACGAATGTCAGCCTCATCGGGGATAGCAGCGATGCGTTGCCTAAAACGGCTGCGGCTCGAATTAGGCTTTCGGTAAAGCCCCGTCCTGTGAAAACCATGAAACCGAAAGTTCCGAAAGTCCCCACGCCTAAGGTAACCCCCAAAGTAGCCCCGAAGGTAATGCCGAAGGTAGTGCCCGGGGCAACGCCGGGAGTAGCGCCGGG
>SDBT01014567.1_pt1 | contig 12533 bp, 10 predicted proteins | sample 2277101 | NCBI WGS metagenome assembly SDBT01 (sample SAMN10404973, study PRJNA504765) | marine sediment metagenome | isolation source: marine sediment core GS10_PC15, 103 cmbsf | place: Arctic Ocean: Southern Knipovich Ridge | collected 2010
GCAACAAATGATTTTTCTTTTTTACCTAAGAACGATTTTTTTTCACCACCATCTTTTCTTCCGTCATATAAAACAATCAGATTCAATACTTCGGTATAAAATTTTATTGACCTGTCCATATCCTTTACAACAATGGCTACATGGTCAATGCCGGAAATAAACTGTTCGTCACTTTTTAATTTTTTTAATATGTCCATAATTCTCAACCCCTTTTTTTTAAACCGAAATTTTGAAGGTATTTTTAAATATTTTCAGTACCTTATTTGTTTAATCATATATTAACAAATTTTTACTATGTTAGCGCCAAGAATATAAAACTTTTATTATTCGCATTCACATTTCTTTTAGCCCCAATATCCGGATTTCCAAGAAATTGCGAGGACTGCTCTGCCGGCAAACTGTGTAAAATTGTTGTACCAAAGGGCGATAAGTACAACACCTGCGATTTAAAGGTTCATTGCTCAGATAAATTCTGGTACCAGCCCGGCAAGAACTGCAACTACCTCGACTGCACCCTTTTTACCTCAATTGATAACCCGTTTGAACAATAAACCACTGGGTGATCAAGTAAATATTATTAATATTTTTTCAAACATTTAATTAATAACATTGATTAATGTATCACTTCTGATAACCTGAAAGAAATGTCCGGCAATTCAGAAAAAACAAAAATCATAATAATTGGGGGAGGTTTTGCCGGTACAAAATGTGCAAAAACCCTTTCAAAAAAATTAGACCTTAATTCCAATGAAATAATTCTGTTCAACAAGGAAAACCATATGGTTTTCCATCCCCTGCTTGCCGAAGTAGTCGGGGGATCTCTTGACCCCGACCCTGTAACAACACCTCTTCGCCAATTACTACCTCATGTACAATGCAGAACAGAAGAAGTTCACCTTATTGATCTTGAAAACAATCTCGTTTCTTACGAAAAAAATAACGCCACATACGACAACCTTAAATATGACTATATTGTCATTTGCTGCGGTTCAGCAGTAAACCTTAGCATAATTCCCGGAATGCAGGACCATGCCTTTCCTTTTAAAACCGTTGGAGACGCAATTGCACTAAGGGTCCAGGTAATAGAACAGTTAGAAAAAGCTGATGTCGAGGATAATCCCGCTGTAAAAGAACGCCTTTTGTCTTTTATAGTTATCGGCGGGGGTTTTAGCGGTGTAGAAGTTGCGGGTGAGATTAATGATCTTGTCAGGGGTTCCAACAGGTTTTATAAGAATATAGATGAAAAAGAAGTCAAAGTAACCGTAGTGCATGGTGGTGATCAGATTCTTCCGGAAGTAAGCCCGTCACTTAGAGATTTTGCCCAGGAAAAAATGGAAAAAGCGGGTGTAACTTTCGTTCTGGGATCAAACGCCAGTTTTGTAACAAATAAGGGTGTTGGTTATGGAGAAAACAGTATTGTAGAAGGGAACACTGTTGTTGCCGCAGTTGGAAATACTATGCCATCCGTTATTAAACGTTTGTCTGCCGAAAAGGAAAGGGGAAGAATACTCAACGAACCCGATATGAGGATTAAGGGTTTTTCAAATGCATGGGCAATTGGTGACTGCTCCTATACAATTAACAGCTATGACAACACTCCGTGCCCACCAACCGGACAATTTGCTGAGAGGCAGGGAAATCAGACTGCACAAAACATAATAAGGGTAATGAAAGATGAGGAAACCAAGCCATTTAGATTTAATCCAATTGGTTTGCTTTGTTCCATTGGCGGCAACAATGCTGTTGCAGAAATAAAAGGTATCAGGATTTCCGGTTTTTTTGCCTGGTTTATGTGGCGGGCAATATATCTTTTTAAACTTCCTAAATTTTCTAAAAAAGTAAAAGTAGGACTTGACTGGGCATGGGACATCTTCTTTGCCAGGGATCTTGCCTACACCAAAATTAAGCAGACTGATTCGGTCGCCAAAGCACATTTTGAAGCCGGTGACTATATATTCAGGCAGGGTGAAAATTCCAATAATTTCTATATCCTTGAAAAAGGTGAGGTTGAGGTTACCAGGGTCAAGCCGCCTGATACAGAAGAAGAGGTTATCGCTGTCCTCGGTGAAAACGATTTTTTTGGCGAAATGTCTTTACTCCAGGGAACAGCCCATACTGCAAACATAAGGGCAAGGACCGATATCGAAGTCCTTGTAATGGGTAAAAATGTATTTGAAAAAACAAACTCAATAAAACCTTTCAGGAGATTGATAGAGGAAACAATAAAAAGAAGAGGTGTAAATATATGGCAGAAAATGCCTCTGGTCCATGATTTACTTGAACAGAAAAAAGTCACTGACATACTGGAACCGGTAAAAAACTTTATAGACGGAGGGAGAACTTTTGAGGAAATTCTGGAAATATTTAACGATACATCAATAGATTTCTGCTGCATTCTAAACAACGAGAAACTTGAAGGCGTTATCACAAGGTCAGACATTTTCAGGGCAATTGAAACTGGAGCGACAAGAAACAGCAAGGTCAGTGAATGTATGGTCAAAAACCCTATTGCCATAGAAGAAACAGATACTGCATTAACCGCAGCCTCAACAATGAAGGAACACGGCATCAGGAGACTCTTTATTGTTAATAACTTTATTGATAACAAGCTGACAGGTTACATAAGAGCGGAAAAACTACTTTACATTACCATGAAATCATTATAGAACTATTAATATATGGACAACAATACAGAGAAAAAATTTGAAAGCTTTTCTGAATTTTACCCTTATTATCTCTCTCAACATGGAGACAGGCTAAACCGCAGGCTGCATTTTACAGGACTTCTTACCGCTTTAGTGATCCTCGCCATTGCTATTATTTTTCAAAAATGGGTTTTACTAATATTATTACCTATCTTTGGCTACGGTTTTTCATGGATTGGGCACTTCTTTTTTGAACGGAACAAACCTGCGACATTTAAATATCCCCTATATAGTATTATGGGAGACATAGTAATGTTTAAGGATATATTATTGGGGAAGATTAAATTATAAAAAGTGTTAAGTATTAAAAATATTTTTTTTGAATCAATAAGGTTAGTATAATTAATATATGCTAAGTAAAACGGTTGGGTCTTATAAGATAATAGAGAAAATTGCTTTTGGTGGTATGGGTGTAGTGTATAAGGGAATCCATACAAAATTAGAGCAATTTGTCGCGATTAAAGTGCTTTCTCCCCAGTTTGCATCAAACCAGAATATGAAAAGTAAATTCCTGAGTGAAGCAAAGATTCAGGCACAGCTCCTTCACCCCAACGTAGTAAACATAATGAATTTTATTGAAGAAGATGATGAGACCTATCTTATCATGGAGTATATCGATGGTGAAACCCTGGAAGAGTTGCTGCAAAGAAAAAATAAACTTTCAATTGAAGAAGCACTAAATATTTCTAAAGGTATATTAAGTGCGCTTAAATATATGCACTCCAAGGGGCTTGCTCACAGGGATATTAAGCCGAGTAATATAATGTTTAACAAGGAGGGTGTAGTTAAGGTTACCGATTTTGGTATTACAAAAATTATTGGTGATGACAAAAACACCAAGTCAGGACTAGTTGGTTCATATACTTACATGTCGCCTGAACATATTCTTGGGGAAGACGTAGGAATTGAATCTGACATTTATTCATTTGGTATAACTCTTTATAGAATGGTTACGGGGCAGGTACCATTTAAGGGCAGTACTGAATATTCAATAATGAAAGGCCATTTGGAAAACCCCAGAATACCGCCCTGGATTATTAATCCTGAATTGCCGAGAAAGTTTGGAAAAGTAATATTAAAATCTATATCAAGAAATCCTAAGGACCGCTACCAGAATACTGACGAACTTCTTCATGATCTTGATAAGTCTCTTGAACCACGGCTCTTTTTTGATACAACTGAACTTTTAGAATATAAAAATCTTTTAAGTAAACTTAAAACAAATACTTCTTATTTCTTAAATATTCACAAAATGAAAACTACAACACCTGTAATGCTTGCATTATTAATACTGTTTATTACTTTAGGATTTAGTTTTTCAGAGAACTTTACATTAAAAAAAGACGTCAACCCATTAGGGGTTGTTTCTGGTTTTGATTTTGGCACATTGTACAATGAGAATGATGTACGGGATGTATCGTGGGAATATATTGTTTCGGGACTCGCTATTAATGCAGCATTAATTGAGGATAGCAAAAGTTATTATGTAAAATCAAAGAAAAATAATACATCTAAACTTGATAAAGACCGGCAGCGGATATATAGGGGCAAATACACTTATACCAATATTGATGATGATATTGATGATAAAAGTCTAAAAAGCACTTTAAAGAGAACAAAAATCCTTCCAATGCCTTGACAGAGTTGCAAAAAACTTATTTTTAAGATTCATGGTTTTTCAAAAAATTACTTTTCCATTGAATTTTTTAATGCATTACCAAGCTCATTCATATCATAAGGTTTATGTAGTAATTCCTTGAATCCGTATTCCCGATATTCCTTGATAACAGGACCATTCAAATATCCTGTTGATAATATGGCTACAATTTCAGGATTAATCTCTTTTAGTTTTTCAATTACCTCTACTCCCTGTAATTCACCATTTATTGTTAAGTCAATAAGCACAGCATCAAAGGCGTTAACGTTATTAAGGGACTTTTTATATTTTTCAACTGTTTCTTCTGCATTTCCGGCATAGTCTACATCATATCCCAGTCTGTTTATCATGGCTATTATTGTATCTCTTACCAGGACATCATCTTCCATAATAAGGACATTGCCTTTCCCGGAGACAATTTTTTTAACTTTTTCCTCAGGAGCAGTTTCTATTTCTGCACTTGCCGGTAAATAAATGGAAGTTACTTTACCTGAGCCAGCATCTGGCCCGGTCTCAAGGTAACCGCCATGCCTTTCAATAATAGAGTGTGAAGTAGCAAGCCTTATACCACTACCCTCCCCTCCACTGGTATTTATCGGGTCAATTTTTCCTTTTTCGCTTTCCTTGTTTATTCCCAGCTGCTTACAATAAATATCGATTTTGACATATTTACCGCCCGGTGTCAGGGCAAGTGACTGTTCGCTGCCTATTGTGAGGTTAGAAGCATGGACGTTTATTAATCCGCCTTTTAACAACGACTCCTTAGCATCAGCAACAATGTTGTTAATTACCTGACCCAACTGCGCCTGGTCTGCTTCTACCTGCCATAATTTATCGGCAATATTAAACTGAAGCATAATATTTGAATCACTAAGTGCTGATCTTGCAAACTCTTTTAGTAAACCATCGATTGCCACTGTCTTTTTAACCGGGTCACCGCCCTGGGTTAAACTAAGAAACTGTTTTGTTAGGTCCTTTGCCTTAAAAGCTGCATCCTCGGCAAGCTTTAAATTTCCAAAGATTTTATTTGAAGGTTTTAGAGTAACTAGTGCAAGAGACAAATTGCCAAGTATACTGCTAAGCAGATTATTAAAATCATGTGCTATTCCTTCAGCAAGTGCCTCAAGGGACTGAAGCTTCTGGTTTCTAAGAGTTTCCCTTTCAATTTTCTTTCTCTCGATTCCATAACGCATCGAACGCAAGAGAAGGCTTGTTTCAAATTTACCTTTGACCAGGTAATCCTGGGCTCCCTGATGCAGCGCCCTTAGAGCAAGCTCTTCATCATCAAGTCCTGTTAATACAATCACAGGAATCTCGGGATACTCGCCCCTGAGCTTCATACAGGTTTCAAGCCCCTGGCTATCCGGCAATGTTAGGTCAAGAAGCACAACATCAAAATCTTCAAGTCCTAGTGTTTCAATGGCTGAAGACAGATTATCCACTGTGTATATATCAAATTTTAGTGACTCAACATCATGCAGCGTCTCCTGCAACAGCCTTGCATCACCTGGATTATCTTCAACTAATAGTAGTTTTAATATTTTTACATCCATAATTTAGTTACCTGGTTGGCAATTTTACAATACTCAGCCAAAAATTCTCTATAGATTTAACTACATCAATAAATTGGCCAAAATCTACGGGTTTACTGATATAGCAGTTTGCATTAAGGTCATACACTTTTAAAATATCTTCCTCAGCCTGCGAAGTTGTAAGAACAACAACGGGTATCTTTTTTAACTCTGGATCATTTTTTATATCTAACAATACTTCTCTACCATCTTTTTTAGGAAGATTAAGGTCAAGCAGTATAAGGTCAGGTGTTGGTGCATCCTGATACTCATTTTCCTTTCTTAAAAATGAAATTGCCTGTACCCCGTTTTCAACAACACTTAATGTATTTTGAACTTTTCCTTCTTTAAGAACTTCCTGAGTTAACCTGATATCACCCGGGTTATCCTCAACAAGTAATATTTCAATTGGAGCGTTTAACGTGTCTTTTAACAAAACTATATTCCTCCTCTTTTCGGAATTGTAAAATGGAAGGTGCTGCCTTTACCAAGTTCTGAATTAACCCAGATTTCGCCATCGTGCCTTAACACAATTTTTTTGCAAATTGCGAGTCCTATACCGGTACCAATATAGTCCTTTTTCCCGTGAAGTCTTTGAAAAATAACAAATATTTTTTCAAAGTATTCAGGTTCTATTCCTATACCATTGTCCTTTACTGCAAAAACCCAGCGGTTTCCACCATCCTCTGCACTAATTTCAATCTCGGGTTTTCTATTTTTACAAAACTTCAGGGCATTCCCTGTAAGGTTCTGAAACAACTGAGATATCTGGGTCTTATCCACAACAAACTGGTCCGGGAGTCTTCCAAGTGTGATTGCTGCCCCGCTTTCTTTTATAGAAACTTCAAGGTTTTTTAGAATACCGTTAATAAGTTCTCTGCAGTTTACTACTTCAAATGGTTTTCCACCTGTACTTACCCTGGAATAAGAAAGCAGGTCATTAATTAGAATTTGCATTCTTTTTGCACCATCTACCGCATAAAAAATAAAATCAGATGCATCCTTGTCAATTTGATCTTTGTACCTTCTTTCCAGCAGGCCTAAGTAACTGCCTACCATTCTAAGTGGCTCCTGCAAATCGTGGGATGCTACATAGGCAAATTGTTCAAGTTCTTCATTGCTTCTTTCAAGTTTAGCTGCATACTGCTCAAGCTCTTCTGCGGCTTTTTTCTTCTCGGTTATATCGTGCATAGCTACTGAGTAACCTATTAAATCTCCGTCGATGTCCCTGAGTGAATTAATCATGATATTTGCCCAGAAACTGGTCTGATCTTTTTTTACTATCCATATACCGTGCTCATATGCATTATCGACAGATGCTATTTTTAAGCAGTTTGATGGAATACCTGAATCAATATCGTCGGGAAAATAAAACTTCGAGTAAGTTTCTCCCAAAATTTCCGAATCCTTATAGCCGATAAGTGTTTCCGCACCTTTATTCCAATTCTCAACATAACCATCATTATCAAGCATAAAAATTGCGTAGTCTTTAATATTGGCTATAAGAAGTTTGTTGTACTCTTCACTTTTAAAAAGTGCCTCCGCCTTCTGGGCATTGTCCACTGCCGATTGTATCTGCTTTGATATATTTTCAAGTAGTATAAGTTCATCCTGGTCAAATGCTTCGGTTTTTGAAGAGGTGATTACCTGTACGCCAACAATACTGTCCTGGTTATAAATTGGAACGGAAAGATAACTCTTAATACCCATATTTATTCCCGCTTCTCCTATAGCATCATCCAGTCTGGTATCAGGCACATATCGTGCCTGTTCCTCGATTATTGTTTTCCATACGAGCCCTTTACCATAAGGTATTATCCTCGCCCTTTCCATGTACTTTTTTGTAAATCCCCTGTGTGCTTTCATAACTGCTGTATCACCTTCAAGCATATAAATCGATGCATGTTTTACAGCCTCCACATTTTTACTCAATGCATCAACTGAATTATCAAAAACATCTTCCAGGTATATAGACTTATGAACACTTTGGGTCACAGAACCTAAAATATTTTCATATTTGTTCCTCTTGGTGAGGTCTTCATATAGTTTTGCTTTTGAAATTGAAATCGAAATCTGGTTCGTGATTGAGGTAAACAACTCAACCTGATTTTTAGAATATTTTTGTACATTGTAGCTGATAAACCAGACTACACCTTCGACCGTACTGTTTATTACCAAGGGAATACCAAGTACACAATGCCATCCTACTTTCTTCCCCGCAGGGCCGAGATCAGGGTCATCCTGAACATTCTCAATATGATGTACTTCCCCTGAATTAATAATCTTCCAGGTAAGTCCTACCCCGGGAGGCACAATGGAGGCTTTTTTCAGATACCCTTTTGGAAAATTTCTGTGGTCCTGGATAACGGCATTGCCTGTCTTTTTATCCACCAGGTATATTCCTGTAACATCCACATTATCAATTGAAGTTATCTCATCCAAAGCCTTTTTATATACTTCAACAACATCAAGGGATTTATGTACTATTTCCGAAAGTTTGTTTAATATTTCCAGATGATTATTTCTGGAATTTAGTTCTTCTGCCTTGTTTGCATTTATTAATGCCACTCCTATTTGCCAGGATAAATCCTCTATTAATTTTATGTCGTCGCTGCTAAATGCATTTTTCCTTTTTGAATGAAGGTTAATTGAGCCAACAGTTACTCCTTCAATACTTAATGGCACACAAATATAACTCTTGGATCCAACTTTTCTTCCTGCAGGGCCGATGTTTTTATCTTTATCTATATCATCACATATTACGTTACGGTTATTTAATATAGTGTTCCATGTAAAACCTTTTGGCTTTTGAATGGATTTAACTACTGAAATAAAGTAATCCTGTTTTTCGTATCCCTTAAATGCCCTCATCACAGCTTTGTCATCTTCTACCAGGTAAATAGCCACATGAGAGCACTGTCTTAAATTCATTTTTATAGAATTTACAGCATTTTGAAGTACATCATCCAGCCGGATTGATTTATGTACACTCTGTACAATACTACTGATAATTGATTCATACCTGCTCTTCACAGATAATTCTTTTAGATTTGCTTTTATTTTTATTTCGGACTGCGTTAGTGCTTCGGCTTTCCTTGCATTCTCAATTGCGGTTTGAATCTGCTGAGCAACTAGTTCGGTTACCTTTAAATCGTCTTCAATAAATCCATTAATTTCAGATGAAGTCACCGCTAACACACCAATTGTCTCAGGCCCATGAAACAGGGGAATTGATATATAACTCGAAATTCCCATATTGATACCGGCTTGTCCTATGGTTTTGTCTTTACCCGTATCGAGAACAAAAAGGGATTGCCTTTCCAGTATTGTTTTCCAGATGAGGCCTTTTCCTCTTGGAATTCTTGAAGCGTTTTTTATATAATTTTTTGAAAAACCCCTGTGAACCTGCATAACAGCTTCATTATTTTCAATCAAATATATAGTTGCGTGCATTACAGAATCGATATTTTTACTTATTGAATCAACTGCATATTCAAGTACGTCCTTTAATTTGAGGGATTGATGCACACTCCGGGTAACAGAACTTATTATTGCTTCGTAATTACTTATTTTTGAAGTTTTAACTAAATTTTTTGTTAAATTTGATTCTATTCTTTTTCTTTTTTCAATTTCAGTTTTGAGATCATTATTAAGCTTTTCAAGTTCTTGAGCCCTTTGATATATTTTTAGTTCAAGGTCCTCAACTGAAATTTGATGATCTGTGTTTGTCTTCTTTAACTCATTTGTTTTAGAATGGAGTGTGTTTTCAAGTTCTTGTGTTTCTCTATCGAAATTAAAATAAGTGCTGTTTACAGTTGATAAAAAATTATCAATATCTTTAGAAAGACCATTTTCCCCATTAACTCTGAGATGTGTCTTGATCTGTTTTATTAGTAAACTATGTAAATTATTGTTCATTGGCCATATCTCTTAACAAATATTAAGAATTCTGCCTCTAACACTAAAATTTGTATAAAAATGTTGAAAGACTTATTAAAGGATGAAAAAAGCAGCCCCCATTTTTAATAAAACTTTCAATTTATAGTTATTGCATTTTTTATGCCAGTAAATCTAATGAATATATTTACTGTTAATTAATACCCATCTTATTACAAATTCATGATATTATATGAATTTTAAGCCCAAAAAGTAAAAATGATTAGTATTATTTAAAATTAAACTTATTTTGAAATAAGGAATTAGAATTTTAAAATCTTAATATTAGTGATTTTTTGGAATATTTAGTACAAAAATTGTAATAATTTTTAATCTTAAATTAATGATGGCCGGAAGGACACAATTGATTTTCAAAAGAAATTTTCAGTTAATAGTTAACATTGGCTATAATTCTATTGAAAATTCTTAATCAATAATCATTATTCAGTACTTGACATTTATCGAAAATAGTAGTTTTATAATAGGGTGGAAGTTTAAATACTTTCATGATTTAGACCTTTTAGAGGAGATTATTAATGGGCACAACAAACAAAATTAGTATTTTTGTAGCAATTCTTGTAATGCTGCTTTCAACTTCGTGTGCAACGAATAATGTAAAACTGACTGCTGACTCTGACCCAACACCTCCGGAGCTTGTATTACTGGTCAATAGTGTGCCTGTTACCACACCGGAAGATGAACCCCTTGTAATTAATATGAAGCTGTCACAGAATATTCAGTTATTAGGCTCTGCAGTTGATAGAGAATCAGGTGTAAAACATGTAAGTGTTGGAACCGCCCTGACTTATACCTGTTTAAATAATGAGGATAGACAAGTATATTCCGGAGCAGGTCAATGGACATCAAATAAGAATGTTCCGGGTTTATTCAGAAGAACCGATGTTACTACAGAGAGAATGGCTGTACACAATTTCAGACTTATTTATCTAAGGGACCAATGTAAAAGGGACGAGCTTTTCCTGAATGCTGAGGGAGAGATGTACGTTTCTGCGAGAAACTATTTTGGGAAGCTGAGTCAGAAAACCTACAAGGTTATTTTCCAGCCTAACGATCCTTACAACGATTAATTTTAGGTTTTTAATAATTACATCGATCTGATATCTTCGTCACCCAGTTTTTTTGGGCCGATTTTCATTTCATTTCTTTTCATAGGTGTATTGAGTATTGAATTCAATATCATTTCTATTTTACTAATTACCTCAACCGGGGAGTTTGCTTTTTCTATATAGCCAACAGCGCCAAGATCAAGCCCTGCACTGATTTTTTCAACCTGAATTACTCCTGTAACAAGAACCACTGGAATTCTTTTTAATTTTTCATTACCCTTAATAATCCTTAAAAACTCTATTCCATCCATTTCAGGCATATTAATATCGAGTAGTATAAGATCTGGTTTTCTAATTTCATTCAGTTGCTCTAATGCTGCCTTGCCGTCAATAGCAGTCTCAACATGAAACCCTTTCATTTCCAGAAGTTCACTGTATAAATTCCTTAAGATTTCTTCATCTTCGATAATTAGCATCCTGGGCATTGTATTCTCCTTTTGAGACTAAAACATTTATATATTAATTTAATGCAAATTACATACCAACTAGACGGATATTTTTACTGAAAAGACATAAATATCTTAATTTATTGAATAATTATAAATAAGTGGGATTTTACTTGGCTGGTAATTTTTAGTTGCTAAATTAAAGAAGGTTACAATAATTGTCATTTGTGAAATATTTGTCACATTGAATAATAATTGTAATTATTATAAATCAGATTTATTAGTACTAATTTTCTTTAAGGTCTTTCTTTTTCTCCTGGCCTTTTGTTTTTTTACTTTTTTGTTCTTTCTTTCTTCAGCCGAACAAATACCAGTATTAAATTCTTCAAACCTTTTTAAAAGCTCCCTTCTTGCAAAAAACCTGTTTAAAATTTGGGATCTTTCCTTGTCGTATTTTACAGTAATACCGGTAGGTATATGTTTAATATTTACACATGTACTGTTTTTATTTACGTTTTGTCCACCTTTTCCGCGGGATTTTACAAATGTCTCTACAAGGTCCTTTTCAAAAATCTGAAGCTGGTCCATTTTTTTTATAAGAGCATTTTCTTTTCCCGGACTAACGTTAAATTTACCCATTTTATAACTATTCTTTAGAAATAAGGAGTTTTAACAAATCCCTTCTTGATACTATACCAACGAGTTCTTCACCATTAACAACTGGAATCCTGTGTATATTGTATTTCATAATTTTTTCTATGAGATCCGTAATTGTTTCATCTTGTTCTATGGTGATTGGAGGTGTAGACATAATTTCTTTTACTTTTATAGTTTTTGCATTTTTATACATCTCTTCTATGCCGCCTTCATTCAGCCATTTACCAAATAGCTGCGGGGCATGGTTCCTGGAAAAGGGTATTAGTTTTTCTTTGCCGGCAAAATCTGTTTCGGACAAAAAACCAACAAGTTTTCCATCATCATTCATCACGGGAAGACAGCCTACATTTTTTTCAAGCATCTTAACTGCAACTTCGCTTAGAGTATCATTTTCCTTAGCAGTATGAACGGATGAGACCATAATATCTTTAATTATTTTCATCTAAATCCTCCAAGAGTTTTTCGTTCTCTTTAATAGTTATTGTACGTTTTTT
>SDBT01014568.1_pt1 | contig 12532 bp, 6 predicted proteins | sample 2277101 | NCBI WGS metagenome assembly SDBT01 (sample SAMN10404973, study PRJNA504765) | marine sediment metagenome | isolation source: marine sediment core GS10_PC15, 103 cmbsf | place: Arctic Ocean: Southern Knipovich Ridge | collected 2010
AAAGTCTGGTGCGAGAAGGAGGATGTGAATTTTCCTTACCTTTCCCTTTTTAGAGTAGATAAAGCTTATTTCTGTGGAGAGTATAAAGGAGACATCCTCTGAGGAAGGATGGAGAGATTTCAGATATTCATTATTCGAGGGAACGATATTTTTCAAACGGAAGAAGCCGTTTCCTTGCGGCTCCAGTTTTTGCTTGAGCAGAAATAGCCATTCTGGATGGGTAAAGTCCCCTGTGGCTAGAAGTCGTATTCCCTTTATCTTGGCCCAGTAGGCAAGGGTATCCAGAACCATCTTCCGGGAAGTAGCTCTTGAGAATTTGGAATGGATATGAAGGTCAGCTATGTACTTCATCGTGGTTGGACTAAGTTTAAGAAATAAAGAATGACATTTCAAGGAAAAGAATAATAAAAACCCATCTTCTCTTCATTTCCGGTCATTTTTTTGAATAATGAAAGTGATAAAGAGGAGCACTCGTTATAATGGATAAAGTATTGAAATTGAAGAAAGAAAATTTGAAATTTAACCTGTTTAAAAAATCAAAAAATTGGATTAAGTTCATTTTTTTGGATTAATTTAGCTCCCAGCTTTTATTACCACTTCCACTTTGAAAATTGCTTGCTGGATACCATATCCATTATTATAAATAATGTATACTTTATATATTACTTTTTACACTATCCTAACTAGGACAAGTTATATTATATCAGCAAATTACGCTTGATTGACAAGCATTATTTTTTTATTCTATCAAAATTTTTTTAAAATTCAATCATACCAAAAACAAATATAAATCTTTTATTTTCAAGAAATTACGGATATTAATTAGAAAAAATTAATTTGGCACCAAACTTGCTTATAATGATTAATGAGTGTTGCATAATAATGGGGACAAAAACATTATCTTCTAAAAATAAAATTAAAGGAGGTGATAATCAAGCAGGCGATGAATTTCTAGGTTAATAGTTAGAGAGGGGGTCAAATCTAAGTTTTACAAGAGATGAAACTCTCCCTCTATGGCAGAGGTTAATTTTGTTAGGCAATTAACATCTGATAAAAGAGGCCGAACAAAAAAGATTTTCAATCCCGAGCAATCCTGAAAAAGGGATATGCGGGATAAAAGGAGGAAAAAAATTGAGTAAATTTCGAACTTGGTTTTTCGCTTTTCTTGGTGTAATCCTTATCGGGGGAATGCTCCTAGCCCAAACTCCAACAGGTAGAATCATAGGGACTGTCTTAGATGATCAAGGGATTGCTCTTCCTGGCGTTGCAATTGAAGCAACTAGCCCGAAATTGATAGGTGTATCTGCAGGATTGACTGATGGAAATGGAGTCTATCGTCTTCTTGCCTTACCACCTGGAACATATGAAATCAAATATACTCTTCAAGCATTCAATACAGTTGTCAGGAAGGATATTGTTGTCAAGTTAGAGCAGACTATAAGAGTTGATATCACCATGACTCCAGGCGTCATAGAAGAACAAATCACTGTCATGGGACGGTCACCTTTAATCGACGTCAAGAGCACCTACAAAGGCATGGTTTTGAGTAGAGAGATGTTTCAGATGCTGCCCAAGGGTAGAAACTTTGACAGCTTGGTTACCGCCGTTCCAGGAGTTTCCAATGAACCCTGGCTTGGTGGGATATCAGTGGACGGGGCTTCCGGTGCTGAAAACATGTACTATATCGACGGTACAGATATTACCAACATGGTCACGGGAGTAAGAGGTCAAAGCGCTGCTTTTGAATTTGTTGAAGAGATTCAAATCAAAGCCAGCGGCTACCAGGCAGAGTATGGTGGCGCCTTAGGCGGTGTTGTCAGTGTGATTACCCGCTCTGGAGGAAATAAATACCACGGTGAAATACTCGGTTACTACAGCGGCCCTAGTCTGACCGGCACGGAAAGAAACATTCTCCGTCAGAAGCCAGCGGACGTCAGCCAAGCCGAGTATGTCAATTATGAGCACCTTATGGGAAAAGAAAGAGATCAGAGATACGAAGTTGGCTTCAGTCTTGGCGGCTACATATTGAAGGATAGACTGTGGTTCTTTGGTTCAGTGCTACCTGTATTCAACAATATCACAAGACCTGTCGTCTTCCCGGGAGAGACGGATGCTGACGAGTATACACGGAAGTGGAAATATTATAATTTCCAGGGGAAGATAACAGCCCAACCCTTTGGACGTTTACGCTTGCAGGCAAGTTTTGTTAACAACTTCAGCAAATACAAAGGCGACCTTGCACCTCGAACTGGGGGAAGCCCAGACACAGATTATTCAGCTTTTGGTTTTAGCTATCCCAACTGGTCTGCTGCCGCATCCGCTGATGTAACCCTAGGAACCAATTTCTTGGTTACCTTCAGGGGCGGTTATTTCCATAGGGATCAAAACAAACAATTGGTTCTTGCTGCTACCCCGTGGCACAGGTTTCAGTCAGAGACAGGTACCTACCCTTATACCTCAAACGCGCAATTCAATACAGATGCGGATCCCACAAATGATATTCCTGAGGCGTATATAAGACCTGCTGGATGGTACCCTTGGTCCAGAAATGCAGTTTATGAGTACAAAAAGCTTATCAGAGCCAAAGGATATGTCAATGCGGATTTCAATTTATTTGCAAATCTAGGCGGTGAACATTCATGGAAAGCTGGTGTCCAATGGGTTCGCCAGAAAGATGACGTTGATCGATCTAACTCTCAGCCAGTTGTCTACTTATCATGGGGTATGGATAATATCCTGGGTGGAGAGATTGTTCCTCCTGGCAGAGGGACATACGGCTACTATTCTGTCCGTGGAAATGATGCAACTGGTCCTTACGGCAGCTTTTATAACCCAGTTAGCACCCGCTGGGCGCTTTACCTACAAGATAGTTGGACTCCAGATTTTGCCGGCGGAAAGCTCACCATAAACGTTGGTGTTCGCACTGAGTACGAATATATCCCCAGCTATAGTCAAGAAGAAGGATTTAAGGATATTAAACCCATTGAGTTCAAATTCCAGGACAAATTAGCCCCCAGAATTGGGTTTGTTTACGATGTGTTTGGTGATGCGACCACAAAGATCTTCGGCAGTTACGGATTGTATTTTGATGTCTTCAAGCTTTACATGGCTTCCGATGCCTATGGCGGATTCTTATGGAGTAGCGCCTATTACACCTTGGATACCTATGAATGGGATACGATCGGAGTTGACGGCAACTATCCAGGAACATTCATGGGTGTAATGAATTGGCGCTCCCCCAGTTTTGACAGCACGGATCCTGATTTGAAGCCCATGAGCCAGCAAGAAATCTCTTTCGGTGTGGAAAGGCAATTAGTGGAAAATCTGTCTGCTTCGGTTCGAGTTGTGAATAAGCATCTTCGCTATGCTATCGAAGATGTGGGTGTGTATGTAGCTGGTGTTGGAGAAGAATATTATACATGTAACCCAGGCTTTGGCTATTCTCTGCATGATGGCACGGGAACCGGTAAATTTGATCCCTCTTTCCCTGTGACCCCCAAAGCCAAACGTGAATACTGGGCCGTTAATTTTGATCTGGATAAGCGCTTTAGCAAAAACTGGCTAGGAGGCTTCTCCTATACCTGGAGCAGCCTGAGGGGTAACTATTCTGGTCTGGCAAGCTCCGATGAATACGGAAGAGTCGGTCCCAATCTCGAAAGATACTTCGACCTTTGGAATCTGGCCTACACCAAAGACCTTGAGCCGCAGGACGGCCCCCTAGCAACTGACAGACCCCACTTCTTTAAATTCTACGGCGCCTACTCTCTTCCTATGGGCTTAACTCTCGGCGGGGTTGTCAACGCCATGAGTGGAACTCCTATCACTGAGGAATGGATAGTTGGGGCTACTGGATATTATCCTTTTAATAGAGGGAATTTGGGACGGACACCCTTCGTGTGGTTTGTCAATGTTTACGCTGAATATAATTTGAATCTTGGTGGCAGATACACACTCCAATTCAACCTCAACATAGATAATCTCTTAAATGTTGATACTGCTCGCCGCCAATGGTCTCGTCTAACACGGGGCGCAGTGGCAGTAACGAATGATGAATTGATTTCAAAACAGTGGGAATTACCGGCTGATTATCTGCGTGATCCTAGATATGGACAGGCCCTGGAATTCTATCCGCCAATTTCAGCTAGAATAGGAGTCAAATTCATATTCTGATCCGAAGTCGAAGCAGAAGCTCGAAGCCCTCTTCCCGGCAAATCGGGAAGAGGGCTTTTTTTTCCTTTGTGAATTGATTTGACGCATTTCTCTTTATCGTGTAAATTTTCAATATCACTGATATGTCCAAGAAAAAAAGAAAGAAGAAAAGAAGATCATCACAGCTTCATTCAATCGAAAAAACTCCTTCTCAAGAAATAAAAAAAGAAGAGAAAATTGCCAAGAAGCCCAAAAAAATCCTGATTTATCTCTTTGCTCTTTTATTTCTTTTAATGGTAGTGATTTTATTGTTTCTTTTTTTCATCCCCAAGGAGAGAGTTAAGAGGAATAGCCTTCTCAATGTTTTGCTTGTGACTTTAGATACAACTCGAGCTGATAGAATTGGCTGCTATGGTTATGAAAAGGCAAAAACTCCAAATTTGGATTCCTTAGCTTTAGGCGGAGTTAAGTTTTCAAACACATATTGCCAAGTTCCTTTGACCTGCCCTTCTCATTGTTCGATCTTAACCGGAACATATCCCCTTTATCACCGAGTACACAACAACGGCACCTATTATCTCAATCCTGAACTTTTAACTTTAGCCGAAATATTGAAAAGTAGCGGATTTAAAACTGCGGCTTTTGTCAGTTCCTTTACTGTTGACTCACGTTTTGGACTTGACCAAGGTTTTGATTTTTATGATGACAAATTTGCAGAAGAGGAGGTTTTCAAAGCTCTGAAATCTGAAAAAAAAGCTGATAAAGTTTTTGCTTCCTTTTCCGATTGGCTGGATAAAAACGCATCTGACCAAATCTTTTGTTGGGTTCATTTTTTCGATCCTCATCTTCCCTATGATCCCCCTTCCCCTTTTAAAGAAGAATTTTTAGACAGCCCTTATGATGGAGAGATAGCCTATATGGATTATTATGTTGGTAAAACCATTGAAAAATTAAGAGAAAAAGATATCCTCGATAAAACATTGATCATTCTGGTCGGAGATCATGGAGAAGCTTTCGGAGAAAAAGAGGTCGCTGGCCATGGAGTTTTTCTTTATGACGTGACCATGAAAGTCCCTCTTATATTTTATGCTGAGAATCATTTTCCCCCAGGGAAGGTTGTAAAAGCAAGAGTAAGACTCATAGATCTTATGCCTTCTATCCTAGACATGCTTAACATTCCAATGAATAAAGAAATTCAAGGGATAAGCCTCTTGCCTTACATCAAAGGAAGGAGAAAAGAAAATCTCAGTTCTTATATTGAAACTTATTATCCAAAAGAGAATTATGGCTGGTCTGAGTTGATTGGTTTGATTGATGGTGACTGGAAATACATTCAGGCGCCAAAGGAAGAATTATATAATTTGAAAAAAGATCCTGAAGAGAAAGTAAATGTATTCCATAGAGATAGAAAAGTGGCTTCAGAGAAGAAAAATAAATTAAAAGAAATGATGAAAAGTTATTCTTCAGAGATCAGGACAGAAAAGAGAGAAATGACCGCTGAAGAGAAGGAGAGATTGAGATCTCTGGGTTATGTTGACCTTGCTGAGGATATTTCAAGCGGGCAATTGCCTGACCCGAAAGACAGGATTGATGAGCTTAAGATGGTTCATCAGGCTGAAATGTATGAATTTCAGGGAAATTACCAAGAGGCCGCAAAAATTTTTGAAAAAATTCTCTCCATAAGGCCTACAACTCCTTCAAGTTACGTCAATTTAGCACTTATGTATGCCAAAGCGAAAAAGTTTGATGAGACTATTCAAGTTTTAGAAAAGGGAATACAGAAAATTCCTGATTCTGAAATTCTTCTCTCAAGATTAGGTCACACTTACCTGGTATTGGGAAGATCGAAGAAGGCCTTAGAATCAATGCAAGCTGTGTTGAAGATTAATCCTCGATATTTTGATGCGCTTCTTGCTTCAGCTTGGATACTGGGAATTATGGGGAAAAAAGAAGAGGCCTTAAGTTATTATAAAAAAGCCTTAGAAATTGAGCCAGAAAATAAATTTCTCAGAATGAACTATGCAATCAATCTAGCCACGTCTGGAATGTTCGATGAAGCTATAGAATTTTATAACAGTCTAAAAATAGAGTATCCTGATGATTACCAGATTTATCAGAATCTCGGAATCACTTATGGCAATTTGGGGGATCTGGATAAGTCTGTTGAAAATTTAGAGAGAGCTATAAGCATTCATCCCACACCTTTCTCCTATTTAAACTTAGCTGTCGCTTTAAGGAAGAAAGGAGAATTAAGAGAGGCCATTCATTATCTAAAATTATACTTGGAAAATGCTCAAGGAGAAGATGAAGCAAGAGTGAGGGAAGTTCGAAAAGAGCTCATCACCTGGGAAAAGATGCTGAAAAAATAGGATAGGCAATATGATGATGTATTACATCTCCAAGTACGTCAAATCAATTCACAAATAAAAAAACCCTCCTCCCGATTTGCCGAGAAGAGGGCTTCGACTTCAGATCAGAAATGGGCGTTTATTTTGTGATAGCCTACCTGCGAAAAAAAAATAAATATAAGAAGATTTGATTATTTCTTCATTTTTTCTAAATAATCAACCATATTTTTAACTGTGGCTATTTCTGGAGATTCAGGATCAAGTTCTAAAAATTTATTTAAATTCAGCTTGGCTTTCTCATAATCACCTTTGTTTAGATAGGCATAGCCTAATTTTAAGTAAGGTGGCCCCCAATCGAATTTAATCTGGGTGGATAATTCAAAATAGTGAATCGCTTCATCTATTTTTTGATTTGAGAAATAGATTTCGCCGACATTGTAGGCTAAAATTTCATTTTCAGGGTATGATTCTATGGATAGTTTGAAATAGTTTTGTGCTGTTTCAAAATCCTCTTTTCTCATATAACATTCACCGATGCGAGCAAGAGCTTTCGCAGTCATTTCCTTTCCCATTGATTCGTCTTTTTTGGCTTGTTCCAGAGCTTTATTATATTCCTCTAAGGCTTGTTCAAGTTCTCCTTTTTCTCTATAACAATCACCGATACTGATAAAAGCTTGATAGACGTTGGGATTTATTTCAAGAAATTGCTTTAAGAGAGCAATAGCCTCATCGTATTTTTTCTCAGTGAAGAGTTGATTCGTTTTTTCAAGAATACCCCAAGTCGATTCATCTTCAATCATGACTTGATCAGGTTGTATCGTTTTCTTTAGGACTAAAGTGATTCTTGGGTTTCTTTCTAACTGATGGATATAAACATCTTTATAAACAGAAATATAACCTTCGGCTGAAGCAGTCACTCTCCATGTTCCTGTCCCAAGGCCCATAATAGCCCATTCACCTTTTTTATTAACAGTTATCTCTCGCATCACTTGCGCTTCTTCTAGAAACTCGATAACAATCTTGGCGGATTTTATTGAATTCCTTTGTTCATCTTTAACCACTCCTGAGATTCTTGCTTTTCCCCTTCCTGCTTGGGCAAGAACAAAACTTGTGAAAGAGAGCATAATAACAATGAATAATGATAGTTTGAAGAAGCTTTTAATCCTCATTCTGTATCTCCTTCGGGATTGCTATTTTCAGCCATAGGAATATTGTTTTATTTTCATTACTGATAAATGGCCATTAAATCCCGTTAGACAGAAAATTTTATTTTTTTCCTTACCCGGCTCTTGTCCGTTTTATTTTCTAGCTCAACAGTCAGAGAGTAATTTCCGGGCTTAAGCTTTACAGGAACTTCTATTATATAATCTTTCCCGAATATATCTTTCAAGTTTTTTTCTATTAAAGAGATGGGATAATTTTTTTGATGTTTCCAAACTTTTTTCTCAGAAGAATCAAAAATTTCCGCAGATAATTCTAAAATTGTTTTTAAATTGTTTTCTTTCTCTGCAAACCAAATATTTTTATATGGAACCTCAATTTGAATAAGCATTTCATCTTCTTTAACTTTTTTTACTCTTAGATTAAAGTCAAAAACAACTTCTTTAGCCTTTACTTTCGGTTTTAGTTCCATTTGAGCTCTATTAATCTCTGAGATATGACGGGCACTAAGAGGTTCTAGTTTGTAGTTGCCGTTCCATGCCTGATCAATAAAAACAATAGGAAAAAAGCCGTAATACCATATTTCCTTTGGTTTCCCATAAAAATCGTAACCTCTCGGATAAACCTCCCTTGAGTCAGGAGGACCCAGGAGTATGTGAATTCTTCCTCTATCTTGCAGCCAACCTTGTGGGCCTCCATCTCTGAAAAGACGATTGGCTTCTTCAATCCGGCTGAAATACTGTTCCTTAAACTCATTTTCTTCTGTATCAGGATCAGGATCTCTTTTCTTCCAGAATTCTTCAATGAAATTTTCTCTATCTGAAGGGGGAATGTTAAGAAAGGTTTTTCTCTCTTGTTTAGTGATGATATATCCCACCTTAGATAGAAATTCCTTGCTTTTCAGGTCTAAAAGATTTTCTAATCTATAGGATGCACATGATTCAATGAATAGAGAGCAGAGGAAAAATAGCAGGTAGTAAGTAGAAGGTCGAAGAAAGAACGAAAAAAATTTATTTGTATGACAAACTGATTTTTTCACCTTTTTTCCCTTATTGATTTTATTAGAGTTTTTAATTCTTCTTGTTGAGAGTTGAGTTCCAAAGATTTTTCCCAAACAACTAAAGCTTCTTCGTTGTTACCCAACCTATAATAGCACTTTCCTATGGAATTAAGAACTTGGATATTAGTCCCGTAATAAGAAAGATAGTCTTTATAATAAGAAATGGCTTGCTCAAATTCGCCCAAGATATGGCAACATTGCCCTAAAATGACCAAAAATTTATGTCTATTTTCATTTTGTAAAAATGGAATAGCCGTCTGTTTTATTTTTTGATATTCCTTTGCTATAAAAAGTGCCCGGCAAAAATCAAGGGCAAATTTAATTGAATTTGGATTCGTTCGATACGCTTTTTCCAAAAAAGTTCTAGCATTTTGAATATCTTTTTTGTTTAAAAACTGAGTCCCTAAAATATTTAGATATACAGGATTATTAGAGGATGGCATGGGTACAGAGAGAATCCATGGCCGCGGCAAATAGGCAAGTGCAGTAATGTAAAAATGGCTTTGTTCAAAAAGGATTTCCTGCTTATCTTTATCAAAAAGAGTAACTCTAATTATATAGTTGGCAGGGAAAAGATTCTCTAAGGAAAATTCTTCAAGAAAATTAATTTTATCAGGGCATTCTTTTATGTTTTTAATCATCGAATGAATTTTTTCGTTTTCTTTGAATATGGAATATTCCAAAAAGCCATTTTCTTTAAGTTCCTTATCTAAACCAAAAATTTGAAAGAAGAGATAAAGCTTGGAATTATGAGAAAAATCATTGCGAGGTGATGGGACAAGTTGGATGTCATCTATCAGAAAAGGTTTGTTTTTTCCTGCGTATTTTGAGTCTTTAATCATCCTGTTCGCTAATAACAGATAACTCATTTGAAGAGACAAAGCTTTTGGGATTACAATATCTTTCTCTACCGAAGTAAATTCTTTAGAAACAGTGTTTTTTAGGAGAACATTGAATTTGTAATGCCCTGCTGCGAGAGGAAATATGTCCTGATAACTGAATAATTTTGTTTTTATCTTATTTAACTCGTCCTTATTGAATTCAATGGGAATTGTTTTTTCATATTGGTAGATTAAATTTCCCTTCAGGTCAGAGATTTTCCCGTTGATTTTTAAGGTGGTATAAAACTTGTTTCCAATCTGTTCTAGGGAAAGTTTCTTTGGTTCAACGAGATAATGAACAAAGAAAATTCCAGATTTATCTTTAATGACATCAACATAAGAATCGTTATCTATATAGTTGGCCGTGTATTCCACTTCGACAACATCTTTGTATTTGAGTAATTTTTCAGCATATATATCTTTTACTTTTTTATGCGGAGCAGAAGGAATTTTGCCTGAGATAAGAATTTCCGAGGCAATGGACGGGGAGAGAGTGTGCATTGCCTCCCCAGGAATCAAAGATAGGGAAATGCTGGCTATATTGGGTTCGATCTGAAGAAGCTCGTAATAGGCGGCAAGATAATTTGTTGGGTCTCCCTTGTAGTGAATCAATAAATGTTGAGGACCATATTTCACGGGGCTGTATAACTCAAACTCGCCTATCCCTGTCCTTTTAAAAAAAACGACACTAAATGCGTTGGGAAGCCCATATTCGATCATGCCCTCGTAGAACCATATTATAACAGGATAGACTTCGGAAAGGTTTTCATGCCGCTCAACATAGGATGGTTCACCCAATGTGATATAAATTCTGCCCATGTCTGATCTCCAGCCGGGTCCAGGCGATTCCTTCCCAAGCCGTTGGTTAGCAAAACCGATGCGACGGTAATGTTCTTTTTTAAATTCGTTTTCAACAGTGTTTGGATTAGGATCTCTTTGTTTCCAGAAAGCTTCGATGAATATATTTTTTTCTCTATCTGATTCAAGCTGGAGAAAAACCTTTTTTTCTTTGGGTGTTATGATATAGACAACCTCTTCTTTTAGCCATTTCCTGTAACTTTCAGGGAGTTCTTTGGCTTCTCTTTTAGAAGCCAAAATATCTACAGCACTAAAAAGGAGAAGGACAAGGATAGAATAGAAGAAGATTTTCCCTTTCATCGAATATTATTATTATAGATTTTAATCCTGATTAAATCAAGATAAGTGGACTCCTCTGATCCATCTGGAACTTTCCTTGAGAAAAGAATAGGAAAATATTTTTTATAAAAAAATATAACGATGTTATTTCTTGATGGTTTTAAGTATGGCTTTTTTTAATTTAGGATTAGTTTTAACTCCATTGGCCTCTGCACGATTCAGGCTGTCCAGGGCCTTTTGATACTGCTTTGCCCATAAAATACAGATTAGCAAGATTATTGTAAGCATTCCCATGCTGGGGATTTTTCTTTATTGCTTCAAGATACTCTCTAAAGGCTTCTTGATGTTTATTCAATCTAAAGAGGATATTCCCGTGAAAATAAAAATAATCTGCTGGGATAGATTCTGATGGAGATACAGGCTCAGTTAATCTGCTTCTTATGGTGCCTTTTTTTTGTTCCAGCGAGCTAATTTGAGCTTCAAAATTGCGTTTTGTATCAGCATCTGTAGTTCCAAACAATTTATCTTGAAGATCTGATATTTGAGAATCTATTGTGTCTACTTGTTCCCTGAGTTGGAGAATGTACTGCTGATGTACGTAGGTAAATAAATCAGCCATGAGTTCAAAATTTGCCTTAGCCTTTTCAATATGCTCCAAAGCCTTTTGAAAATCTTCCTTTTTATATAGAACATGGGATAGGTAGAAATGGACTTCAACATGCTCGGGCATCGTTTCAATGCATTTTTTCAATTCCTTCTCCGCTTTCTTGTAATTTCCTTTAAGAAAATATTCTTTGCCTTTAAAAAAAATTGCGTCGGCTATTTTGAATTTTTCGTACATCTTTTTTTCGTTTGCGTAAAAATGTTTCTGGCCAAAGCTAATATTGGGCCCCAGAAGAAAAATGAATACAATCAAAGAGATAAAAATTTGTTTTTCTACGGGTTTGCAATGTCGCTTCACTCCTCGCAATAACAATAGTAATTGGAAATGTACTTTACTTTATCCCGTCACTTGGGGACAATGCCTAATTTTATAAATTTTTACAAAAATCTTATTTTCTTGAACTTGAACTATAAATTATCCCTGCAATTGAATTTTAAAAAGTCCTTTAATGAAAAAATCCAGGATGAAAAGAAGAAAATAAGAGGAGGCATTAAGATATTTTCAGGGGTTGGGCTCAAAAATCTTTAGAAAAATCTTCTATTTCACTTCAAAATCGATAGTTTTCGTTTCAGATTTTCCCGATATCTTATCTGAGATTTTTAAGGAAAGAGTATACTTCCCGGGCTCTAAGTTTCGGGTTTCCGTCCGTTCGCCTTCTTCGGATGTTATTATCAGAGTTTGTTTCAAATGTAGAGGTTGAGGGACAAGGGGGATCTCGTATTTTCCAGGTTTAAAGTGGATTGCTAGCTCTTCTCCTTTTAAGACCTCAAAGTCTACTTCAATATCATATTTTCCCGTCTCCGAGGGTTGAGCTCCCAAGATATAAAAGAAAACTTCAAAATTATCAGTTGGAGAAAAAATCCTCTCAGTATTAACTTCAATCTGGAGAACAGAATAGACAAAGAAATCTTTATGAACTTCAGCCCGACTCTCAGGAGCGGACATTCTTTTTATATTCTTGACAAAAAAGATAGGCGTAGTGTCCAGGCCATCAAGAGAAGATAATGGGTCAGGAAGCGAAAACTCGAAGTACTGAGTGCCGATTTTTTCTAAATTTTGAGAAGCTATGGCCATAGACAAAATATAATTACCTGGAGGAAAAGGATAAGCTGTTGTGTAAAGTTCCTCTTTA
>SDBT01014569.1_pt1 | contig 12531 bp, 8 predicted proteins | sample 2277101 | NCBI WGS metagenome assembly SDBT01 (sample SAMN10404973, study PRJNA504765) | marine sediment metagenome | isolation source: marine sediment core GS10_PC15, 103 cmbsf | place: Arctic Ocean: Southern Knipovich Ridge | collected 2010
ATAAATAGCCTTATCTTTTCCGCGAAGAGCATTCGCAACCTCTGTAGAAAGTCGGCCTAAAACCCTACCTGTCGCATCTATTACTCGCCATTCCGGCTTATGGTCCTCTTTTCTTAAAACATAACTTTTGTTCATGTCCATACTGCACCTGCAATAAAATAACCCTAAAATATTCCAATTTTTGAACTTATTTGATTTTAAAGGAAAAAACGCCAAGGGTCAATTCATACCCCTATTACCCTACAATTTCCTTCATAAACGCCTTGAACAGGGGATGGGGCTTTAGCGGGCTAGAGAGGAACTCTGGGTGAAATTGCGTTCCGAGCATAAATTTATGATCTTTAAATTCAACAATTTCAACCAAATCTTTCTTTTCATAAATACCTGAAAATACCGCCCCTGCTTTTTCAAACGCTTCTCGATACTCATTATTAAACTCATAGCGGTGTCTGTGGCGCTCAGAGACCTTTAATTCGCCATAAGCACTGTGAGCTTTTGTCCCTGGCACAAGAGTGCAAGGGAACGCACCTAACCTCATAGAACTGCCTTTATCTTTAACCTTGAGCTGTTCTTCCAGCAAAACTATAATCGGATGCTTGGTAGGCTTTTCAAGCTCGCTGCTTGAAGCATCCTTAAAGCCTAAAACCGATCTTGCAAACTCAATAAGCATCACCTGAAGGCCTAGGCACAACCCAAAATAAGGAATATTATTTTCTCGCGCCCACTTTGCCGCTTTTATTTTTCCTTCAAAGCCTCGCGCGTCAAACCCTCCGGGCACAACAATTCCTTCAACCTCCTTAAGCTTCTCAAGATTTTCCTTTTCCTTGTTTTCTAGTCTCTCAGCTTCAATAACAGTAATCTTAGCCTCTCTATTAAAAAACCATGCTGCAGACTTAATTGCCTCAATTACGCTTATGTACGGATCATTGCTACCAACATATTTGGCGATAAGTCCAATCTTTACTTCCTCCTTTTTCTTGGAGATAAGCTTAATCCAACTCTCCCAAGAAGACAGGTCTGTTTTTTTTATTGGTCTAATTCCAAATTTACGCTGAATTTTCTCATGCAGCTTTTGATCACGAAGATTTAGAAAAAGATTATAGATCGGCCTACTGGTTGGCACTTGAAAAATAAAATCTTCTTTAATGCCGCACATAACAGAAAGTTTCTTTAATATTTTATCGTCAACATTCTTATCAACTCTTAAAAAAAGAGCATCCGGAGTTATTCCTGACTTTTTGAGCAGCATTATGCTGTGTTGAGTTGGCTTCGTTTTTATCTCGTTAGCCCACTCAAGATAAGGAACAAAACTCAAATGCGTATGCATAAAGTGATTATCGCCCAGATCTAATCGCAGTTGTCTTACCGCTTCAAGAAAAATTTCTCCCTCAATATCACCTACCGTACCCCCTATTTCTATAAGCAAAAAATCTACTTTTGTCTTGACCGCAAGAGAAAGTGCTCTTTTTTTTATCGCGTCCACAACGTGTGGAATCAATTGAATGTTTTTTCCTAAGTAAACACCCTTTCTTTCACCGTCCAAAATTTCTTTAAAAATTTGTCCCGATGAAACAGAGGACTCTTTTGTAAACTTAACTCCCAACACACGTTCATAATGACCAAGATCGAGATCGGTTTCTGCTCCATCATCGGTTACAAAAACTTCTCCATGAACAAGAGGGGAAATTGTTCCTGGATCCACATTCAAATATGGGTCCATTTTCATAACAGAAACAGATGCTCCGGTATTTTTTAGAAGCGTACCAATTGAAGATGTTAAAATACCCTTTCCTATTGAAGAACAAACTCCTCCTGTAACAACTATAAATTTCGTCCCTTGTTTCGTTACTTCAGAAAGCAAATCTTCTACAGTCATAGAATTTCTCCCAATACTTTAACCTAACTTTCTACTTTGATTAACCTCAGAAACGGATTCTGTTACTTTATTCTTACATCCCTATATTTTCACATCACCACTTACCATCATTTTTTCAATTTCGTCTGCTTGTCTAGGCAAGTTATCACTCAAACAAGAACATCCCTCTTCAACAATTATAAAATCATCTTCAATCCTAATGCCCAAATCCTCTTCCGGAATATAAATCCCTGGCTCAATCGTAAAAGCATTTCCAGGTTCAAGAGGGATTGTCGTATCACCCACATCGTGAACATCAAGACCTATAAAGTGTCCTATGCCATGAACAAAGTATTGAGCATAGCCAGCCTTTTCTAAAAATGCCACCGCTAAATGATGAAGGGACTTGTTAGTCTCTTTTGGATTATTAAGGAACATGCCAGGTTTTGCAACTTCTTTAATATATTTCTGCGTTTCAAGCACAACATTGTAGACTTCCTTTTGTCTTGCACTAAATTTGCCTGAAACGGGATATGTTCTTGTGATATCGGAAACATAATTTTCCCACTCCGCCCCAATATCAACAACCACCAAATCACCTTCGGTTAACTTTTGATTGCGTTGCATATAATGAAGAACCGTTGTATTTTCGCCACCCGCGACAATGCTAGGAAAGGCTCCAGTTGCCCCCATCGCAGTAAAAACCGCATCTACCATCGCCTGAATTTCATGCTCAATCTTTTTAGGTTTTATCGCCGTAGCAGCTGCTCGCTGAGCGAGAGCGGTTATGTTTGCAGCTTTATAAATAGATCCAATTTCACTCTTTTCTTTTATTCTTCTCATGACATGAACAAAAGGTGAAATATCAAACGCTACATCTTTAACTCGAGGAAACTTTGAAGCTAAAAATTCATAGCAATAAATTTGAAAGAAATTTTTAGGTGAAGATGTATCAAGCAATGCGCAGACCTTTTTTTCACCTTCCTTTTTCAAAAACAAATCTAAATCATTTAAAAGATTTTCATATTCGCCTTCAGAAAAAATTGGAGACAATGAATAACCTGTGCAGGGTTGCCCTAAGCTTTTTATTTCACCAACACCCATCTCTTTTGACATTTCTCCATCACCGGTCAAAGTTGTTCGCATCCATTTTTCACGCTTCTCTCCATAATTTGGAACATACAAAACCTCTCTCCCGTCAAAATACAAAAATAAGACAAGTGCCGGCTCAGATATACCTGTAAAATAATAAAGGGTACTGTTCTGACGAAAAACGTGACGATCATCTTCAAAGTCTGCAAACAATACAATTAAGCCATTTTTTAAACCTGGGTTAGTATGCTTAACCATCTCCAATAATCTCTCTCGCCTATTTTTGAATGAAACATTATCTTTAGGCATTTGTAAAAACATAAAAACCTTTCCTCTCGTATAAAATAAATTCCAACTTGGCTACCTATGAAAATGTTGAATTTTACACTCAAAAGCAAGATTTTATTAACTTACGCTCCAAAAATTATCACCTCCTTGAAAAAAACTTTACCTAAATCCAAAAATCATATAGCGTAATGTAAATTTACACATTTAACCTAACTTACTATTTTGACTAACTTCAAACGAAAGGTTTTACGCACCCTTCGACCCTTCGATCTCTCGATCCCTCGGTACAATTCCTTCGGAATCACTCGGGACAGGTTCGATTCTTTTGGAATCACTCGAGACAGGTTCAATTCGCAGGGCAAACCACTCAGGACAGGTTCAATTTTCTCGAATAAAAAATTATACTCGAAAATCACTCAGGGCTGATCCGTCTTCGCCAAGGCTATGTCGGACAGGCGGATGTGGTGTAAAGTTAGACTATTTATTGTTTATCATTTTTAAGGAGTAACTATGAAAATAGTATCTGTTTGTACCATAGTTTTAGCTTCCGCTTTTTTACTTTCCAACATCCGAAGTTCGGATGAAACAACCACAAAACAAAACCCCGCACAAAATGAAACCCCGCACAAAATGAAACCCCGCACAAATTAAACCTTCTTATTTCCGCCGAAGCAATAGCACAGAAAATAGAAGAAGTTGCAAAAACTTTAGACACAGAATATGAAGGGAAAGAGATCGTCATAATCATTATTATGAAAGGAGCAGTCTGTTTCGGCGCCGATTTAATTAGAGAAATAAACAATCCTAAAACAACCCTTAATTATATTCGCTGCAGCAGCTATGGCCAACGAGGAACACAAAGAGGAGAGCTCACAATTTCAAACCTCGATGAGTTAGACATAGCTTCAAAACAGGTCATTCTCATAGACGATATTTTTGATTCTGGAACAACTCTCAGCTCCGTTGCTTCAATTTTAAAAACAAAAAACCCAGCATCTTTGAAAACTTTGGTCGTGCTTGAAAAAAAAGGGAAAAATCTAACCGACACTCGTCCAGATATTTCATTATTTGAAATCGAAGACAAGTTTGTAGTGGGTTACGGTCTTGATTGGATCGAGCGTTATCGAGGCTTAAAAGGTATTCATAGCATAGAGTTTAATTAATAGCCGGAAGGTGCATCCAAGACTCTCGGCTCCTGTTTAAACCGACTTGCAAAAGAACCCAAAGAATCCAATTTCAATGAAAACACAAAGCCCCGTTCGCTTTTAATAACACCCTGTTGCCGATAGCGCCTCTCTTCCAACCCAAACAAAATTCCCCAACAATGCCCCTTCCATCTTACATCGGCTCTGTGGCACAACGCATCAATATCATGTAACAACGAAACAAACGAATTGTGCTTAGAATAAAATTGACCTTCGTAGGAAACTTTTACCGATTTATTCGCCTGCAAGCCTATTCCAAAAAGACAAAAAGATGGCAAATCTGCCAACAGATCTCTTTCTCTTTGAAGCTCTGGGCTTTGATACAGCCAACTAAGATACATATCAAACTTTCCGAAAACAACTCCGCCGCCGATCTCCGATTGAAGTAAAGTTGGTCTTTCAAAATTATATTCCTGCAACAAATGAAGATTAATCAAATCATAATTTAAAGAAGCATCAACTTTAAAAGGTAAAAAATGCTTCTGATACACAGGGCGAACAAAAGGAAAAATATCGCTTTTGTTATAAAACTCCAACCCTTGATTTAAAACCAACTCAAAGTAACCTTTTGGAAAATACCAGTTATTTCTTAAAATCACCTCTACTCTATTCTTAGGATAAACACGATCCCAATGATCAACATGATACCAATGATTTTGTTGAATCTTTGGAATATACTTCCAACAAATTAATGGTTGCATGAAATAAGAAGTATCATAATCATCGCTAAACGCAACATACTCAGGAAAGGCCCACTCTAACCCCGATTGCAAAAATATTCTGTATGCACCGCTTGCGCCAAACCTTCCTTCAATAGAGTTACTTCTGCTCCCAATTCTTTTAACCTTTCTTGTCGCTCCACGGACTTGAAAATTTGGAGCTAAATAAAAACGAAATACATGATTATTTTTTGTCTTCAATGCTTTTTGCAATATACCTTCGTAAAAAATTCGAACCGTGTCCGCCTTCTCTTTTGGAAAAACTTCTGAAACAGAAATAACGTCACTATCTCTGTAAACCTTTTCTATCTTCCTACGGTTCAGATATTCACGATCAATAAAAATATCATTTCTATAATTAAAAAAACGACCTAAAGAATAAAGAATCGAATTCCATTCTAAATGAGGCAATCGCGATCTTACTAAGCGTTCTTCTATCTCCTTTTTTCTTTCTAAAAATGTAAAGTTTTCACGGAAAATTTTATCACGATCAAATTCAAGAGAAACCAAACCCTCTTTAGTATGCAAACGGCTGATGAAAGTATTAACAAACCGATCTTCTACAGCATCGGTCTTTCCTAAAAAATCATACCCTATTCTTTTATCGGTACCAAAATCTATTTTAATAAGATTATCAAACTTTCGACCTTTAAATTTAAAAGGTTGAAAGTGATATCCCTGAAAAGAATAACGCCAATCTTTGCCTTGAGTTATTCTACTATCTTTTTCTCGATATGCGTTTTTCTCTTTTGCAATCTGTGTGTTTATAAGAGTATAATCATCCTGCCCTCTTCCCCAACGAAATTCATCGTATAAAAGATATCCCTTTTTTTGTTTCCAATTTAGTCCTATCGTCGTATCAAGACGTGATGCAAGCTCCCAGTAGTATTCTTGTCTAAACCCAATTCCAAGTCTTTTATCAACTGAAAATCGTGGCATCAAAAAACCTGATTTTGTTTGACTTTGAGCAGGGATCACAATTCTTGGCATAGCAAAAACTGGAATTTTTCCAATTTTAAGAAGCAGGTCTTTCCCTTTAATCAGATATTTATATAACTTAGCCTCACCTGCCTTAAAATACCAATGTGGCTCTACTTCATCACACGCCGTATAAATGACATCTTTAAAACGCCACATCTTCTCGCTAACTTTCTCTGCCCTTTTTGCAGAAATAAATCTTCCATCCATGTGAAGCTTAACGTTTTCTGCGCCACCCGTTTTTTTTTCCAGATCAAGAAAAATCCGATCCGCCAGCATCAAAAAGTCGTTCGTTTCGAGTTTTACAAAACCAAACTCTGAAAACGCAACAACCGTTTGCTTTTCTTTATCAATTTCTACCTTATCTGCCCAGATGTGAAGTTTAGTATCTACAAGAACTTCAACATTGCCTTCAAGGATAATTTTATTTAAGTTAACTATTTTTTGAGAAGTGCTGTTCACTCTCAAGACCTTAACAGACTCTACAATATCGCGAACAACACCTTTGAGATAAAAAACATGTAGAAAAAAAAACAGGAAAAGTAATACTCGCTTCAAAATGGTCTTCTACCTGATAACGCTTTATAGACAGTTATTCGATCCATGTTTTCTAAACTAGAACCAATCGGAATCCCACTAACAAGTTTAGATATCTTTAACTCAGGATAGCCCAATTTGGACGCAATATAACTTGCAGTTGCCTCTCCCTCAGGTGTCGGATTCGTAGCAAAAATAATCTCGCTAACCTTTCCATTAGCTATACGTGTTAACAATGCATCAATAGTTAAATCCTCTGGACCAATTCCATCTAGAGGGCATAGCGCACCACCCAAAACATGATATACCCCATCGTATCCCCCAGTTCGTTCTATAGCAACTAAATCATGCCAATTTTCAACCACACAAATGATAGATTTATTGCGTTTCGTCATAGAACAAATGAAACAAGAAGATTCACCTTCACACCAATTGAAACAGCAAGAACAGCGCTTTACTTTTTTTTTAGCTTCGACAACAGCAAGACAAAACCTCTCAACTTCAAGCAAATCCGATTCTAAAAAATGCATTGCCACTCTATAAATATTTTTTGAAGCCAAGTATGGAATGTTTTGCAATTGTCGTATTAGACTCTGCAATGAGGGCAAATCTTTAAGCATAATAATTTAACTTATTTTTTTAAGACAACTTTTCTAAAATATGTCTCACCAATTGTTAAAATATTCTTAGTAAACCAATACAACACAAGTCCTGCTGCAAAACCAGAAAAAATTGCGGTCATAAGAATTGTCATAAACCACATAATAATCCGCTGCTTTTCATCTCCAATCGGTGTTGTTTTTTGCTGCCAAAACATTGACACACCCATTAGAACCGGCAAAACAAAATATGGATCCCTAACCGACAAATCGGTAATCCAAGCAAAAAAGGGAGCGTTGTAAAGATCCATGTAACTTACCAAAACATTCCACAAAGCATACATGATAGGCAAATCAATAAGCAAAGGCAAGCACCCCACAAGTTGAGTTGCCGGTGAAATGTTATGTTCTTTGTGAAAACGAAGAATTTCCGCTTGTTGTCTCTGAACATCCTGTTTATATTTTTCACGAATCCGAGTTATTTGGGGTTGATACTTTTGATATTTTTCCATCATGCTGGAACTCTTGATCGTCAAAGGAAGAAACGGGATCTTAATCAGAATGGTTAAGATAATAATTGCAAGACCATAATTGTGGACATACCCATAAATCATTGAAAGCAACTTCAAAAGCAATTTACACAACCAGGACAACCATCCAAAGTTAAGTAGACCTTCAAGCCTCCCATCAACAGCAGCCATATCCTCCAAATCTTTTGGTCCTAAATAAAAAGAAAGATTCCATGTTGCTTTCTGATCCACTTCCGGACCATCCAAAATGGAAAATAGATCATTTCCTCCTACCCGTTTGTAATACGACCTTCTCACAAAATGATCTTTATCACCAATTACAGCATGCGCAAAATAACGATCTTGCCCTCCAAAAACTTCTGGTGAAGGCCAAGCGCTTACTAGCTCATCCCCACTATCAACAGCCTGTACAGAATTTTTTCGCGAACTAAAAGTAAATCCTTTACTAGAGTTGTCAGGAACTTCATTAACAAAAGGCGAAGGGAAAAATAGTCTAGCTTGAATCGGCGATGACTTTGCAGCTTTAGGCAAAAACTCTAATGCCAGATCTAATTGATAGATATTTTTATAAACTGTGTAAGTTTTATTAATCAACCAACCATCGGCCTCTGTCTGATACACAACTTCCGATCTTCCATCAAAGTCTTTGCTAGAAATCAGTCTATAAAAATATGGGGTCTTTTCTGCTAAGACCAACAAAAAGCAACCCTCTTCCCTATTGAAAAAATCTTTATAATAAACGGTTCGCAAAGGTGTACGTTCCTTTCCAAGCCGCTTTTTGTAATCAACAGTCGCTATAACCCCTCCAAAATTAGAGAAAACAAATTTGCAAAGATCGGTCTCAACCGTGGTTAAAACTTCTTCGCCCTTTATCTTTTTATCAACAAAATCAATTTCCCTATTAAGTGGTTTTTCAATCTCCTCCCTGGTTGGTATTCTATAAGCCTCCCCTGCTCGAAAATCACTAGTAGGTGTCTGCCGACCACCCTGTCCCTTTTGAGTAAAATAATGAAACAAAAGAACCGTGGCAGTAGACATGACCAACGCAAAAAGTAACTTTTTATCCATTCTAAGAATTCCCTCAACTAAAAATTTAACAGATCAACTTCAATAAATAATGAAAATTAACTAATCGAACATTGTACTAGACTGTAAATTTTATACAAATTTACCAAAAAATGATACCGCCAAACTAAATCTCAGTCAAAAATCTTAGAGTCTTCCCTAGAATAATTATTTTGGAAAATAGGGTAGACTTGTAAAATGAATATGGTCAAGATAGAAATATCATTTAGCAGATGCATATAACGTTTTGTTTTGACTTTTAATTCAAGAAAGCATAAATTTAATTTAAGATTGAATTTAATCTTTCGAATAAAAGTCTTTCATAAAAAAGGAGCTTTAGATCATGAACAAAATAAAGACAATCAAATTAATATGCCTAATTATCTGTGCAATGACAAGCATATCACTAAAAGCGAGGAAAATTGAGATTATTGTTACCGCTTCAGACGATAGAACAGCAAGGATTTGGAATTTAAGAGGCGAATGCTTGGCTATCCTTCAGGGACATCGAAGTAAAATTCAGTCTGTAGCTGTTGATCCTACCGGCAATTTTATTGTTACAGGTTCTGCTGATGGCACAGCAAAACTCTGGAACTTATATGGTAACTGTTTAGTTACTCTTAGAATATATCAGGCTGATGACCCTTATCTGAGGGATCCTCCCAATTTACAGGTAGCTTTTAGCAACTCTGGAAATCAAATTATTACTGCTATTGCTGGCGGAGGTTGCAGAGTACAAATCTGGGATCTTAATGGAAATTGCTTGGAAACACATTCTTCTGCCAATTCCGGCTTTAGCAATCTTTTTGACATTAATCCTTGTAAAAACTTAATTCTTGGTAAAGGTCGCTCTGAAGCCCCTCCAATAATATGGAATTTTAATAGCAAAGAAGTATTACCCTCTCTCCAAATCCGTTCAAACGACTACCACTTTGAAAATGGATCTTTTAATACTACCGGCGACCGTATTGTTGGCTCCTTTATGTCTTCTCGCAGTTGTAATTATAAGATACTCATCTGGGATTTGAATGGCGATTGCTTGGTAAACCTTGAGCACTCCCCCGAGTCCCATCCTAGCTACCGCGCTGAAAGGATTTCCTATGTGACTTTTAGTCCTACTGACGATAAAATTATTATTTCATTTAAATTAGTAACGGACATCCATAACGATTATTCGGTGGGAAAGATACTCATCTACGATTTGCAACATCATCGCTACAGCCTTTCTTTTGGGCTCTCACATGGAGTTAATTCAGCAGTTTTTAACTATACTGGAAATTTAATTGTTACAACCTACGGTCGCAAAGCAAAAATTTTGAACTTGAAAGGTAGCTGTATAGCAACCCTTCAGGGGCACACAAGCAATGTCAACTACGCAGTCTTTAGTCCATGTCTTGTAGATTTCCTTGATGATGATTCACCTCCAACACAACAAATGGCTACACAAACACAACAAATCGCTACTAAAACAACACAAACAGAATTTCCTGCAGATCATTTAACCCCTCCTTTACTCTGCCCACCCAACACGCCTATGCATCAATATGAAACAGCACCAGACCTAGCAAAGCATTTGTTCAACTTGATAAAAATAGAATTTCTTAATGCAGCAACAGAAGGAAACGATCAATTTATACAAGAATATGCCAATAATGAAGAATTACTTACCGCCCGTAATTTTAAAGGACAACCCGCTCTGCACTTGGCTACAAAAAGCGGACATCCCACAGTGGTAGAAACGTTGCTTAATCAGAAGGCATCTCCAAATCTTACTGACAAAGATGGCAATACACCACTACACCTAGTTGCAGGCCAACAAACAGATACAATGTTTGACACTGTCAACATACTTTTAAAAAATGGAGCATTAATAACAAATAAAAATGAGAAAGGTCAAACCCCACTTGATATTGCCAAAGAATGTAACAACGATTTAATTAAAGATATATTGCTTGATTGGCAATTTAAAACTACTGAACCTGCTAGAAAAGAAGAACAAGAAGCAACCTGTTGTATTTGTTTGGAACCATTCAGAAATAACTTTGTAATTGGAAATTCAGCTGATCCTAATAATCCATGCGGACATCGAATACATGAAAAATGTTCAAAGCAATTACACTCTTGTCCAATTTGTCTTAAAAATCTTAACCAAAAAAATCCCTGGATAAAAATCTACTAATATCGTCACAAACATAAAAATTGGTTTTCTCAAAAAAAGTCTCTCAAATAAAACACGCTAATTTCTAACCATTTGTGTTTATCAAAAAAAAAATTTACCTTTATTCCTTATCGTTTTGTTTTTTAACCCCCCAATCAAAACACTTTTAATTCCATGAAACGCAAAATAAAGAAAATTTTAATAGCAAACAGAAGTGAAATAGCAACTCGAATAATATCAACCTGTCGCACGCTTGGAATAAAAACGGTCGCTATATACTCCCCAGAAGATGAAACATCTCCACATGTGTACAAGGCAGATGAGGCCTATCCCGTTGAATTAAGTGGAATCGACGGCTATATGAACGAAAGTAAAATTTTAAGCATAGCCAAAAACAGCAAAGTCAACGCCATTCACCCGGGTTACGGTTTTTTTTCCGAAAATGCAAAATTCGCTACAAAAGTAAATAAAGCCGGGATAATTTGGATTGGACCCGATCCTGAAAGTATCGCTTTAATGGGAGACAAGATAAGGGCTCGCAACTTAATGCAAAAAATAGGCGTCCCTACAATTCCTGGATTTCACTTTAGCCTTTCAACAACCCAAGACTCAATAAAAAACGTCGCAAAAAAAATAGGTTATCCTATCCTGCTTAAAGCAGCACTTGGCGGTGGAGGAAAAGCTATACGCAAAGTGGAAAGCGTGGAGGAATTTGACTCAGCATACAATATTGTTAAACGAGAAGCACAAAGCCTTTTCCACTCACCAGATATTTTTCTAGAAAAACAGATCCGTCAAGCTCGCCACATCGAAGTTCAAGTTGCAGGTGACGGAAAAAACCATATCCATCTTTTTGAAAGAGAATGTTCTTGCCAAAGACGGCATCAAAAAATTATCGAAGAAACGCCTTGCAGCTCAATCAAACCCAAAACACTAGCACAAATGTATAAAGCCGCCATTAAAGCTGCTAAATCTATAAATTACAAAAATATTGGCACGGTAGAATTCATATTAACCAACGATGACCAATTCTACTTCTTAGAAATGAATACAAGGCTTCAAGTTGAACATCCAATAACGGAACTTACAGTTGGAATAGACCTTGTATCACTACAGATACAAATTGCAGAAAGAGGACACCTTCACCTAAAACAAAAAGATATTTCTCGTAAGGGCCATGCTATCGAATGCCGAATCCTGGCGGAAGACCCTAAAAACAACTTTATTCCTTCAACCGGAACAATTCGGCACCTGCAACACCCTAGCGACCCCTTCATGCGTCACGACCATGCATTAGAAGAGAATTGCGAAATTTCACCATTCTTCGACTCTATGATTTCCAAACTTATCACATTTGACATCAACAAAAACATGGCAATTAAACGCATGCTTAAAGCTTTGGATGAACTGGAGATCGTTGGTATAAAAACAAATATCAATTTCCTTAAAGAAATCCTGCGCTCTAAAGAATTTGAAGATTGCAAGGTCTACACAGACTCTTTAAA
>SDBT01014571.1_pt1 | contig 12530 bp, 9 predicted proteins | sample 2277101 | NCBI WGS metagenome assembly SDBT01 (sample SAMN10404973, study PRJNA504765) | marine sediment metagenome | isolation source: marine sediment core GS10_PC15, 103 cmbsf | place: Arctic Ocean: Southern Knipovich Ridge | collected 2010
CCCATGGATACGGACCTGTCGGTGAATGGGCCTCTGGCCAGAAGCGCTAGTGACCTAATGCTGGCAATGGACATCATTGTCGGCCCGCCCGCGTACCAGCGAAAGGCAATTCAGATCAGCCTTCCCGAACCAAGAAAGAAGGTACTCTCAGATTTCAAAGTGGGAGTCTGGATGGACGATCCACTCTTTCCCCCGGATGATGATGTTGGCGCGGTCTTAAGTGATTTTACCGACCGGCTGGCACAAGCAGGCGTCACGCTTCTAGACAGAAAACCGGATATTGATCTTAAAAGAAGCAATGAGCTCAGAAGTGCTTTCGAGACCGCGACTTTGAGCCGAGAGCAGCCGGAAGAGCTTTTTGACCGAGCCAAAAAGGACGTAATAAACGACGACCCGAGCTTAGGCCCCTGGTTAAGGGTCTTGGCCATGTATCACCGGGACTGGCTGATGTTGAACATGGAGCGCTCCGTCATGCGCCAGAAATGGGATGATTATTTCAACGAAGTGGACGTTATGCTCTGCCCGGTAGCGCGCATCCCAGCGCACCCGCATGACCACACACCAATCTCTGAACGAATGGTGCGGTTCAACAGCGACACTTTGAAATACTGGGATGTGATGGGACCCTGGAACGCCTTAAGTCTTGTGGCCTACCTCCCGGCCACAGTGGCTCCGGCAGGCTTTACACCGGGGGGGCTTCCAGTGGGCATCCAGATCGTGGGTCCATACCTGGAAGACCTAACGCCAATACAGTTTGCAATCAACCTTGAAGAAGAGATTATCGGACCGTACCAACTCCCGACAGGGTTTAATCTGTGAAGTATACTCTTTCCTCTTCTACCATCAACTACCAACGATAGTTTTAGCCAAGATATAGCAGGTAACTATTTCCTGATCATGTCCGAATTAGAAATTCCAAGAACAGAATCTGAGCAACCTACATGTAGTGGTTGTTCCCGTTGAAAATCCTCTCGTTCACAGATAGCATTGGCAGAGATTCAAATTGACTCTCCTCGCCTATCTGGTTATTCTAATCTAACAAAACCACAAATTAGCGAGGAAAATATGTCTGACACGGGTAAATCAAAATCCTCCGATGAGGAGGTCAAGTCCGGTATTCTTAGGACACCTGACGAATGTTTCAAAGAATTACCAGATTATAACTTTTCACCTCATTACCTGAACATCGGTAATTATCGGGTGCATTACATCGATGAAGGACCCCGTGATGCTTTACCCGTTTTGCTTCTCCACGGTGAGCCGTCCTGGTGTTTCTTATACCGGAATATAATTCCGAAAATCCTGGAAGCCGGATACCGAACAATTGCACCTGACTTGATTGGCTTTGGCCGCTCGGATAAACCAGTGGAACGAGTCGACTATTCATATCAATTGCTCGTCGATTCGATAACAGAACTGGTAATTAGCCTTGATCTAAAGGATATTACTCTCTTTTGCCAGGATTGGGGGGGACTGGTTGGTCTGCGAATGGCCGCGGAAAATGAGGTAAGATTCTCCCGGATAATCGCGGCGAATACTGGTTTACCCACAGGTCCGGGAGAGGATGGCATTATTCTTGGCCAGGAATTTAAAGAGCCCAATCCTAATGCTGATCCCAGCGCTATACAGAAGGGCTTTAGGGCCTGGTTGGAATTCAGTCAAACGGTGCCAGAGCTTCCGGTTGGAGAAATTATACAGAATGGGACTATTAGAGAACTTACTCCGGCAGAGGTTGCTGCGTATGATGCGCCCTTTCCGGAAGAGCGTTATAAAGCTGGAGCACGAGTATTACCGACACTAGTAGCTAGTCAAATGGCAACGAATAGAAAGGCCTGGGAAGTGTTCGAAAGCTGGGAAAAGCCGTTTTTAACAGCTTTTGCTGATCAGGACCCTGTCACCGGAGCAGGTTATAAACAATTTCAGGATCGAATCCCTGGTGCTAAGGAACAACCTCACAGAACAGTTAAAAATGCCAGTCATTTTCTGCAAGAAGACGCGAGCTCAGAGATCGCTGAGATCATCATTGAGTATATTAAACGATAGAGCTGATCAGACGGAAAAATAATAGGATACCTTATGCAATATGACTATTTAGCAACCGTGTTGTGTTGATTATGAATTTTGAGTAAGCGGCAAACGAAGCGAGCAACAGAGTAAAAACAAACGTTGATGGGTAATGATCGCGGACGAGACTCTATTATTATAGGAGACGAATATGGGAACACTAGACAGAAATGAAGAGGTCGAATCTACCGTACGGCAGTTCTTGGAAGTGTGGATGACAGCTTGGAACAAGGGCGATGACGCTAAGCTACGGACCCTCATGCATTTTCCGTTCGTAACCTTCGGCGGCGGCTCGCGTGTGTTCATCAATAAAGCACCTGAAGATTTCTCGGCAGGCTTCAACGGTATGCGGGAGCAGGAAGGCTGGGCCAGCAGTTCGTTTGACTACGATACATTGAAAATATTCATGTCGTAGGAAGACAAGGTACATCTGTCGTTGGATTTCCATCGATATAAAGAAGATGGAGATCGGTATGGGACTGGCAACGTATTTTACGTCATTAGCAAGAAGGACAGTCGTTGGGGGATTCAACTACGCTCCGGCGGGGAGAATGACGCACCGGTTGAAGACCGGGAAGAAATCCTGGCCGGAGCACGCACCGCGGTTGTAGGGTATATGGAGGCGTTCAACGGCGGCAATGCGGAGGGGACCGCCAGTTACCTTAATTACCCCCATCTTTTCCTTGTAGGGGGAAACGTCGTCGAAGCGAAGAGCCCCGACGATGCGAAACCGAATTTCGACCAGATGCGGGAGTCTGAGAACTGGGGTTTCAGCACCTTCGATTCGCTGGAACCCAGCGTCGTCACAGCGAACAAGGTGCACTGGGAAGTTGTTTTCAGTCGCTGGCATCCCGACGGGATGCGCTATTGGACGGTGCCGGCGTTGTGGGTGACAACGAAAGTTGACGGACACTGGGGTATTCAATTCCGCTCGCTGATGCCGGCGACGTTCACCAATAGGTGATTTACGCTGCCTGCTGCGGAATTAAATCTCTGAGAATGCGAATCATCAAGTCGTAATTAGCTTCTTATTTGCATTCCGGAAGCACCGCGAAAGTAATGACATCGTTTTAAAATCCTAAACGCTTTGAAATGTAATGATATTATGGATTTTAGCAAGATATTTACTATTTTATCCGAGAAAAAATCCACCATAAGATGTGCCCCCAAATGACTCTTGGTTTTCTCTGGATGGTAACGTAACCCTTGCTTAATAAGCTGTAATAGAAAGCCTTCCTTGACAACACTCCTCAGTTCGTTAAAATAAAAGTGTCTATTTTTCCATTTTAAATCAGCCTTTTCACAAAATTAATCTTTTTGTAGGGGAACCCATGACCGGCAAAATCCTTATTTAGTTTTAGAAACATCACTCATCAAACATGAACCGATATTCTAAGGCACAAAGGGCGGTTGAAAAACACGGAAATCCGTGGCGGTAGATACTTTGTAAATTCTAAAGAATCACTGGTAAGGTATGGTGAAAAGACATGATTGATACAGGTTTGAACCCCTCCATCTGCTCTGATTCACGATTTGGCAAGGAAGTTACCCTTATGGTGTACAGGATGAATACTCTGCATACTATAAAGATATCAGGCAGCCAAAGATATTGGGTTTAATCATGGACAGAAGTGGAGAAACAGAATCGTCTCAACCTGGGAATTTTACAGCATAAAAAGCTATCACCGATCCTGCAGTTGGACTAAATTCCTTTTGACAATCAATGAATCAATGAATTACAATATTTTGAAGAACGAGATTTTATTGATTTTCAGTTTTGTTTCAGGGAACCAGACTGAGAACGATGCGGATGAACGATCCAATTTGTGCAGGTTCATTTTTTTATCCCGATGAATCAGGATGTATATGGAAGTCTTAATCAGTTTCCATTGATATGATTGATAGATACAGGAGAAAACAGGGTGAGTGAGAAAAAACTGGAAGGAAAAGCTGCGGTGATTACGGGCGGCGCTCGGGGCCTTGGCCGGGGTTATGCTTTGCGGCTGGCCGACCTTGGAGCCGACATCGCTATTATTGATAGAAATCTGAATTCAGCCAACGCCTATGAGTTTGAAAGACAGGCAATGACCGCGGACACGGTTGTGGATGAATGCAAAGCCCTTGGTGTGCGGGCCATGGGCATTGAGACGGACCTGACAAACCGCGAGGCCACGGAAAAAGCGATCACTGATATTGTACAGGAGATAGGCCGTCTTGATATCGCCATCTGCAATGCCGGTGGCGGCACGGTGGTGTTTGCTGATGAACGTAGGGACGGTGAGACCGGGGATATCAACACCACGGGAACTCCGGCAGTCAGTACGGAAGAGGCGCTTCAGAGAGTGCTGAACACCAACCTCATGACCTGTATGTACACCTGCATGGCCGTGGCTCCGTATATGAAAGAGCAGAAATCAGGCAAAAATCGTGACCGTTTCCTCTGTTGCCGGATTATCTGCCAGCCCCGGATACCATCCCTACGGTACGGCCAAGGCGGCCATAATATATTACACCCGATCTCTGGCTCTGGAACTCGGTCCGTATAATATCAATGTCAATGCCATCGCTCCCGGCATTATCCGCACCGGCAGGCTCGGAGACCGGAGCCATCTGGCTAATCGGATTCCGTTGCGGCGGGAAGGAACCATCGAAGATTGCGCCAAGGTCGTGGAATTTCTGGTAACCGATGCTTCGGACTATCTGACAGGTATAGTGGTGCCAATCGACGGCGGGCAAAGCAGTTAATTTAAACGGCAGGTTTGTTGGAATCACACTTTGGTAACCCCAGAGAAATAGCGGTGTAGCGGCATTCTGATGGAGAGGAACGGAGTCTATACAGATGTTGCGCTAGTGAAAGAATAAAAGAGCAGGTGAGATCTCCTTAAAAAAATTGGGGAAAAAAGTGAAATGATAAAAAACAAGATTCCTTTAAGAATAGCACACCGGGGAGGCTCGGGTCTTTGGCCGGAAAACACTATAGAGGCTTTTCAGAATTCGATAGATCTTGGAACAGATGGTATTGAACTAGATGTACACCTGTCCAAGGATGGTGTGTTGGTCGTACACCATGATGAAACCCTAAAACCTGCGATTGCCAGGGATAGTTCCGGAAAGTGGGTTAATAAACCCACACCGCGCATCAAAGATCTGACCTTCGATGAACTCCAGGCCTATGATGTTGGAAGGTTACAGCCGGGAACCAGATATGCTGAGCGTTATCCCGAGCAGGCCGCTATTGATGGGGCTCTCATCCCGCCGTTAGATGACATCATCAATTTAATCAAATCCAGGGCCGGTCCCGATTTTAGATTATATCTTGAATTGAAAACAGCTCTACTCGAACCGGAAACAGGTGCTGATCCAGTCGAATTGACAAAGGCGGCCGTTAATTGCATCCAAGCGCATTCATTCGAATCACAAGTTACCTATGTATCGTTTGAATGGATTGCCCTGCGGATGGTTAAGGAATTGCAACCGCAGTCGGAATGCAGATTTACCACTTTTCCTTTTCTGTGGATCGATCCGGACCACCCATTTACAGAACAGGACCAGCCCGGTGCAGTATTAACGCAAATACGCGCTCTGTCAAAAGCGGGGTCACCCTGGACTGCAGGCATCGACTGGCGGGAGCAACCAGGGGCAAATTTTGCTGAAAAAACATTACACAGTATCAAAGCAGCCGGCGGTGAGGGCTGGTTTGCTTATTTCCCGGATGTAACTAAGGAAACAATGGCTCTAGCAAATGAGCTTGAACTCAAAGTGTCTGTCTGGACAGTCGATCTTCAGGAAGATATGAAGAGAATGGCGGACCTTGGCGTTGAAGCAATATTAACTGATAGACCCGATAGACTTATTAAATTATTTTAACTCATATAAAATTCTTATTTTTTTCGCGGATCTGGCATAAGTGTAACACATACCCGAGGTAGTATTTACTGGAGGTTGAGACGCTCAAGGTTACTTCGGATGCCCGTATTATGGAATCACACCGCTGTAATTGATACCCCAAAATATGGGGCAATCCTACCCACGATTTACAGCTCTCATAACCATGAAATTTGACATGCATTGCCCATCGAGCCAATATTGGCAGTCGTTACTAATTCCGGATATTTCGAGGATAACCACGCTGTTGTGTTTCCGAAAGGAGAATATTCATGTAATCAACGTCGGTAAATGACAAAGACGGCCAGGATGATGCGATAGAAAAGAAAAGGAAAATGGTCAGGAAAAAAGCAGAGGATACGTTTCCATCTGAGAGATGGGTGCAGTATCTCAGATTGTATAACACAGCATTGGAAAAATGGCCGCCGGACCGGAAGTCGTTTACCGTTTCGACCAGATTCGGAGAAACTCAGGTTCATGCCTGTGGCCAGAGCGTACCGGAAAACCTGACCACAGATAGCCCTACCCGGTGGGCCGTTTCAAGTGCTCCCCGCGATTCAATCCGGCGAAGAACCATCAGCAGTTCCGGTGTTTTGATTTCGATGACCGGACGCGAACCTATCCATGGAAAGACGTTGCTTTCAAGCCGATTTAAGACGGTTTCTGCTGCCCCACTGTCCATGTTGGGGTAAACTTTTAATGCCATTCCCGCGCAACCACCTCGAAAGTGTGCTCATCCTGAACCTTCGCGTTCTTCAATGCCTTTCGAGCCTGACTCGGGTCAATACTGTCAGCAACCTGTTTACGGGATGCATCCCGCCGTTCTCGAGCTTGAGCTAACCTCACTTCGGGGTAAGTGCCTATTGATATCAACTTTTCCTTACCCCCATACCGGTACTTGAACCGCCACCATTTGCCCCCAGTAAGCGTAACGATGAGGAAAAGGCCGTGGCTATCAAAAAGTTTATATTGCTTGTGTTTTGGCTTCGCGTTTCGAATTTTGGTGTCTGTTATCGGCACGGCTCGCCTCCCTTTGGGGGTAACTGTTTTTAAAAAGGGGTAACTTTGCTTAAAAGTTACCCCAATTACCCCCGGATATCGATAGACTTCTTGATACATGATAGGACAATTTAAAAAGCAAAAGCCCCTGATTTAAAGGGGCTTTTAGACTTCATTAATCTTTATCGGACTTGTGATTGGTGGAAGCGGCGTCCATTGAATTGAAGCATAAAATAGTGTAACATTAATATGTTATCGACTAATACTTCTTAAAATACCGTTAAAAATACCGCCACTTTCTTGTTCCCGCGTTACATTAACTGACCTAATTTCCCCTAAAAGAGGTGTCTGTCAAGCTGTCCATGCGTAGGATAATGGCTTTATACATAGGCAATGACCTCCGGTTGAGTATGCAAAGCCATCCTAATATTACTCCGTCCGTAGATTTTTCTATCTTATCACCGGATTGGCTATAACTGAGATCGATTGGAGATATCTCAGGCTTTCTGCCCGATGTCATCACTACCATAATATTGTGGTCTCGCAGAATGAAAAAAGCTGATTAACTCCGAATATCTTCTGTCGGAATTACTTGGACTGTGGCGGGCTAATATCCATTTAGGTCACTTTCGAAAAAGTCCAACATACCTGCGGTATTCGAAAGCAAGATTGGAGAGGATTCAGGTTACACATCATGCCCGAATCTTTTACTTTTAGACCGCCAATCATAGGCACAACATCTAGTCCCCCACCCCCCTTTCTAAGTTCTGCCGCAACCAATCAATTTGACCTCTCCAACCCATCTGGTCCACGCTAGTGGGTATCCGTTTTCCCATTTCTCTGGCATTACCAATCGGTATTTGACCATGGCTAATAGAAGGATATCAGATTGACAGCGAAGGCCTCGGGGGATTACTATGCCCTGAAGTGAAAAATTTGTTAGGGAATTTATGAAATTGGCAAGAAATCGCCTTTTAACAAGGAACTGCAAGCCTCTCGACTCCGTTCAATACTTACTTTTCAGGCAAAAAGCGGTGCTGGAAGGCTTGAAAACAGGAAATCGGGGCTGTAGGGAGGAAATAATGTCGGGAAAAGTACGTGAATTCGATGGGGTAATCGGCAGAGAATTTCATGATTCGAGTTACTCATGGCCGGAGGCTCCGCAACCAGCGGAAGGTGCTCCTAATATACTTATGATCGTTCTGGACGATGTAGGATATGGTCAGATTGGATGCTATGGGTCGGACATCGAAACCCCGCGCATGGACAGCCTAGCTAAAGGAGGCCTTCAATACACAAACTTCCACACTACAGCCATGTGCTCGCCTACCCGAAGTTGTCTACTCACTGGACGGAACCATCACGCGAATGGAATGGGCTGCATTACAGAATTCGCCACGGGATTCCCTGGGTACAACGCCACAATACCCAAAGAAAATGGGTTTTTGAGTGAAATTCTTGGAGCGCGTGGTTACGCCTGCTTTGCTTTGGGGAAATGGCACCTCACTCCGGATTATGACACTAACATGGCCGCTACAAAAGAGCGCTGGCCCCTGGGTCGGGGCTTTGAACGATTTTACGGTTTCCTGGGTGGCCACTCAGATCAATTCCAACCAAACCTTGTCTATGATAACCATCAGGTTTCTCCACCCAAGTCCGTAGAGGATGGCTACCATTTTACCGAAGATATTACGGACAAGGCCATCGAATTTATAACGGATCTAAAAAATGTGGATCCTGATAAGCCCTTTTTTATGTATTTCGCACCGGGAGCGATGCACGCACCGCACCAGGTCCCCCGCGAATGGATCGACAGGTATAAAGGCCGGTTCGACCTTGGCTGGGAAGAATGGCGCAAAGAAATTTTTCATAGGCAACTAGAAAGCGGAATCATCCCTGAAGGGACCGAGCTTCCTCCCCGTCCGGAATGGATTCAAGACTGGGCGGCTCTGGATGACGATCACAAGAGACTTTTCGCGCGTTTCATGGAAGTGTTTGCCGGTTTCCTGGAGCACACAGATTATCACATCGGGCGGCTGCTGGATTTCCTGCATGAGATAGAGCAATTCGACAACACGCTGATCGTACTGGTCTCGGACAATGGTGCCAGTTCAGAAGGTGGTCCACAGGGGTCAATCAATGAATCCCGCCTGTACAACAACGCTTATTTTACCTTTGAGGAAAATATGAAGGAACTGGATATATTAGGCGGACCGGAATCATATCCAAACTATCCTTGGGGATGGACCTGGGCTGGGAACGCGCCATTCAAGCGCTGGAAACGTGAAACCCACGAAGGCGGAGTGGCGGATCCCATGATTGTTCACTGGCCGGGGGGCATTAAGGCCTCCGGGGAGAAACGCCGGCAGTACACGCATGCCATAGATATAATGCCCTCAGTGCTCGAAGCGGCAGGGATAAATGAGCCGGAGCGGATTTATGGCATTGAACAAACCCCGATGCACGGAAAGAGCTTCATTAAATCATTTACTGACGCTGAAGCAGAGGAACCGCGGAAGACACAGTATTACGAAATGATGGGCTGCCGAGCCATATACCATGACGGCTGGAAAGCGGTCACCTGGCATCGCATCAGCGGGCTTGGTATGGAACCCATTCCCTTTGACCAGGACCAGTGGGAGCTGTATCACGTGGCTGAAGATTTTTCCGAATGCCACGATCTGGCCGCAGAGCATCCAGAGAAACTCAGAAAGCTGATCGACTTATGGTGGACCGAGGCCGGGAAATACAATGTCCTGCCCCTGGACGATCGAGGCGGGCAACGGTTTCTGGAGCCAAAACCAGATGCATTCCATGACCGCAAGGAATACGTGTATTATTCCGGCGGGGCGGCGGTCGGTGAAGGCGCAGCGGTTAATGTCAAGAACCGCTCGCACAGTATTACAGCGGAAGTAGAAATTCCCGAAGGCGGGGCTGAAGGGGTGCTCCTGGCTCACGGAGGCCGATTCGGAGGATATTCCCTATATGTAAAAGAAGGACACCTTCATTATGTCCACAATTTCATGAACATGGAGAGGTACGCTATTACATCAGATACCCGTATCCCCGCTGGCACTCACGCGCTCGGTTTCGAATTCGAGACGGTCGAACCAGGAAGAATCGGGGCTGGTGGAACCGGCAGGCTGCTTATCGATGGACAGGCAGTAGGACAGGGTGAAATTTCCCGGACTGTGGGTGTGCGCTATCACCTGGCTGACGATGGTTTATGCTGCGGATACGACGATGAGAGCCCGGTCTCGAACGATTACCAGTCTCCCTTTCGCTTCACCGGAACCATAAAACGGGTAGTAGTGCGCGTTAAAGGCGACCTGGTGTTCGACCCGGAAACAGAACGTTTGATCGCCCTGGCCAAACAGTAAAAGACCAGGCGTAGATACATTTCGGGGTCGGATTGGCACACTTATTTATAAAGGGCGTTCTAAAAACGCGAAAATGCGTGGCGGTCGAAACGTAGGGGTACGGCAATATCAAATAGTAATTTTCTGAATGACTTATTTGAGGGCGAGAAGTACACAAAAATAACCGGGCTTTCTAATATCAACGATAGTTCTATCCAGGGTAGAGCAGGAAACTATTTCCTGAACATGCCCGTATTGATTAATTTTCACATACCGCTAGACAACCAACATATGGGATTATACCTTTTTCGATAAATTCAATGCTATTGACACCTCAACAGGCTTTGACATACTTTAGTTCTCACATTTTCCTGTAAGCTTTTATCCAGATGGCCAATAATTAGTTTCATGGAATAGCGGTTAAAGTGTTGAAAAGAGGCTAGCCGCATAATTACTAACGTGGCATCAATAGACAAAGGAAAAAATGACGATCCTTGTGGTTGGAGCAACCGGGGCGACCGGACGGCTGCTGGTGGAGCAGCTGGTCAATCGCAACCAACATGTCAAGGTGATTGTGCGATCACCTAACAAGCTGCCCGAAGTCCTCAAGAACCACGATCACTTGTCCGTGATCCGTGCAAGCGTCCTGGACCTCAGCGACACCGAGATGGCTCGGCACGTCAACGGGTGTGATGCGGTAGCGTCGTGTTTAGGACACAACATGAGCTTGAGGGGTATTTACGGCCACCCGCGCCGGCTTGTGACTGATGCCACTCGTCGGTTATGCAATGCCATCAAGGCAAACAAATCAGAAGAACCAACCAAATTTGTGCTCATGAACACGGCAGGAAACAGCAACCGTGATCTCCACGAACCGATTTCGTTTGGCCAAAGGTGGGTCGTCGGGCTCCTTCGTCTGTTGCTACCACCGCAAGTGGATAACGAAATGGCTGCGGACTATCTACGGACGAATATTGGCCAAAATGACGGGACGATCGAGTGGGCTGTGGTTCGCCCGGACAGTTTGATTAATGAGGACAGGGTTACCGAGTATGAGGTGCACCCTTCACCGACTAAAAGCGCGATCTTTGATGCGGGTTCAACCAGTCGAATTAATGTTGGTCACTTCATGGCTGATCTGATAATTGACGATGAAACATGGGACAGGTGGGAGGGGCAGATGCCTGTTATCTACAACAAAGCATCGGCAGAATAAGGAAGGGGCTGCAGAAGCCAACAGACAATTGGAGCAGGCACTGCCTGCCCGCCAACAGCGGCAGGTAAAGAAGTGGCTTTGGAAATAGAGAACCTAAGTAACCTGGGCGACGAAAACCAAATACTGCCGTGGCCTAGGATGCTATCTCCACCGGAGGCGGGATAGCATCTATATGTTTCTGCGTTTTCATAAAAAACGCTCTAGCCTCCCGCCCACGGCGGCGGGTAAAGGAGAGGCGTTTGTATTTCAAAAAATTACTAGCGTGTGGTTGACCGGCTCGAACAGTTCCAGGTAGATCCAAATAAAAAAACCGAGATCAAGGGCATACAGGCTATTCCCGAAAACCTGGCGGCGTTTGTGTCAGGTGATGCCCAGTGATAGATCTCATTCTCCAACATATTTGGAGAGATAAACTTTTTGTGGTAATCTCAATGTATCGCTGGATTATTCTAACATGAGATATCTGCCAAATATCTCAGGCTTTAAATAGAATTAACCCCTTTAATTTTTCTATCAAATCGAAGGTTTAACCTTTGCTGTGATCTCCATCTAAAATCTAAGGAGATGAATCACGTTCAAGTGGAGCTATAGAGAGGGACTCAAAAATCATATTACAAAAATTTAGTTAGTATGCGAAATTAATCCTTACACAACTCAGCTTCTGAATCATGCACGGATTAGTTCGTTTTTAAGCGCCACTCGTTGGCACAAGATACAGTTCCCACATTCCGTCGAAATTCCACCTATAAACATTCCATCGATATTCCAAGCTAATCTGGTCGGTGTTCCATGGTGCATGTGGCTTAGGCCCTTCCCCTACGCCGCCAATATCAAGCGGTGTTTGGCCTTGGCTGACGGATGAAATTCCTTTGACAATGAGGGGCTCGGTGGATTACCATGTCTGAAATTGGGAAAAAGTTATTTTAATGGTTGGATTTGCGAGAAATCGTCACTTGGTAAGGAGTCTCAAGTCTTTCAACCCCGCTCAATGCCTGCATTTTAGTAAA
>SDBT01014572.1_pt1 | contig 12530 bp, 8 predicted proteins | sample 2277101 | NCBI WGS metagenome assembly SDBT01 (sample SAMN10404973, study PRJNA504765) | marine sediment metagenome | isolation source: marine sediment core GS10_PC15, 103 cmbsf | place: Arctic Ocean: Southern Knipovich Ridge | collected 2010
AGTGAATATTTATTGCAGGTTTTGAAGGAATAAGCTTTGAGGATAATAATAATTAAAGTCTGGCCTTCTTTTGTTGGGTCAGGCTTTTTTATTTTAAATGGTCATACATTTTTATCTGGTCCGTTAAATTAGTATTATGCAAGGTGGTCAGAGAGCGTTATGAGTACCAGTACACATCTTCTCGGCCATGGAAACCTGCAAAAGACACAAGCCCTGTCATGCATAGAAAACTCTTGAATCTTGAACGGGATTTATTCCTCATATAGAATATACCGCTCATTGAAATCACAGGGAAAAGAAATAGACAAAAAAACATAAAATGATAAAATATCAGCAAAGAAATGAGCACAACAATCCCTTTTATTTCAGCCAAAACAAAACTTTTTAGTCTTACAGAAATATGATTGTAAATCTCATCTTGAATTATATCATTCGTTGGAAATGTGGGGAATAATTTCAGAAATCTGTTATATGGATCTATTTTGTAATGCTCCCAAAGCTGAATAGTCACAGCTTGGACAATTCTGTTTTTTAATTTAGATGGGAATTTTTCTTCTAATGAGTTGATAACAGATAAACAGATCTTTTGAAGTTCTTTTATGAATTGGGATTTCTCTAATATGTTTTCCTCATTTTGAATACTTTTCCAGATTAGTTGGATGTCAATTTTATTAACTGAAAGATGTTTGATCATAATTTTATTCGTTTATTCTTTTCATTCACGGTTAGAGAAAATTACATTGGATAATGTAAGTGTAAATCACTTTTATTATCGGTTTCAAATTATTTTGATAAGAGATTATTAAATGGATACCGGTGATCTGACAGACATGGCATATGATGTTCTGATAATTGCTAACGGGATTACTGACTGTCTGAAAACAGAATTGGGTGTGTTAAGTGCCAAATATAAAAATGAGGATGAATATTTGAATGGGATATTAAAATTCATTAACAGGATTAAAGAGGCTCCTGAACACTATTTTGATTTTTGGATATTGTGGGACGAATTAGATATTCCATTTTTCAAATCTTCGTTGGAGAAATTAACAAAACATGTTATGATGACTTTGAAAACCCCAATGGAACAAAGGGGGAAACCGGATTGGGATTGATATTAAATTTCATTGACTAATTTAAAATTAACTGAGACAATTGTAAATGGGATAATAATAGAGTTATGAAGATTTACAGAAGAGCCAGAAAACTAATTTTGGTATTTGTTTTTACACTTGTCGTAGCTTTCGCTTGGGGTCAGGATAACTCTTTTCATAGGGCAGTGAATACAGCAACCCCAGAGGAAGTCCGTGCTGCTATTAAAAAAGGTGCCGACATAAATGCTCGGGACGATGACGGCTGGACTATCCTAATGTCTGCGGCTATGTACAACGATAACCCGGCTGTGATAACCACCCTTCTTAAAGCCGGTGCCGACATAAATGCCCGTAACGATATTGACTGGACCCCCCTGCTGTGTGCGGCTACGCTTAACGATAACCCGGCTGTCATAACTACCCTTCTTAAAGCCGGTGCTGACATTAATGCCCGTAATGATATTGGTTGGACCCCCCTGATGGGTGCAGCTGCACACAACAAGAACCCGGAGATAATCACCACCCTTCTAGACGCTGGTGACAACATAAAATTTCGGTCCTATGCTGGTTGGACTCCCCTGATGGTTGCGGCTGCAAACACCGATAACCCGGCGGTTATTACCACACTGATAAACGCAGGTGACGACATAAATGCCCGAGGCGATCGTGGCTCGACTCCCCTGATGTGTGCGGCTTTATTCAACAAGAACCCGGAGATAATCACCATCCTGCTAGACGCTGGTGACGACATAAATGCCCGGGACGAATACGGACGGACTCCCTTGATGAATGCAGCTACACTTAACGATAATCCAGATATCATAACTACCTTGCTAGACGCAGGTGACGACATTAATGCCCGGGACGATAACAACTGGACCCCTTTGATGCATGCGGCTGGGAGCAATGATAATCCGGCGGTTATAACCGCCTTGCTAGACGCAGGTGACGATATAAATGCCCGGGACGTGACGGGTGTTGACCTCCCTGATGGTTGCGGCTGGAAGCAATAATAATCCGGCGATTATAACTACCCTACTTGACGCTGGGGCTGATGCAAAAGCTCGTGATAATAACGGAAGGACTGCGTTTAACTATGCAAAGAAAAATAGTCACATTAAGAAAACCGACGTATACTGGCGATTGAAAGATGCACGACATTAACGTCCTAAATCCAGAGAAATTTGCTTGCAAATATCCCTTAGAGGTTTGACATATTATCCTTAATTAAGTGTATAAATATGAAATCAAACAAAGTTCTTGATGGTCTTTTCGGTCTATGTGTAGGGGATGCGCTGGGACTGCCTGTACAATTTTTATCAAGAGAGGTAGTGAAAAGAAACCCAGTTACTGATATGATTGGATATGGACAATTTAATCTACCTTCCGGATCCTGGTCTGACGACAGCTCTTTAACATTCTGCCTAGCTGAAAGTCTTTGTAATGGGTATGACATTAAAGATATCGAGGATAAATTTATCAAGTGGTTATATGAGGGCTACTGGACACCGTTTGGCCAGTCATTCGATAAAGGCCAATCAACAATAAATGCTATTGAAAGATTAAAATCCGGGGTTGATCCATTATCGTCCGGAGACAAAGGTGAATATAACAACGGTAATGGTTCATTAATGAGAATTCTTCCGTTGGCATATTATCTTGAAGATTTCTCATTTAATAAAAGATTTGAAATTGTTCATCAAGTTTCAGCTATTACACACGCTCATCCAAGATCCCAGGTAGCATGTGGAATATATATTCAAATGTGTATTAATTTGTTAAAAGGTCATAGCCCTCGGATTTCTTATGTTGAAATGAAAAGAAAGATCTTCGAATATTATAGAATGGAGCCATTCAAATCAGAGTTGAAATATTTTTCGAGGATATTAACAGAGGATATATCGAGGTATAAAGAACTGGCGATTCGGTCAAGTGGGTATGTAATCGATACCCTTGAAGCAAGCCTTTGGTGTCTTTTAAATAATGATTCATATGCGGATACTGTATTAAAAGCAATAAACCTGGGTAAAGATACTGATACGACAGGAGCAGTTGTTGGTGGTATGGCAGGAATATACTATGGATTTGATAACATTCCGAAAAAGTGGATTGACCAAATAATTAAAAAGGATGAAATTATAGATTTGACAAATAGATTGAATACTAAAATTTCAATACATTCTTGACAGAATATTCTATTACGGATAGTATATTTACGATAAGGCTGTCGTTTTTCGGTAGGAATAGAATTCATGAATATTTCATGGGCAAATAGAGGGATTTTTACGGTTTTTTTCGTATGTTGTCGAATCTCGAATTATAAAAACTTCTGTTAATTCGCTGGATTTTCAATTGTAATATTAAGAGAATGCCCAATTATCACTGCTGGCAGCTCTCAGATGAAAGCTGAGCAGAGGCACAACCGTTTTTTGGGTATCACTTTTTCAGCTATGACGGTGTGTTGAATTACGTTCGTTATATGAGAGTTAGCGAGAATACATAATGCAATAAAGATCCAGATTAAAGATAGGTAATAATGCCTCAGACCGACTATAAAACCATCGAAAAAATAGCTCAAATCCGGGTCCTGGTTGCTTATCTTGGCGAAAAGGAACAATACTTTTGGTGGGAAACTTCCTTTCTCGGAGAAATAGGCATTGAATACCTAAAGCTAAATTTCCCCAGAACTGCTTTCCTGGCCGGCGTAACCTCTGTTACAGAAGCAGCCAGTAAGCTTCATAATGAGCGTATCGGCAAAGGTATGGTGTATCACCTCTTTCGGCTTCCATTTAATATCGAGGAGCGTATTCATGAAATCCTTCGGTATATGAAGGATGAAAAGGCAAAACAACTAATATCAGCCAAAGAAGACTCCCTGGAAATACTTAAGGGATTTATTGACAGTACTGTTGATGCACCGGAAGGACCTGTGCAGATCGGGACTACACCTAATATTATCAGCGAGTTTTCAGTAGGTGAGCTATCCAAACACTATGCTAATGCTTTTCAAGAAGATAAAAAAACCTTTCCCTATTTCAGGGAAAACAACAACGAGAGCAAATAATCGTAAGAGAGACAAAAGATCTGGGTCAGAAAAAATACACAACCGGGCTTATAAAGGGCTCCGGATTTATCGATGAAACACTATCCCTTTTAGATCTGTGGGAACCACAAATGAACGGCCTGAATCTGGCAGACCTGGCGATAAAAGAAAATACCATTTCCAAAGTAACTGCTAAAAGAACTAAGGACATTGTAAGTGAGTTTTCGCGCCGCTATTTAGTAGACGGGCGTAAAGCGGCCTCATATTTAAAAACACTAACTCAATCCGGTACATCCTTGAGCCAGTTAAAACAACTTCTCATGATATACACATCAAGAACGCATCCCATTCTCTATGATTTTATCGTCAAGGTATATTGGGACAGGGTCAGAAACAATCACGAATACCTGGAAAACACTGATGCTCGACGCTTCCTGGATCAGGCATTTTTAAATGGAAACGTTGAAAGCAGATGGTCGGATGAAGTTAATAAAAATATCTCAACCAAACTATTGACCTGCCTGCGAGACTTCAACTTTATTGCCGCCGACACGACTCTAAAGAGAAGAATAGTGCCTTTTTCAATCCTTCCACTTACAACGCTGTTTTTAGCCCATGAGATTCATTTTTTGGGTTTCAGCGACAACAGCATTCTTGAAATCCTGGAATGGGCTCTATTCGGTTTCAGCAGCAGAGGCGATGTTATCAGAGAGTTGAGAAAAGCTTCAGGAGATAAAGTATTTATTCTACAAGATTCAGGTGACCTTTTACGCATATCCTGGAAGTACAATACAATGGAGGAATTGCTTTATGCCTTCACTCGAAAAGAGCTTTGAAGAACTCAAACAACAGATTAAGCATTCCCACAGGCTGAGCAACACCGGAGACGATCCAATATATTACCTCATCTTTCAGCCAGGAGAGATGATAAAAGTAAAGCAACAGATGAAAGTCTGGACAGCGCGGCTTAAGAAAGAAGGATGGGATGTGCATACTCTTTCATTGGCCGAGGTTGTAAACGCATTCTTGAAAAACGCTCACTTGAGGGATGTCTGGCTCGAAGCTGAAAAAGATAGCCCCCTGGATTTTGAGTCAATAAACACGACACTCCGTGAGGCACTTCTATATGACGATGTGGTAACAGAAAAGGTTCTTGAAAAGCTTCAGGATCTTAATGGAAAATCACAGTCCATTCTCTTCATTACGGACATAGAGGCCCTACACCCTTACATGCGCGTAAGTGCTATCGAGCAGAAACTCCAGGGTAAAGTAAGCGTGCCCACAGTAATCCTTTACCCCGGAGTAAGGACCGGGAAATCTAGCTTAAAATTTTTAGGCATCTATCCTGGAGACGGTAATTACCGCTCAATGCATATAGGGGGATGAAGAGGGAGAAAAAATGGAGACCATCAGAGAGCTATTCAGCAAAACAAAGAAAATCGACCGAAGGATAGAAAAGGTCATTACCTACAGCACCACGGACGAAGAGCTGTTAAAACAGGAGATAATAGAATACGTAGCTACTGAGAACCTTGAGAGGCAATTTGAATACCTGCTTGATCAGCTTGACAGCGGTATAAGCGGAAGCGGAGGCTATGATGTGGGAGTTTGGGTGTCCGGTTTCTACGGATCAGGCAAGAGCTCCTTTACAAAATATCTGGGATTTGCCCTTGATCCGAACAGGAAGATAGAGGGAAAAGAGTTCTTGTTCTGGCTGCAGGATCAATTTAAATCACATCCGCTGCGGCAACGCTTGAGCACGATTGCCAAAAGGCATCCTTTAACGGTTATCATGTTGGACCTTGCCAGCGAGCAGCTTGCCGGCGCTGCCATGGCTGAGATCTCAAGCGTTCTCTATTCAAAAGTAATGCAGTGGGCGGGCTATTCAAAAGACAGGAAGGTAGCCTATTTGGAGCTGATGCTTGAGCGGGATGGAAAAAAAGAGGACTTCGAAAAGAGGATAAAGGAGCTTGGCAGAGGTGAAAGCTGGGAAAGAATCCGCGAACAGCCGCTTTTGGTAAAAACCTTCGCTTCTAGGCTGGCCTCTGAGTTTTATCCTGAGCTGTGGTCCGACACTGAGTCGTTTAATGCAATAAAAATCGACGAGGCAGTGATGGAAAAAGACAGGGTCAAGGAAATGATCAATCTGGTGCGGCGGAAAAGCGGGCAAGAAAATATCCTTTTCGTCATTGATGAGGTGGGCCAATACGTGTCGGCTCGAGATGATCTTATTTTGAATCTGGACGGCCTGGCCAAGAACCTCAAAGAGATCGGCGGTGGAAAAGCCTTGCTAATCGCCACTGCCCAGCAGACGTTGACGGAGGACAGCCCCCATTCACAACTCAATACAGCGAAGCTCTATAAATTGGCCGCCAGATTCCCCATTAAAATTGATCTGGAATCAAGCGATATAAGAGAGATCTGCTATAAAAGGTTGTTGAGCAAATCAAAGGAGGGAGATGAAACTCTTGAGGGACTATACGATAAGTATGGTGAAAAGCTCAAACATATAACCAAACTCGATTTTACTAAGTTCTATAAATCAGATCTGGACAAGAAAATTTTCTGCCAGTTATATCCTTTCCTGCCGCAGCACTTCGATATTCTTCTTCAGCTTTTGGGCAGGCTAGCAAAAACCAGCGGTGGTATCGGGCTCCGTTCGGCAATCAAAATAATACAGGATATCCTTATCGACAGGAGCGGTCTGAGACCGGGAGAAAAACTGCTCGCAGATCAGAAAACCGGTAACCTGGCTACCACTGTGACTTTTTATGACACACTGCGTCAGGACATTCAAAAATCCTTTAGACATATAATCGAAGGAGTTGAAAAAGCCACTAGGGTCTTCGGAGAGGATTCTGTGCAGGAAAAGGCGGCTAAGTCTGTTGCTGTGCTTCAAATCTTAGAGGATTTCCCTGTTACCAGATCGAATCTTGCGGCACTCATGTACCCAAAGGTAGGCGCTGAATCTTTGCTTGATCAGGTCAAGAAATCAGTGAATGATCTCATCTCAGAGCCCTCTGTACCCATAAGCGAGATAGATGGAAGCCTCAGGTTCATGAGTGAAGCAGTGAATGATCTGGAGAAGGAGCGCCAAAATATTATTCCCCTTATCTCAGATGTCAGGATTATTCTGCACCGGGCATACCAGGACCTTTTCAAGTCCAGTCCATCAGTTCTGCTGGAAAACAGCAGAAAAACCATCGCCGGAATGAAGTTCACTTTTTCCGAAAGAGATCTGTCCTTTTTAGGAGATAAGGAAGAGATTCAATATTTAATCGGTCTGGCAGAAGAAAATGACTACAAAAGTCTCTACCAGGAAAAAGAACAGGAATCACGCCAAAAGCAAAACAGTAACATTGTGTTTATGATCGCCAAGAAAGATGAAGATCTTGATACGCTTGTTACAGAGCTGCACTGCTCTCAGAAAATCTATAATGATAACCGTTCCAGGGAAAAAGACAGGGAAGTTTCCGATTATCTAACCGGGCAGCGCCAACGCGCAACGAATTTGCCCAATGAGCTTTCTGCCAAGTTAGGGAAATTGCTTATAAAGGGGTCTTTCATTTTCAGAGGTAAGCCTGAAGCTGCTGACAGCCTGGGCAGCGATATTATCGGTGCGGTGAAAGTGCACCTGAAAACAGTGGCAGTCGAGGTTTTCAATAAGTACAAATATGCTGCCGTGCAGGCTGATACCGGAATCGCTGAAAAGTTCTTAAAAACAGAAAAACTGGATAGAATTGCCTCTAAGAATGACCCTCTCCACCTGGTGAAACGAGAGGGCTTAAAATCAGATATAGACATCAGCCACCAGGCATTGACTGAAATCAAAGATTACCTGGAAATCCACGCGCCGGTAGACGGCAGGAAGCTGTTCGATAATTTCTCTTTTACACCGTTCGGCTGGTCCAAGGACACAACGCGTTACTGTGTGGCCGCTTTGCTCACTGCCGGGGAGATCAAGCTAAGAATAAGCGGTCAGGACTTCGTAGGCCCTTCTCCGAATGCGATTGAAGGAATCAAGAATACTGTCAACTTTAATAAAACCGGTATTTCTTTGAGAATAGATGATAAACCGATTAAAGAGCAGCTTCTTAAGGCTAGCGAGAGACTTCTAGAGCTTACCGGTGAAAGCGTTCTTCCTCTGGAACAGGATATCAACAGGCAGGTATTGCGTCACTTTCCTGATATGCAAGCGGATTATAGCCAATTATCACTAAAACTGGAGAACCTGGGTCTTCCCGGGGTAGACCGCGCCCAAAGTTTACACGAAAGAATAACAGAGCTTCTAAAAGGGGATGCTTCCGATTCAGCAAAAACTCTCGGATCAGGAGACTGCCCCCTTTATGATGATATATTCTGGGCGCGGGAGCTTGTTGGGGCTTTTGACAATAAAATAGGCGATCTTATCAAATCTATTCATGAATACTTAAAGGAGATCCCTCATCTGCCTGATACCGGGATTTTTATACGGCTCAAGCAGAACACACAATCAGAGAGAGAAGATCTTAAGGACTACATTTCCATGGAGAACTTCTACGAGCAATACTCCGAGCTTCAGAAAGTAAATCGGAGTATTAAAAACAAAGTCGATGATGCTTTGAGTGATCTCCGCTCGGAAATGGAGGAACTGCTCATGAAAGAACTTAAGCGCATTGAGAGTCTTCCTGAGTGGAGTATTATTGGAGAAGATGAAAGGATTTCTTTTGGTGAAAGGTTGGAAAAGCTCGAAGTATCCTGCAGTCCCGATCTACAGGGCATGAAAAAATTGATAGGCGATCAACTGTACCTTTCAGGAGAGTTGGGTTCAATTGAGAGTGAATTGAAAATGCGCGGACCAGAACTCCAGAAAGGTGAAATCACAGATACCAGGGAATACACGTTCAGCTATCTTCCGAAGGAGATTATCTCGTTCCAGGACATAGACGAGATCATTAATCACCTACAGGAACTTAAGAGCCTGCTAAAGAGGGGAGTTAAGCTGAAGGTTAACTGGAAAGCAAATGGATAAGCAAACCCGAAACCGCCTTCAAAAACTCGTCTCCATCTGCCGCAAACTGCTTGTTGACGAGTTCACAAAACAGCTTCAGGAGTTCTATGGCATTCAGCCTACGGGAATAATTGCAGAGATTTCAACCCTTAGTCATCTGGATAACGAGCAGTACCGCATTGCCGTTCTGCTTCGGGAACGGGTCAACCACCTGGTAAGCACTTTGAGTTCGGAAGAAGATGCGGCAAGAGAATCGGTACAACGTCTTATCCGTGAGCAGGCTTTTACTGTTCTTAACCGCTTTGCCGCACTTAAAATGTGTGAGGAAAGGGAGATAACCCAGGAATGTGTTAAAAACGGCTGGCAGTCCAAGGGATTTCAACTTTTTCTTGCCATTGCCGGAAGCGGTATTGGGGATACCTATGACCGCTATGTTGTATATTTAAAGAGCGTTTTCGATGAGCTTGCACTTGATCTGGGTGTCCTGTTTGACCGTTTCTCGCCATTTAGCCTTCTGTTTCCTAGAGAAAACGCATTGGACATGCTTTTTACCGAACTGAATACACCCGATCTTGCTGATATATGGAAAGAAGATGAGACGATCGGTTGGATATACCAGTATTTCAACTCAAAAGAGGAACGGCAGGCCATGCGCAAGAGTTCTTCTGCGCCAAGAAACAGCAGAGAACTAGCCGTGCGTAACCAGTTCTTTACGCCCCGGTATGTTGTCCAGTTTCTTACAGATAATACGTTGGGGAGGATCTGGTATGAAATGACCAGTGGTAATACAGAGCTAAAAGAACAATGCGAGTATCTTGTTCGCCGTCCTAATGAGGTGTTTCTTGAGCAAGGGCAAAACCCCCCGGAAACTCCGGAAGAAGAAAATGACAAAAGTCAGGAGGAGTTTTTAAGGGAACCTGAGTATATCCCGTATAGGAAGATAAAAGATCCACGAGAGATCAGGATGCTGGATCCGGCCTGTGGCTCAATGCACTTCGGCCTTTACGCTTTTGATCTCTATGAGACTATCTACTTAGAGGCCTGGGACAGATACCCTGAGATGCTGCAAGATATACGTGAAAGAGTAAAGGAAAGGCATGAGTTTCAATCGTTGGTACCGGAGCTGATTATCCGGCACAACATCCACGGCATTGATATCGACCACAGGGCGGTTCAGATTGCAGGGCTATCTCTATGGCTTCGGGCACAGAAATCTTACCAGAGACTTGGAATAAATCCTGATAAACGTCCCTGGATAATCCGTTCCAATGTTGTCTGTGCCGAGCCCATGCCCGGAGAGAAGGAGTATCTGGAAGAGTTTGTATCCGGTTTGAAACCGGCAGTTCTAGGAGACCTGGTTAGGGATGTGTGGGAAAAAATGCAGCTTGCCGGTGAAGCAGGCTCGCTTCTCAAGATTGAAGAGGAGCTATCGGGCTCCATACAGAAAGCGAAGGAGGCTTGGAAGAAGTATAATCTCGAAAGAGGAGTTTATATCGAGCAGGATTTGTTTGAAAAGAGCAAGCAGATTTCCCTGAAGGAGATGATTGGATTCGATGTTGGAGATATAGAAAACCTGGAAGAGTGGGACCAGATGGAGGCGATGGTCCTCTCTGCATTGAAGGAGTTTGCCGAGTCAGCTTCAGGGAATGGCGGGTATAACAGGAAACTCTTTGCTGAAGATGCTGCTTCCGGTTTTGCGTTTATTGATGTATGCCGGAAGCGTTACGATGTAGTGCTGATGAATCCGCCTTTTGGGGAAGGAACAAATTCTACGAGAACTTATTTGACGGCATTATTTCCCAAATCTACACATGATATCTGCGCAGTCTTTGTCGAACGATGCTTTTTTTTATTGGGCGAAACAGGATGTTTGGGCACGATTACAACTCGTACAGCTTTGTTTTTACAAACTTTCTCTGATTGGAGAGAACTAATAAATGACAATGGATACTTTAAGACGATTTTAGATTTGGGTTACGGTGTACTAGATGCAATGGTAGAAACGGCGGCTTATGTGATAGTTAGGGATCTTGACAAAAAAAACAACATATCATTTGTGAATGTACTTTCTGAAAAGGACAAAGAGAAAAAAATTGATGTTATTTTAGGTAAGCATTCAGAAGGCATAATTTGGCGTTCAATCAATGATTTTAAATTGATAAAGTACAAACCTTTGGCATATTGGGTGCCAAATTCTTTAATCAGATATTCTACTAAATATAAATCTTTTCTTAAGTGTGGAGGAGAAATTAGGCAAGGGATAGCAACTGCGGATGATTTTAGATTTTTAAGACTATTTTGGGAGATAAAAAGGACTCTACTATACAATAACTTTATGCAAAATGAAGAATTACATAATTATAAATGGCTACCACTAGCAAAGGGTGGTGAATACTCTCCATGGTGGGATGATATTCATTTATTACTCTTATGGGAAAACGAAGGACACGAAATAAGAAATTTTTATGATAATGAGGGAAAATTACTATCACGTCCTCAAAATATTGAGTGGTTCTTTAAAAAAGGATTAACATATCCATACAGAACAACTAGTCGTCTTGGATTAAGATGTTTGCCTGCTGGGTGTGCATTTAGTGTTGGAGGTTGGGGGGTTTTTCAGCCCTCAGATTATAGTTTATACGATATCTTAGGTGTTTACAATTCTAGAATAGGGACTCAATTTGTTGAAATCTTATTGGGACAAGGAGACTCATCAGTATCCGGTAGTGCAGCAAGAAATCACGGTGCTGATTCTGTAGGCAGTATACCATGGCCTACTAAAAAATTAAGTAACTCAATTCAAAATATTATAAAGAGAATGGTTTTGCTTTGGCGTGAATTAAACATAGATGAAACCTGTGCAAATTTTATCTCAACGAATATTTTTTCCCAGAACTCCCTTAAAAAAAATATATTAGATAGTTGGATGAAATATTGTAGACTTTTAAAAGAAATTGCCGATCTTTCTTTTAGAATTGACAATGCAGTTAATGATTTATTTGAAATTGATGAAAAACTTGAGAAATTTCTTGATAGCGAGGAAGGGTATCATCCTAAAGCTTATAAGAGATCAACTATTGAGAAGACTGATGTAATACACATACTAAAAAATGATATTAGTTATCTTATTGAAAAACTACAAAATAACATTGTCTCAAAGAGATACATCGTCAAAAAGGCTTATCAAATAGACAGATTTGTTGATTTATTGACTCATTATTACAAAATCAATGCAGAAAGTATCTTAAATGTAATGATGGAATTCGATTTTGAAGATTTACCAACAAGTGAATTATATACAAAGAACTTCTTGTCTTACATATTTGGGATAATATTTCTCCATTGGGATATACGCTTAACAGTTTCTCCTGAACTTTCTCCTAAATTAGCCGACCCATTCGAT
>SDBT01014573.1_pt1 | contig 12530 bp, 13 predicted proteins | sample 2277101 | NCBI WGS metagenome assembly SDBT01 (sample SAMN10404973, study PRJNA504765) | marine sediment metagenome | isolation source: marine sediment core GS10_PC15, 103 cmbsf | place: Arctic Ocean: Southern Knipovich Ridge | collected 2010
AATATCCTGGTAACTCCTTTCCTAATTCCCTGTATGCTTCGGTTGAGATATCTTCACCCCATTCTACCGTTATCCCGAATTTATTTTCAATCAACTCTAGGATTTCATCGTACGTATATCTTGGAAAGGGTATATCAGGTACAGTCGTTTTTTTATCCATTTTTAATATTTTAAGGGCTTCCATTTTATTTTCTCGAATGTCTGTGATTACATTGTGAATCATATCTTCTAATGTTTTGAGAACGTCACTCATATCTGCAAAAGACATCTCTATATCGAGTACAAATATTTCACACAAATGTCTCTTGGTATGACTCTTTTCTGCTCTAAAACATGGACCCAGTTCAAAAACTCTTTCATATACTCCACTGAGCTGTTCTTTGTATAATTGTGCAGACTGTGTTAAGAATGCCTCTCTTTCAAAATACATAATAGGAAATAGTTCAGTGCCACCCTCTGTCGCGGAGCCAATAATTTTAGGAGTATATATTTCAGTAAAATCATTTGCAAATAAATATTTTCTACTAGATTTTAGCACCTCTCCTCTAATGTTAAATACTGCTTGATTTCTAAGTGATCTTAAATCTAATGCACGATTATTTAACCTAAGGTCTAATTCTGAAATAGTCTCTCCAGTCATATCGATTGGAAGCTTTTCAGGAGTTTTATTTAGTATTTTTATATCCGAAGGAATAATTTCTATACCTCCAGGAGCTTTTTTAAAAGCTTTCACTTTTCCTTTGACCATAATACAATATTGGTATCCAACTTTTGCCTTCTCAAATACATCATCGGAAACAACGCCCTTTTTCAATGTAATTTGACGTTCTCCATATTTATCTTGAAGGATAATAAATTTCAAACCCCCCAAATCTCTAAAATTTCTAACCCATCCCCCAACTATAACTTCCTTATCAATTAAATCAGGAGTAACATTATGAGTATAATGAGTCTTTCTCCATCCATCTAATTCATCTAACATAATATCAGTGAACTCAGTAAATTTTTCTAAAATTTATTTTTAGTAATTTTAGAGATCTTAAATTTTTTGCCATCTTATTTTTATTGATGGTAAAATTAACTTGGAATAAAAAAAATGAAAGTGTAAATGAGCTTTTAGAAAAGATTGTATCAAGGCCCCTTAAAATTACGGATACTCATCAAACAAAAGTCGATGGAGAGAGGGAAAATTTACTAATATTGGGGGATAATGAGTTAATTCTACATTCACTATTAAAAGATTTTAAAGAAAAGATCAGATTAATTTACATTGATCCTCCTTTCGCGACTGGAGGAGCTTTTAATTTTAAAATATTAATTGGAGATAATAACAATAGTATAAATGATTTAGCTTACGATGATAAATGGAAAAACAGCTTAGATTACTATTTAAATTTCATGTATAGCCGACTTATTCTAATGAAGGAATTATTGGCTGAAAATGGTTCATTTTACTTGCATGTGGATTGGCACATGTCTCATTACATCAAATTAATGATGGACGAAATATTTGGAATAGAAAACTTCAAAAATGAAATAATTTGGGCGTATCCCGCCGCTTCTGTTAGAACCCGGAGATTTTATATAAGATCTTTTGATGTAATATTATTTTATACCAAATCAGACGATTATATTTTTAATGATGATCCAAATATCTATATGGAATATTCAAATAGAGTTAAAAATGCTCTGAAAGATGATGATAAAGGCACTTTTTACTATAGAGGGGGAAGTCATGATGGTAAAAAACTTTCGAGAAAAGTATATGTAACTCAAAAAGGTATTTTTCCAAGGGATGTCTGGAGTGATATTCCCTATATTAGAGCAAATACTTTAGAATACCAAGGTTTTTCCACTCAAAAACCTGAGAGATTATTAAAACGCATAATTTTAGCATCCACGAACGCAGAAGATATAGTAGCTGATTTTTTTTGTGGTTCAGGAACTACATTAGCAGTAGCAGAAAAACTTGGTAGGAAATGGATTGGAAGTGATATCACAGCACAAGCGATCCATATCACTAGAAAAAGATTGCTTGACATACCTAATAGTAATGATTTATTCAACTGGAAGCTGAATTATGGAAAAAGTGTAAACCCTTTTAATATACTCAGCTTAGAAAACGAGATGAAAAAAAACGTTATCCCCAAGAATTTTTTATCAAAAGAAATTAAAGAAGAGGAAGATTATAAAATCTCGGAAACTGCGTATTTTAATGCAAATATAGAGAAAATAAATAATCAAGCTATAATTAAATTAAGGAATTATATTATACCGTATATTAATTTGATTTCTAACACGTTTAAGAACAAAATTGAAAAATGGACTGATTGGATTGATTATTGGGCTATAGATTTTAATAAGGATAATGATATATTTCATAACATGTGGGTTTCGTATAGAACCCCCAAATCAAGAGAATTAAAACTTATTGCTGATCCTTTCCATTATGACAAGAAAGGGATTTATGAGATTGTAATAAAAGTGATTAACATTTTTGGCTTTGAAAATATTCAAAAATATAAAATTGAGATTGATTAATTACTGTTTTTTATTAATTCTCTAATAACCATAGTTGCATAGCTTCCTTTGTTCAAGGAAAATTCAAATTTAAGCTTTTTATTACCCGGAAATAAATCATCATCTGCTAATTCAATGAATTTTAACCCAATAGGCTTAGTAGTCATAGCTCTGAATGCACCCTTGAATTCAAATTGATATAGTAATTCACTTCTAAAAATATTTGGATTAATACCTTCTTGTTGGACTATATCCTCAAAAATTGATTTTATGAGAGGAAAATCATCAAGATTAGTATTATAACCTATTATTGGGATAACAATTACTGCTCGATTTAATTTTATTGCTTTATCTAAATTTTTATCATACATCCCATTAAGAGTACCATAGATATATTTTATTTGAGTAATGTGTCCATTTTCTTCGTCTAAGATGCTTATCACATCACCTTTAACAGGCCTTAATAAGGAAATTCCCTTTTTAATCCTTAGAGAAATCATTTTGTTAAATAGGTATGACTGAAACGCGCTCATAAATAAAGTCTTTAGATTCCGTTGTATAACTTCAAAACTACCTTTATAGTCTCCTGGATGATCTAACATATGTTTTATCATTGTCCGTTCGTAATAGAGACTTATTGGGAAAATATTGTATGCATTTTCGAAATCTTCTTCATTCTTAATACTTCCACGTATTTGCTGTAGATGAGGGCTTTCTGTAGAATAAATTATTGAAACAAACTCATTAAAAGCTCTTTTATAATTTCCCTCTAATAAGTATCGTCCAACATTATGAGAATTAGGTCTATATTGTCCAAATCGTTGGACACCAAATAAGTTTAGAAATCCTTGGTGTTTTAAAGCTATAAATAAATGATCAATTAAATCCTTTAAATTCGATTTATTCTCGATATTTCTTATAACAACTGTAAAATGATTACCTTTATTTCCTCCTAATTTCACTGGCTTTTTGGTAGAGGATATACTTCTAATAAAGATGTCTCGTAATCTCAATTTTTTCAAAGATTCAACAAAATTTCCTTTAATAGAAACTTTTTGAACACTTATCGCGCATCTATCCTTTAAACCAGAATAATGAAAATGATTTGCTGAAATCTTTAAGACCTTACCAACCTTCCGTAATGCCTCAAATGTATCCATGTTTACTTTTACCAGATTGAAGGTTGTATATTTATCTTTCAATTTTTCTGAAAACGATTGAGGACGACGATCTTCTTTAATTTCGAGAATTCTTCCATTACTTAAAATCTCTTTTACAATAAAATCCTTGAATGAATGTTTGAAAATTCCAGAAATACTTTCAATTGTCGAAGTACTATACGCATCTATCCCGACGAATTTTTCAACATCTTCTTTACTGTTTTCTTCGAAATAATATCCGGACTTCTCTTTTTCAGGCAATTTTATATAACCTTCAATTATAATAAAGGTAAATCTCCAGTTATCTTATCAATATTTTTTGACAAAGCAGGACCAACCCCTAAAGCAGTAGTTGTCCCTGGAGCTAATTGAGTTAAACCAGCATCTCTAACCAGAAAACACAGTATTTTCTCTTTACTGAATTTATTATAAATATCTGTCATATCTTCCATAGTTTTGATTTTCAATACAACTTTTTTCTGACCAGAATTTTTCCAATTTTTCCACACTGCTTTATTTTGCACTCTAACCAAATCAGATGAAGATAGACTTGCATGACATGCTTGAGCGCATTTTTTTCCTGTGCTCATTTTTAAATCAGTTCTAATTAAAATTACTTGTTTATATTCATTCATGGACTTATCCCTTTACGACTACTAAAAAATTAGCTAAAGATTTAATAATTACTGATATTCTATTCTCGTAACTAGACCTGTTAATTCTAGAATCAGTTCTTCTAACTCATCTCTCGTAAATAAAATTTTATCTTTATCTGATTCATTCAAAACAGCTTTAAACTCTATATCTCCGGTCGCCAAAAAAATTTCATTTATTGATAAGACTTTATGTGGTGTTATTAAGCTTTCCACTACAGGTCTAATTTTTTTTGATTTTTCAACTAAAATTATAGTTTCGATTTCATATGTTTCTTTTATCCAATCTACTAACTTTTGACTGATTCTTAATTTATCCTTATTCCCCACTACCATAATTAAGACATTTTCGTAATCAATAACTTTATGAAATGAAATTTCTCTTAAGAAACCGTATTCACTTTGATGGTTTTCTTCCAGCTTAGTTAGATCTTTTGCAAGATCCAATTCAAATTCAGTCAATTCGCCAGTATCTAATTTCTCCTGGCAGGAATTACATAAAAATCCTGAATTTACGCAAGTGAGACAAGCTGGAAGTTCTTTCATTAAACATATACCTATTAAGGAGCATACATCTTATTTATAATTCAATTACATCACATGAAATCTGACTTAAAAGTGCTTCTGCAATTTCGGGACTAGTTTTAAAAGTATAAAGTACCTTTTTCGTTCTTAATTTAAGCTTAACTACATCTCCCTTTCTTTTCACTCTGCAATGATAAGAGTTTTCACTCAATTCAAGAAATTTTTTCTCGTCAAAAAGTTCTCTTGGCATCTTTCTATTCAACTTTTTCTATGGTTTTATTATATTAAGTTAAATAATTTAACTCAACTACTTAGTTCTATTAAATATAAAATATTAATTTTACCATGTTGATCCTCTCCTAATACAAAAATTTTATTTTATATCATGTGTTTTACAAATTATTCTTATTTATTTATTATATAAAATAACCTTTAACGTGTGTAAAACGTGCCTATTGATGACCCAGAGAAAAGAAAAATAGCAAGGTACCATTTGCTCGAAAAATCCGTGTGTCGGAGGTGTGGAGCTCTAAATCCTCCAAAAGCAGTCAAGTGCCGTCGCTGCCATGCAAAAGATTTACGACCTAAGAAAAAGGACCTAACAAAGTAATTTATAGTAATAAAGATTTAGGCGCTACTAATTTTATGTTTTTGATTGTTCTTAGGAATTTTATCGCTTATTTTAAACTCTCGATAGGTAATTCTTCAGGATTTATATCATATGCATCTAAAAGGTCTTCATTTATATCAATACCCCTTAGGATCAATAAACTAATTAAATAGAAAATACCTATAGAAGCAAAAGTGAGGGTTATTACTACTGGATTCTCCTCATTAGGACCTGTAAGAATTAGACCAATTATAAGGGACCCTATGGCACCAGCAACAGACAACAAGAATGATTGGAGTCCAAAATAGGCTCCTGAAATTTCAGAGATAGCTTCATCAATATCTTTTTCCTTTGTATCGTTCCCTGCTGCCTCATATATTATTGCACCAGCCAAAGGGCTTGCGAATAAACCGAATCCATAAATAGCTCCTAACAATGTACCCATTGTTAATACAAATAGTACTACTCTAAGCTCAAATGACAGGAATTCAATCAAATATAGTAACTCTAAAAATGATCCTAAAGCAGCGAAGGCAATGCAAATAATGTAGGTTTTTACTAACGCATGTCTCTTAAGAATTAGCTTCCATACAGCGAACCATGCAAATTTGCATGATATTGATACAATAATATAGATAAAAAAGTCATTTCCTCTAAATTTTACCACATAGGTTAGCAATGGAAAGATTAGAATTCCCATCATCATACCTGCTAAACTCGTGAAAAAACCAACTAGCATAAGTTTCCTAAATTTCTTATCTCTAGCCGGAACAACCATTTGTTGGAATGTTTCCTTAATTGTCCTTTTTTTTGTTTCTAGGTCTGGATTGATTTTATGAAAGCTTTCATCTACTGAAAAAAAAGTTGAAATTATTGATAAAACAGCGAAAATCGCGGTAATTATACCAAAAATCGGAATATAAAAGAGTATTATCTTTCCAGAAGGCTCCCACCATTTTACATTTTCAGGATCTTCTAGTAGACTTTGAACAAATAAAGGTAAAAAGAGTGCTACTACTGATGCAAGAATTGCCATAACAACCCCGATTGATGCCACTTTTTCTCTATTTTTATGAGTTTGAGATTGTTCGGGCAACATTGATGCATGGGCACTAAGAATTGACATACCTGATATTGCATTTATAGTTAGTATTACCCAGAGGTAAATTGCCGTTGGAAAATGCATAGAATTATTCTTAGGGCAATACCAGGGAGGAAACCATACTAAAATACTTGATATAAACCATATTGGTAATAAATAGAATAAGAAAGGACGTCGTTTTCCAAATTTTCCCGGCTTTTTATTATCTGCTAATACTCCAAAAATTATTGAAGATAAAGCAGCAGCAATTAAGCGAATAGCTATTCCAATCGTCACCAATAAAGCATTTAAATTTATGGTATATACATAATACTGAAAAATAAAGGATCCTCGAAAAATATCTGCTAAAAGAATTCCAGTAAATCCTATATTATACCCAAAAAGTTTCCGACCATGCAATTCTCGCTGACTCATGTTAACTCATGTCGTGTAAATGAATAAAATCATTTTTAAGCGCCTTATGTTGCTGAATCGATAATTTTTTTATATAGTAAAGTAAAAATTTTTTATAAAATCAACTTTTCTAAATTTTTAGCATACTGCTTGTTTTTTATGTCAATCCAAATTTTCGTAAAGTTTTTTAATTTTATGACTTAGAGATCATTATATATAATTTTAAAAAAAATAAAATTTGTAAAAAAAAATAAAGTGAAACAAATATGGCACAATTAGGCGGACAACCTATTTTTATTATGAAAGAAGGAACCCAAAGAACTCGTGGGAAAGATGCTATGGAAAACAACATTGCCGCTGCGAAAGCAATCGCTGAAGCTGTGAGAACCTCATTAGGTCCTCGTGGAATGGATAAAATGTTAGTAGATCAATTCGGTGACGTCGTTATTACTAACGATGGAGCAACTATTTTAAAAGAAATTGATGTACAACATCCCGCAGCTAAAATGATGGTCGAAGTCGCAAAAACACAAGATTCAGAAGTAGGAGATGGTACAACCACCTCTGTTATACTCGCTGGAGAACTTTTAAAACGAGCAGAAAAGCTCTTACAACAAAAGATACATCCAACAGTGATCACAGAGGGATTTAGAAAAGCTGCTGAAAAAGCAATCGAAATCTTAGATAAAATGTCGGTTGCCAGTGGTATTGATGACAAACAAGGGCTCAAAAATGTCGCAATGACATGCATGAGCTCAAAAATCGTTTCCGAAAGTAAAGAAAAATTAGCTGGACTGTGTGTAGATGCAGTAGTTGCCGTGGCAGAACAAATTGAGGGAAAATGGGTCGCTGATATTGACAAAGTTCAAATCCAAAAGAAACCAGGTGATTCTATTGATGATACCAGCCTTATCAAAGGCATTATCTTAGATAAAGAAGTAGTAAGCCCTACTATGCCCAAATCTAAGAAAGACGCAAAAATTCTGTTAATCCAGAGTGCAATCGAAATTGAAAAAACTGAATTTGATAGTAAACTTCAAATCACAAGCCCAGAACAAATCCAACAATTTCTCGATGAAGAAGAAAAAATGATTCGAAATATGGTGGATAAAATTGTACAATCTGGAGCTACTGTACTCGTATGCCAAAAAGGAATTGATGATATGGCACAACATTTCTTAACCAAGGCAGAGATTATGTGCATCCGAAGAGTGAAAAAGAGCGACTTAGAAAAACTCTCAAAAGCTACGGGTGGAATGATATATACCGATTTAAACGATGTGACTGCTGATAAACTAGGCTACGCGGGATTAGTAGAAGAACGTAAAATTATGAACGATAGTTGGATATTTATTGAAGAATGTAAAGATCCAAAATCCGTGGTAATTTTAATTCGAGGCGGTTCAGAACTTATTGTTGATGAAGTTGAACGAGCAATTCACGATTCACTTTGCGTAGTGAGAGATGTCATTGAAGACCAAAAAATTGTTGGTGGCGGCGGTGCTCCTGAATTAGAAGCTGCAATTCAATTAAGAGAATATGCACAGACCCTCGGCGGTCGTGAACAACTCGCAGTTGAAGTATTTGCGGATTCTTTGGACATTATCCCTAAAACATTAGCTGAAAATGCTGGTTTAGACCAAATCGACATGCTTATGAAGTTAAGAGCAGCTCATCAACAAGGTCATAAGTTTGCGGGTCATGATATGGACACTGGTGATATTATCAACGACATGATGGCTATTGGTGTAGTTGAACCGACCGTGGTTAAAGCTCAAGCTATAAAAAGCTCAGTGGAAGCAGCATCAATGATCTTGAGGATTGACGATGTTATCGCAAGTGCAAAATCTTCTATGCCCCCAGGAATGCCTCCAGGTGGTATGCCCCCGGGTATGGGTGGTGGCATGGGCGGTATGGGTGGTGGCATGGGCGGTATGGGAGGAATGCCCCCTGGTATGATGTAATAGAGATTCAAGTAATTTCCTTAAAGATTTTTTTTATTTTAATTTTCTTTTTTTCCTATTTATAGATTTAATTGATTTCCTTATATATTTGCAAAAGCGGGTTATAGATTATTGAAATTTGTTAAACTCTATTAATTACTAATAGAATTTTTTATCCTTTTGAATATAAGTGCAAAACAAGTAAAATTAGAATGGTAAAAAAAATTAAATTTTTTTTAAGTTTCCTTTAATTTTTTCGCGATATTTTGAGTCAGTTCACACCCGATTATATCAATATCTATGATAGCTGATTTCAATTGATATTTTATATCTTTAGAAGTGATAGTTTTTTTTAATAGCCACAGATCTGTCCTGACATGTGCAAGATATAAGATAATTTCATCAATTGTCATATTATCATGAGGTTCCCATTGGATTGGTTTGTCTTCAGTCATGTTTTATCAACACATTTTTCATTTTCTATTTCTTTATGTTGTGCAATCTATTTAAAGAAAAATATTTAGTTGGCTTGCAAAATAATGAGTTTTAACCAAATATTTTGAATAATTATGAAGAAGAGGTCGATAATTGGAGTTTAAATAAGTAGAGTAAGATGGTTCTTCGATAATAAGATGGTAAAAGATGAAGAGAAACCTTATGGATATATTTATAGAGCAACTAATCGTCTAAATGGAAGAGATTACATCGGTCAAACAACCACAAGTAGATGGAAAGAAAAAGAAATTCCCATTGAGAAACGTTGGAAGGAAGAGGTCCTGAGACAATCCCTATACAAATTTGTGCATCGCACTGTAATAATTTTTCAATACTTTTCCATCTTAACATTAATCCCGTATCAAATTCACTTGCTATTCGTAAATTATTTTTTATAGCATATATATCAATTCTACCTTTTCTAATCCCCCTAATATCTCCATAATTTGTATATGTCTTCCTTCTATGTCTATTTTGAAATGAGATTTTATACTCTGAATATGTTTTAAAACTTTTTTTTAAGAATAATCGAAAAATTTTACCATTAATGAATTTATGTCTTTCACGTCGACTTTGTATATCCATTGAATTTAAGAGTACTATTTTTATATCTTCAAATATTTCCTTTAGAATTTCATCCATATTCAAGATAAAGAGATTTTATGATTTTTTAATTTTTTCTTCATTCAATCCGCGATCATTCTTTTTCCTCTGGATCTTTAACTAGAGTTGTTCCACATTGAGTACAAAACTTCGCATTTGGTTTTAGGGGAGCCCCGCAATATGGGCAAGATAATTTCTCATCTACCAACATCTCATCATTAATCCCTAAGTTTAGATAATCATTTAAAGCTCTGATAAAATCAGAATCGGAGATTTTATCTACTTTTAGATAATCTCCATCAATAGTTAAGCCAAGTTTTGCTGCTACATTAAAAATATTTTGATAATAGATTGAATCGTCTACTCCTAGCACCTCTTTTAGTACATTAACATTTATTCGAGTAGATACCTTTATCAAATTTTTTATTTTTTCAATAATTGTTTGTTCTACGACTCCTTTTATGCCTTCAAGTTTTTTTAATAAGGAATAAGCTCTATCTGTGTTGTAAGGATATGGGCTTTTTCCATTGGGTTTAACAGCACAAAAGGCATAAACTCTTTCATCAGTAGTGAAGATTTTTATATATCTCTTTTCTTTAATGAAATTTTGAATATCTCCTAATAAGATCTCCTGATATGTGACGCCTTTTCGAGATTTAAAAGAAATTTTCTCCTTATTTATGAAAACAAAACAATTTTGAAATTTATATGTTTTAATCCTTTCATAACCACGGAAATATCTAAATTTTGCCCAGAATTCAAATAAATTTTCAGCCATATTTATAATTCATATTTTCCTTTCTTTTTGATTAATGGAATAGCCTTTTCCTATTATTTTACTTCATAGAGGATTGTCACTAAAAGTCTTCCTTTAAATACTGAGTGACTTAGTTTAACGTCTTCTAAAGTTAGACTCAATGTTGATAGAAAATTATTAATTTCCTTTTCTACAGCCTTATCGCTCCCAATCCTAAGTACTTTACATACTAACATATTTTTGATCACATAAGATTATTTATTTTACCTATTGGATATAAATTGGGTATAAACACTAATTTAAAAACTTTTTTTACGCCATCCCATAAAACTATTCATTATAGATTAGACTCTATATTTAAAGAAAAAAGATCAAGATAATCGAGCTGGTTAAATATTAGGATTTAGAAAGTAGTATATCAAGTGAGGTTTCGAGTAAAATGTGGTATAAGAATGGTATTAAAAGAGATGAAGATAATCATGCGCAAAACTATATAGAAAATGTCTTATTTCCCCTTACAGAACTTCTTGGTTGTATTGATGAGTTAGAGATTCTCACGTCCAATTTAAGCAGAATGGAATTTTTTAATAATAAAGATGATGTTATAGGGTATGTTCAGGAGTATTTGATTCGAATTAGTGCCAGTTTAGAAGTGATAAAAGAGACAAATCCTATGATAATGAAATGGCTTCAAACAAAATACGATAACATACCATGGGAAAAGTACATTAAAATAGGAAAAGCAATCGACGCGGGACATTGGGCGTTTATTTATTCAATAGCATGGAAAATGGCATCACAAGGAGTAGTAGATATTAAAAAAGTTGTTATAGATTTATTAGAGTTAAAATCATCTACAAGTGAGCCTGATTTTGGTTTCTTATAAAAAAATTTGATGAGTTTTTAGATGTATTTTTAAATTGAATTTTAGAATTAAATAAAAAACCTCAATTAAAGAAGACGAATTTTGAGCTCATTCGAATTACAAGTATTGTAGTTAAGAAAATCCAAATTCATTTACGAATATTAAAAATAAATAAAAAAATTTAGTTCGTTGACCTTACTCAAGCCCCTGTAAGAAAGAATACACCTTTATATCTAATCCCTTAGTCATTTCTAGAAGCTGCGGTGACGGGTCACCATACGCCTTCATGTGTTCTAAGGGGAATTCATTAAGAAATTTTGTTACAGTTCCGCCAAGGTTAACCATGTGCTCGATCGAAGCCTCTGAGCTTTTATATTCCTCACGAATTTCGCACTCAGTCTGATCACTGCTAATAAACCAGTCATATTTAAGCGTTCCTGTGTCCTTTTCCCTTGCCAGTTTAATAAGCTCAGCCGCTAGTTGCTTGAAATCTTCTAGTTTACCCTCTGGAATCTTTACAACGGCGCTAACTTGTAGTTTACTTATCTTTTCCATATTAACACTTCCTTATTTTAATAATAATTGTTACTCAAATATTTATACTTTTCTGTTAATTTGACAGAAAATTCATTTGTTAGACTTTCAAGCATTTTAAGTTTTAACTATTGGAATCATAGTTATCCGTTCAAAAGTTAATAAACTCATTATTCATTGTCTACTTCTTTCTCTTTCTTTCTACAAAAAATTTTGTTGAGTTTTTAGATATATTTCTAAATTTAGAATTAAATAAAGAATATCAATTAAAGAAGACGAATTTTGAGCTCATTCGAATTACAATTATTGAATTTATTCTTAAACCTTATTTTATTGGGTTTAAGCACAGTATTTTTTATATCAAAGAAGA
>SDBT01014574.1_pt1 | contig 12529 bp, 12 predicted proteins | sample 2277101 | NCBI WGS metagenome assembly SDBT01 (sample SAMN10404973, study PRJNA504765) | marine sediment metagenome | isolation source: marine sediment core GS10_PC15, 103 cmbsf | place: Arctic Ocean: Southern Knipovich Ridge | collected 2010
CAGGACAGCACCACCGCAACGATCGGATTGCCACCTTTTGAGATTTCCCCTGCGCGCCTGACGGCGAGGCCATCGACCGCCAGTGCCTGGAGAATTCGGGGCGTGCTCATGTACAGCAGGTTCTGGTGGGCCAGCAACATCATTATTGCCGCAACCAGTACCACGGTTGACGCGAGCGGGGAGACGACCATCTCCAGGGCGCCGGCCAATGCCAATTCGTTGCCGGCCAGGCTGGTCAGTGGCACCTTCCAGGCCAACGCCGCAACCAGGAATACATAGAGCAGAATTACGATGATCGTGCCCTTGATACAGGCGCGCGCCACAGCCCCAGCGCCGCCTTTTATTTCACCACTGAAATAGGCGGCATAATACCAGCCGTCGTAAGTATAAATAATGGATGCGATCACGAGGCTCCAGACGCCGAGTCCGTTAGCCTCATGGGGAACCGAAGTCGCATGACTGCTCACCGCCGACTCGGCGAATACCAGCGCCAGTGTGAAGCCGACAACGATCAGTGCTATGGCGGCAGCAGCGATCTGCTGGATTTTCGCGCCCAGGCCAATGCCCCGTAATTGCAGCGCGGCGAACACCGAGGACACCATGATTGCCAGTGGTGTTTGCCATTGACCCGTTGCTGGAATTAACAATGCGGCAAATTCAGTGACCACAACTGCCTTGAAGGCTATGTCAGCGACAAAGGTCAACCAGTCGACCCAGCCAATGACGAAACCGGGGAACGGCCCGTAGGCGCGTCGCACCAGGGCGTAAGTTCCCCCGGATCGCGGCGTCATACCCACCAGTTCGGCCACCACCGCCGCGCTCATTAGCATAAACAGGCCGCTCAACACCCAGAGGGACACAAACATCAACGGATCGGGAACAACCGCTGCAACTTCCCCGGGCGTGCGTAAGATACCCAGGCCAATGATGCCGCCGACGATGACAGCCAATGTGAAACCGCTGCCTAGCACGCGCCTCGGGTGGTGCTGTGTGCCACTGCTGCTCAATTAAAAACCCCTGATGCTTGAGATTTGGAAATCATAAAACCCACTCTGGTCGCGCCAGACCGCCGCACGTGTCCACACAGAGCTCGTCGTGAGGGCTTGGGGATCGCGGTGTCCAGGGCAGGTCGCCTTCCTCAACCTCGGTGGCAAAGTTAAGCATCGCTTCAAGGTCCTACGGGGCGCCGCAGCCACAAATTCCGCCAAGGATCAACACCGGCAAGAACAGTGCAAGCGCCGATCCCTTGAAAGCATTCCATTTTTCCGTTGAGGTTGTCTTGGAATGTTTGGGATATTTCTTCCTCTCGGATATTATTTACGTGACAATGAGCTGAGCACCGCATACCATGAACGCGGGAATGATGGTAGCCAGAAAGAGACCGGCAATGGACGTTCCGCCAACCGCGATTGCGTAAAGAATCATCAAGACGCTTGGAGGCATGATGGGTCCCAGGAGCGCCGAGCTGGTCGTGACCACCGCGGCGAATTTGGCCTCGTAGCCCTTGTCCTTCATCATTGGTATCAGGAACGATCCAAGGGAGGCGGCATCAGCAACTGCCAAGCCAATGATCGACCCCAAAAGAGGCTGACGACTATGTTGATCATGGCCAGACCGCCGCGAACGTTTCCAACCAGAGCGTTGGCAAAATCGCACATTTTCCGTAACAGCCGCCCCTTCAGCATTAGCTGTCCGGTCAGGACGAAAAACGGCACCGCAAGAAGAGGAAACCCCTTCATGCCTTCGAACATTCGCTGGGTAATGAGGGAAAGAGAAATCACTAGCAATTGGTCAGATGTCGCGAACCTGTCCTGCATATTATGCAAGAGTTTCCCTCAATATAGAATCGGAAGGGGTCCAACCATATGGTCTTATCTAAAATTTCTGACATCAAAGCAAGAGAGATAATCGATTGCCGGGGATGGCCCACCGTCCAGGCGGAAGTCCATGTCGACGGTCGCCTGATGGGCAGAGCCGACGTCCCCGCAGGGCTTTCCACCGGGAGCCATGAGGCACAGGTTCTTCTCGATGGCGAGCCAAACCGTTATCGTGGCAGGGGCGTCCTCAAAGCAGTTGAAAATGTCAATACAATCGTGAGACCGGCTTTGCTCGGCTGGACCGTGACCGAGCAGAGAAAAATCGATATGGCGATGCTGGACTTGGACGGAACCCCGAACAAGAGTCGGCTAGGAGCCAACGCCATCTTGGGAGTCTCCCTTGCGGTGGCCCGGGCCGCCGCCAATGCCTGCGGCGTTCCCTTGTACCGCTATATCAATCCCAACAGTCATGTGATTCCGGTCCCCTTGATGAACTTTATCAATGGCGGCAAACTCACAGCCAACGAGCTCGAAATCCAGGAGTTTCTCATCCTGCCAGTTGGAGCCAAAGGGTACTCTCATGCGCTGCAAATGACCACAGAAATCAACGAGTACTTGCGGGAGCTCATCATTGAGAAATATGGCCTTCTGGCAACCAACACGGGTGATGAGGGCGGCTTTGCCACGCCCATGCGGGGAATCTGGGAGCCCTTTGAATTTCTGTCTCGAGCCGTTGAACAGGCCGGCTACGAAGAGGATGTCGTGTATGCCATGGACTGTGCTGCGAATTCATGGTTCAACAAAGACAAGAACCTCTATGAGCTCGACGGCAAGACATACGACCGGGACGCATTGATCGCCCTCTACCGCCGTGTTGCTGAAAAGTATCCCCTTGTATCCATTGAAGACCCGCTTCATGAGGAAGATTTCGACGGATTCTCCGCGCTGACCACGCAGCTAGACATGCAGGTCGTCGGTGACGATCTCTTTGTAACCAATGTAGAGCGTCTCAGGGAAGGTGTTCGAAAAGGCGCCGCCAACGCCATGCTGTTCAAGGCCAATCAAATCGGAACCCTCTCAGAAGCTCTGAGCGCTGCAGAATATGCCTATCGTCACGGATACGGCGTCCAAGTGTCGGAGCGCTCTGGCGAAACCGAAGATCCCATAATCGCAGACCTGGTGGTTGCCCTCAACAGCGGTCAAATCAAGACAGGTATGCCGGTCAGGGGTGAACGCACTTCAAAACACAATAGACTGCTGCAGATCGAAGAAGAGCTCGGTTCCCTGGCCACTTACGGGGGAAGGCACTTCATGCGCCCACGTTAGTTTACGTCTCGGAATTTCCAACAATTGCGGAGCGAAGAGGACCTGGAATCCAATTCACCTACCATGAGCAAGATCAACAATCGATCTCAACTTCTGTCGCATGGGAACATCAAACTCCGCGAAGCCGCCCTGGAAATACTGGAGTTTGCTCTGACTCGAGCGGACCCCTATACAGCGACGCGAAATGTGGTAGCACTTGATGGTAACACACTGAAAGTAGCCGAGCTTTGTTTTGACCTGAATGCCAATCCACGAATCTTTCTCATCGGCGCAGGCAAAGCTACCTTCCCAATCGCCAAAGCCCTCGAGGATATTCTGGGGGATCGAATCACGGACGGAGTCATAACATGCAAATACGGTCAACAGGGCGATTTGGCTCGCTGCAGAATTTTCCTGGCTAGCCATCCCCTTCCCGATGATGCGGGATTTGGGGCGGCTCTCGAAACGCTGGCTATGGCGAAAGGTGCCCGTGCGGGCGACATCGTGTTCGGGTGTTTCACCGGTGGTAGCTCGGCGCTCATGCCTTATCCGATACCGGAAATAACCCTGGAAGACAAGAGGCGGGTCAACAGACTTCTTTTGACCTGTGGTGCCAATATCATCGAAATCAACGGCGTCAGGAAGCATTTGAGTCAGGTCAAAGGAGGAAAGCTGGCGCAGGCAGTCAACCGCCAAGCCTGCCTCATCAACCTGACGGTGTCGGATGTAATCGGCGATCCGTTGGACTGCATTACTGATCCGACCGTCCCTGACACATCCACTCTGGATGACGCCCGTAACACCCTCACGAAATACGACCTGTGGGATCGTCTGCCGGCATCGGTTGCCGGATTTCTCAGAACAGCCACCTCCGATCATGAGACCCCCAAAGAATGCTGTCTGTCCATGCACAATCGACATGATTTCATCATCGTTGCCGGTGACGCTGCCTGTTTGGCAGCAGAGCAGCGGGCCAAATCGCTGGGCTTTCATGCGATGATCCTTTCCACCATGCTCGAAGGCGAGAGCCGGGAGCTCGGGAGGACCTTTGCTGCAATAGCCAACGAGGTTCAGTCCAAAAAGAGGCCATTGCCTCCCCCCGCAGCCATAATAGGTGGAGGAGAGACCACTGTAAGGATCACCGGCAATCAGGAAGGCACAGGGGGGCCAAACCAGGAGTTCGCGCTGGCTGCTTCGCTCGGCATGGATGACGCTGGAAACATGGTAGTCGTTGGCTTCGACACTGATGGAACGGACGGGCCCTCAGAAGTTGCGGGCGGGATCGTCGATGAGCAGACCTTGAAACGTGCGCGGGAAATGGGTATCGACATTGATGACGCATTGAACCGCCATGATGTTACCCCAGTGTTTGAGGCCCTGAAAGATGCCATCCATACCGGTGCAACCGGCACCAATGTGAACGACTTGAAACTGCTGCTTGTTTCATGAGGGAAGGCAAACATGGATTGGCCGGACATGATTCGAGTACGGCAACAGTTTTCGACCCAGGCTGTAACCGACATCGCGAGCGAGGTCGCATCTCAATTCAAGAAACTGGACCTGAGGAATAGAACGCTTCGGGGTGCATCCGTGGCCGTAGGTTGCAGCAGTCGCGGTATCGCCAACTACAACAGCATCGTCAAAGCAACAGTTGATTGTCTATCGCAAGCAGGGCTCGAACCTTTTCTCTTTCCCGCTATGGGCAGCCATGGCGCTGCCACCGCGGAGGGGCAGAAAAGAGTCCTGGAAGCATATGGCATTACGGAGTCTTTCATCGATGCACCGATTCGCTCATCCCTTGACACCGTGCACATCGGTGAAACCGAGGATCACCTGCCTGTCTTTATCGACAAGATCGCTTCAGAAGCCGATTACCTCGCTCTCATCAATCGGATCAAACCACACACAGATTTCGAGCATGAATTCCAGAGCGGCTTGCTGAAGATGATGGCAATTGGCATCGGAAAAGAAAAAGGGGCCACCATCTACCATAGGGCTTTCATGACATATGGGTACCCGAGGGTCATTTTGTCCGTAGCCAGACAGGTTCTGGATACCGGCAAGATAATCTGTGGTGTAGGCATCGTCGAGAACGGTTATGCACAGACAGCCAGAATCCGAGTCTTGGGTGCCGACGAGATCATCACAAAGGAAAAGGTGCTCCTCGAAGAAGCCCGGCGGCTCGCTCCCGCCTTACCTTTCGAGGACGTGGACGTGCTGATCATCGATGAAATGGGAAAAGATATCAGTGGAAGTGGCTTTGATACCAAGGTCGTCGGCCGGGTTTTGATGCCGCTCGTTACCAGAGAACCGGAAACCCCAAGAGTCAAACGTATAGTCGTGTGTGATTTAACGAGAAAGAGCCAAGGAAATGCTGATGGCATTGGCATTGCCGATTTTGTAACGAAGAACTTGGTGGACAAAATAGATTTCGACGCGCTTTACGTCAATGCCCTAGCTGGTGGAGAGCCGGAACACGCGAAGATACCAATGACGTTGAAGGACCCCAGAAAGGCTATCCAATCGGCCATCGAGAGTGTGGGGCTGATTCCAGCGAATGAGCTCAAGCTCATCCGCATCAAGAACACCCTGAAACTGGACGTGATCGAGGTTTCGAGCGCATACCATGAGGAGATAGCAGAAAGAACGGATCTAGAGATGTTATCTGATGCGCGACCGATGCGTTTTGACCGCGACGGCAACCTCCCACCTTTCACATATTGATAGGGTACCTTTGCCGACGCCACTTATCGGCCATTCATCGGCCACTATTCCGATCGACTGGCAGCGGTGTCTCGAGCGCATCACTTGCGTGAGGACCTGTCGTTGGTCATACTTCTGCGCGCAGTACACGACCAAGATACGTGCCTTGACGTTGACCCTGACACGGAGGGATAGATGCCACGGGATCCTCGCTTCGATATCCTCTTTGAGCCTGTACCCATCGGCCCGGTGACGGCGCCAAACCGCTTCTATCAGGTTCCCCACGCCACGGGAATGGGATCCCGCCGTCCACAAACTCTTGCTGCGATGCGTGCCGTCAAAGCAGAAGGGGGCTGGGGAACCGTTTGTACCGGGTATTGCTCGATCCATCCCTCGTCTGACGATGAGCCCTTTCCGTCAGATACTCTGTGGGATGACCACGATGTTTCTTCCTTGGCCATGATGGTGGATCGAGTGCACGAGCACGGGGCGTTGGCGGGTGTCGAGCTTTGGCACGGTGGGGCTGGAAGCCAGAACTTCTACTCCAGGGAGCCACACATCGGACCTTCGAGCCTCCCCGCAGGGGTGTGGGGTCCTGTGCAGACGAAGGCTATGGACAAGCGGGACATCCGAGACCTGAAGCAATGGTATCGCGAGGCCGCGATTCGCGCCGAGCGGGCGGGGTTCGACATCGTCTACGTGTACGCGGCGCACTGGTATCTGATACTTCAATTCCTGGCGCCATCGAACCAGCGAACGGATGAATACGGAGGTTCGGTGGAGAACCGCGCTAGGCTCCTCAAGGAGTTGATCCTCGAGACGAAGGAGGCCGTTGGCGACACCTGCGCCATCGCCGTCAGGTTCTCGGCAAGTACCGGAGGACCTGACGACGATCAGGACACGGCCGAACCTCGCGAGATGATCGAGCTGCTGGCTGAGCTGCCCGATCTGTGGGACATCGGGGTTCGCGACTACAGATATGAGATGGGAACCTCACGGTTCGTGCCGGAAGCCGGGCTGGAAAAAACGATGTCGTGGGTAAAGAGCGTTACCACGAAGCCGGTGGTGAGCGTTGGTCGCTTCACATCGCCGGACACCATGTTACGGCTGGTGCGCCAGGGCGTCATCGACCTGGTTGGAGCAGCGCGGCCGTCTATTGCCGACCCATTCATTCCGCGGAAGATTGACGAGGGCCGCGAAGACGAGATCCGAGAGTGTATCGGCTGCAACATCTGCTACACCGGCGATCAGACGGGTACACCCATCAGGTGTACGCAGAACCCCACCATGGGAGAGGAATGGCGAAAGGGATGGCATCCCGAACACATCCCAACGAAGGGGTCGGACTCGAGTGTCTTGATCGTAGGGGGTGGTCCATCCGGACTCGAGGCTGCAGTTGCCCTCGGAAAGCGCGGCTACGCCGTCACCTTGGCCGAGGCTCGTCGCCAGCTCGGGGGGCGCGTGAGTCTCGAATCGGAGTTGCCGGGGCTTCGTCAGTGGGCTCGAGTGCGGGACTGGCGTCTCAATCAGCTCTCGAAGCTCTCGAACGTCCAGTACTATCTCGAGAGTGTCGTGGACAGGGAACAGGTCCTCGAGTATGCGGCAGATCGGGTGGTTGTTGCGACTGGAGCGACGTGGAGGCGTGACGGCATCGGACGGTCGCATGGCCAGGAGATTCCCGGGTGGCAGACACCATCGGTAATGACTCCGGATGACGTTCTCGGCGGAGCAGTTCCTGATGGGCCCGTGGTCGTCTACGACGATGATCACTACTACATCGGAGGGGTGATCGCCGAAAAGCTGCGTGGCGATGGTCTGGAGGTCATGCTGGTCACACCTGCAAATGAAGTGTCGACCTGGACAAACCACACCGCGGAGCAGCATCGCATTCAGAAGCACATCCTCAACCTCGGGATCCAGGTCAAGACGGGCACATCACTCTCAGAAATACGCTCAGGCGGCGTTATCGCCGAGTGCATCTACACCGGTCGAACGGAAGAGATCCTCGCATCGACTGTAGTTCTCGTGACCTCCCGCGTACCCCAGGACGATCTATACTACTCATTCCGGGATGAAATCGACATCGAAAGGATCGGTGACTGTCTCGCGCCGGGAACGATTGCGACCTCTGTGTATTCGGGTCACAAGTACGCCAGAGAGATGGACGCCGCTTCCCAGTTGGGAGTCCCATTCCTGCGCGAACGCTGATAATTTTATGGAGATACAAAGATGGCCCAGGCAAGGACAGTTTTTTTAAACCAACAAGAGATGGATCTGATTCATGCACAAAGTATAAAAAGCCTGCAGGAAATTGGTATAAAAGTTCACAGCAAGCCCGTTCTTGAAGTCCTCGAGAGCAACGGTGCGAGTGTGGATTACAACGCGCTGGTTGCCAAAATTCCTGAAAAAATGGTTAACCTGCTCTTGAAAGCGTTCAAAAGGAATTTTCACTATGCGCCCGCGATCCAAAGCGTGATCTGAAAGTTCCTACAAAAACATATCCGTGGGTAGGTACCAGCGGACTTGCCGTCTTTGTTAATGATTATGAAAGTGGAAAGTATCGTGATTCCACCAGAAAAGATATTGCTGCCTTTACAAGACTTTGCGATGCAGTTGATTCTCTTGATTTTCTCTTTACGGCATTAACCGCAAAAGATGTTACACAACTTGCCCATGGCCCCCATGAATTATGGGTGACCCTCCAAAATACTACCAAGCATGTTCAGGGTGTTACAGTACAAAGTGCTGAAGATGCAAGAGTACAGATTGAGCTGGCCGCTCTTATAGCGGGAGGAAAAGAAGAACTAAGAAAACGTCCTCTTTTTTCTGTCATTGCATGCCCGATCGCACCATTGACCTATGAGCGAGGCTCCATTGAAGCACAAGTAGAACTGGCAAAAGCCGGAATACCGGTTGCTTCCATGTCCATGTCAATAGGTGGTGTATCTGCTCCTGTTACGGTGGCAGGAATGTTGGTAAATGTTAACACGGAAAATCTGGGAAGTATCGTAGTTTCGCAGATGGCGGCACCTGGTGCCCCCCACATTTATTGTTCCGAGTCAGCGCCAATGGATTTGATAACAGGTAGCATAAATTATAAGTCAGTTGAAAAGAGTTTTTTGAGCATCGGGCTGGAACAAATGGCAAAAAGATACAGTCTGCCGGCTCTTGTTGCTGATGGCGGATGGGGTAAAGAGGTAGAAGGCGGCATTTCAGGAGTGATGACGCCTGCTACGCAGCTCATAGGAATACTGGGTGGATCCGACCTCGTTCCCGGTTTTGGGTCGGTTGATTCTGCTAAAGGAATTTCTTTTGAACAATTTATTGTTGATTCTTATATATGGGATTGCTCAAAAACGTACTTGCGTGAACTAGAAATATCAGAAGAGAAAATAGGTTTGGATGCTGTTAAAGAAGTCGGGCATGGCCATGACTTTCTGACGCATCCTCACACTATGAAATATTTTCGAGGCGAGATCACATTCTGGGATAGAGAAAAACTTGACCTGCTGAATATGGACAGGGAAGAGTTGCCTGCTGAAGCCAATAAAATAGTGAAGAGCATTTTAGATAAGCATCAGGTTGAGCCGATTGCAAATGACCTTATTGAAAAGGGCGATGCAATCATTAAAAAGTATGAAGATATAGTGGGTGATTCAGATAAACCCTAAAATACTACAAAATCCTATGAAAGCAGCGTTTCAAGTTATCCCAATTCCTTCATGGCTCTCCATGCCTGATCGATGGCAACATGTATATAAGCATTAGCGGCTGAGTCGGCATTGGCAACGGTAATTCGGCCAAAGGGTTTTCGTCCTTTTCTTGCCATTTCGTACATGTCGGGGTCATGAAGTGCTGATCCCCCGTAAGCGTAACCATGGGCCCATCGATTTACGGTAATACTCTCCACATCCCTGTCGAATTCAAATAATTCCTTCGGCAGCATACCACTTAGAAATGGCACAAGGATCGTCGGGGGTCTTGGTACATTTATAACCACCCAAACTCACTGGAAAGTCCATCATCACCCATTACATCTTTTAGCGTTGTTGGATCAAATCCAAGCCCTCCAGTGCTCAAAGCTTCTCTTATGGTCGCCACATCTGTTCCCGGCCCATAATTGTCGACCCAGGAATTTCTGGCCATTTCCAATACCCCGGGATCATCAACACCCAAAGTGGTTTTGAGATAATCGAAGTAGGAATGCGTAGCAATGTATTCTTCTAATTCATTCCTTCTTATCTTTAGCATGCTCCTGCTGATAGAAAAAGGCAGCCGACAGTCCGCTGATGCCTCCTCCTACAACAATCAGGTCGTACTCTTCTTTCAATTTGGTGGTGGGTCCCCAATCCGATTTATCCTCCAATGCTCTGCTATGTGCGTTGGTGAATGAACTTCAGATAGTAGTTGAAAGAAGCTCCAGAGGGAGGATTCTCCCCTATGCATTGGTCATTGGGGTGGCTGGTGGGAGGTTCGATATTGCGGAACCGATAAGCATGACGGAGCTCAAAGAGATGAGCATCTGACTCGACCACTTCCGGAGTTAGTTGTTGAAACGGGGTTATGTCGTTCATGATCCAGAAGCCACGGCCATAGGTTCCCACAACCAGGTCGTTAAGATGCTCCTGTATCGTAAGCCAATGCACCGGGGCATGGGGAAGGTTGTTTTGAAGCGGATACCATTTCGTACCATCGTTCAAGGAAACATAAAGTGCATTCTCGGTCCCAAGATAAATTGGTGCCGGCCCAGATCAGACCTTCCTCGAGCGGAGACTCGGCTATGGCAAAGACGACGCTACCGTAATAATCGTCATCCGGTGTGAGCCCACCGGCTCTTTGCTGCATGCTCTTTCTTCGCCGTCGGTGGTCGGACCGGGCTTCAGTACCAAACGGCCAGCGGATTGTACGGTCCCGGGGTCGTGCCACGGTCGCCCGCACTGAGGCTAAGCTGCTGATTGTGTGCGGTATTTCAGGCGGCCGAGTTTTGGCACAGCAGGGCAGCTTCCAGCATAGCGCCACGGTCCGGGTGAAGTATAGATACAAATGAGGCGGGCGAGGAGGTATTATCAGGTGGAAAGGAGGTATGCCGATGAAACGGAGACCTAAGGTCGGAAAAAGACGTACACAAGGATTCAGCCTGAATGTCTTGACCGATGACGAAGTGCACGAGATACACCTGGCCACCTTGGAGGTTCTGAAGGACACCGGCGTTTTCGTGGAAAACGACGAAGCTTTGGATGTATTAGACGGCGGCGGTTGTATTGTCGACCGCAGTAAAAAAACCGTCAGGTTTCCACATTACGTGGTGGAAGACTGCATCAGTTGGGCGCCGGCCAGCTTCAACGCCTGTGGGCGAAGACCCGAGGATGACGTGCTGCTGGAAGACAATCGGGTGACTTTTACCAATTTCGGTGAAGGGATCAGGTTCATCGATCCCTACACGGCGGAACACCGCGAAACGACCAAAGCGGACATCGAAAAAGCTGCTCGGATCATCGACTCGCTGGAACATGTCGAAACCTACGAGCGCGCCATGTGCTCACACGACAAGCCGCCGAAAGTACAGGCGCTCCATAACGCCGAGGCATCTCTGGCCAACACCGTCAAGCATCATTGGCTCTGTCCGGTGGACCTTTACCAGGCTAAAAAAATAGTGGAGATGTGTGCATCCATTGTGGGCGGCAAAGAAAGGCTGAGGCAACGTCCGTTGCTCACTTTCACCACCTGCCCGATCAGCCCGCTGAAGCTTCCCGAACATCATTGCGACATTATCATGGAAGGTGCGAGAAACGGCTTGGCCCTCAACATCCTAGGCATGGCCATGGCTGGCGGCTCCGGCCCAGTCCATTTGGCGGGAACCCTGGTAGTGCAAAACTGTGAAGTTCTATCCAGTCTGGTTCTAAATCAGCTCACCTGCAAGGGATCGCCGGTCCTCTACGGCAGTTCGACCTGCCCCCTTGATTTGCGGATGGCGACTGCCTCGGTGGGATCCCCCGAGATGGGGATGATCAGTGCGGCGGTAGCACGGTTGGCGCAGCATTACAAAATGCCTTGTTTCGTCGCCGGCGGGTAGAGCGACAGCAAAGTTGTTGACGCCCAGTCGGGTCATGAAAAAACCATCACCGGCATGTTACCCGCGTTGGCAGGTGCCAACGTGATCTACGGATTAGGTATGCTGGAGATGGGAATGACCTTCGACTTGGCGCAATTGGTTCTGGACCATGAATTTGCCGGCATGATAAAGCACACGCTACAGGGAGTACCCGTGAATGACCAAATGCTGGCCGTGGACGTCATCAAGGAGCTGGGGATTGGCAAGGATTACCTTTCCCATGACAGCACGTTTCAGAACATGCGATCGCAATCCCGGGCCGATTTGATTGACAGGAGAATGCGCGAAGACTGGGAAGCCGCAGGAAGCACTGACATATACAAACGCGCCCACGATAGAATGATTGAGATCCTGGAAACCTATGAACCCCCGCCGCTGCCGGAGGACGTGCGTGCCAGTTTGCGCTCGATCGTCGTCGAAGCCGAAAAGGAGCTGGGAGCCAATCAAGACTAGGGTGACGTTGACAAATCACCCTGAGGAGAAACCGGGATGGAAGAATTGCTGGCAAGAATGTCAGAGGCCGTGATCGTCGCAAAAGCTGATGAGGTTAACAAGCTGGTTCGGGAGGCTCTAGACGCGGGCTCCGACACCA
>SDBT01014575.1_pt1 | contig 12529 bp, 17 predicted proteins | sample 2277101 | NCBI WGS metagenome assembly SDBT01 (sample SAMN10404973, study PRJNA504765) | marine sediment metagenome | isolation source: marine sediment core GS10_PC15, 103 cmbsf | place: Arctic Ocean: Southern Knipovich Ridge | collected 2010
ATTTACAAATTATCAATAATAGCGTAGATAGCCAGAGAGATGGAATATATTTTGAATTTGTTAAAAACAGTTTAATAACTGATAATAAGTGTACAAATAACCTACGCTATGGTTTGCATTTTATGTTTTCGAATTATGATGACTATAAAAATAATATTTTCAAGAATAACGGTGCCGGTGTTGCTGTTATGTTCTCTAATAATATTACAATGAGAAATAACCATTTTGTTGACAATTGGGGCGGTTCATCATATGGCCTATTGCTTAAGGAAATATATGATGCCGAAATTGAAGACAATGAATTCATTCGTAATTCTATCGGTATTCGTGTTGAAGGTTCTACAAGGATAAATTATCGGTATAATAAATTTCTCAGCAATGGCTGGGCAATAAAAATTGCCGGTGGTTGTTACGATAATAATATCAGCTCTAATAATTTTATTTCAAATTCGTTTGATCTATCGCTTGAGAGCGCCTTAAATAACAATATAATCAATGGAAATTATTGGAGCGGTTATTCGGGCTACGACCTGAATAAAGATGGGATTGGTGATGTGCCACATCGCCCCGTTGAATTGTTCAACTATATTGTTACTAAAACACCGGAAGCAACCGTTCTGTTGAGGAGTCTATTTTTAGATTTAATCAACCTTTCAGAAAAAGTTACACCAATATTTACTCCTGCAAATGTAATTGACAATTCACCTAAAATGAAGAGAATAGATTTTTAACCGCGATGATAGTAGAAATAAAAAATATTCATAAGTCCTTTAAAAAAAACTATGTTCTCAAAGGTGTGGATTTATCTATCGATCAAGGTGGAATTTGGGCAGTGCTTGGTCCCAATGCTTCGGGAAAGACCACCCTTATAAAAACTATTTTAGGAATGGTATTACCTGATAAGGGACAAATTTCTATTAATGGTGAAAATATTCTCGGGAAATGGGAATATAAAAATTCAATAAATTATCTTCCGCAGATCGCAAGATTTCCTGAAAACTTAACAATTTTGGAATTATTCAAAATGATTGAAGAACTGAGAAATCGTGCAGGGAATTTGCAGCCATTGATTAATCGGTTTGATATCGAACCGCATTTAAAAACAAAATTGTCCAATCTTTCAGGGGGAACAAAGCAGAAAGTAAATCTTGCCCTGGCATTAATGTACGATAACCCAATTTACATACTTGATGAACCCACAGCAGGTTTAGATCCCTTAGCATTAATCGAATTAAAAGATATATTACTTCAATTAAAAGAGGAAAACCGGATAGTAATAATTACGACTCATATTATGTCATTGGTTGAAGAACTGGCCGATAATATCGTATTTATTTTAGAAGGTGAGATTCACTTTAACGGAAGTCCAAAAGAATTAAAAAATAAATATAATGGGAAAAATCTTGAACGTTCTATTGCAAAAATGTTAAATGAAAATAATTCTACTAAATAATTTATAGCCATGAGAAAAATATTTAAATATTCCTTTTTTGACTTGATCCGAAGCAGGTGGAGTATAATCTATTTCTTGTTTTATTTTATTATTTCAATCACATTATTTTCATTCTCAGGAAATCTATCAATGGTGATTATTAGCTTGATGAATATAGTGTTAATTATTATACCGCTTGTCGCCACAGTATTTGGGATCACTTATTATTACAATTCTAGGGAATTCACTGAATTATTATTAGCTCAACCAATTAAGCGAAGCAATATCTTCATAGGACAATATTTAGGTGTCGCAACTTCCTTGTCACTCGGATCAATATTAGGGATAGGAATCCCTTTTATTATTTATGGAATTATCGGTTCAACCGAAGTCTTTAATTTCTTAATTCTGATCATTACAGGTGGTTTTCTAAATTTTATTTTTGTTGCCTTCGCATTTATAATTGCGATGAAAAATAATAATAAAATAAAAGGATTTGGCTTTGCCACATTGCTGTGGTTATTTATGGCAATTATTTATGATGGATTATTCTTACTGTTGCTGGTTATTTTTAATGATTATCCGTTAGAAAAAGCAGCCTTAGGATTAACATTATTAAATCCTATTGATTTGTCAAGAATCCTAATATTGTTAAAGTTGGATATATCAGCACTTATGGGATACACAGGTGCTGTGTTTAGCAAGTTCTTTGGTCATTTAGGTGGTAGTTTGCTATCAATGGTATCGTTATCATTGTGGGTCATTATTCCAACATATTTCATTGTTAGGATAGCTAAAAAGAAAGATTTTTAGTGCTAATAAGTTGTATTAAAGTTTAGATAAAACTTTTAATACAACACCATTTAATGCAAAATAATGTTTTTCAACTTCTATTAAGGGGGAATCTTCTAATAAAGTATCTAATCCATTAGAAGCAACATACTCTTTATAATGTTTATAATGATCATCACCTGTGCGTGATTCTATAAAACTAATTCCCTTTTTAGCTAAATAGGAAGTCTGATCATTAATTGAAAAATCCACAATAATTAAATGACCGCTTTTCTGAGTTAATCGAATCATTTCATTGAGTATTTTTCTTGCAGAGGAATTAGATTTTTCATGTAAGGCAAAAGTGATCATAGTCAGATCGAATGTTTCGTTGCTAAAACTTATATTTTCAGCATCTTGTTCATGACACTTTACTTTTATTTTACCGGATTCTGCTATCTCTAACATCGCTTTTGATAAATCAACGCCGATTCCATCGATACCATGTTTTTTAAGCAATTTTAATTGATTGCCAGTGCCACAACAAACATCCAATATATTTTTGTACTGATTCTTTTTTACAATTTGCAGGACCTTTTTTCTTATCCGCCTAACAAATAAGTATAAAAATTTATCATAATATTTTGCTGATTTGTATTCGTCTTCCACTAGCCAAATTTATTTATGATAAGGATTTAGAAAAAATAGAATAATATTGCATCCCTAAAGGGATTTTGGAGGTAGTTGTAGTATGTTTTTTATAAATATTTTATCCCTAAAGGGATAACATCATTGAATTATTTTCTGTAGTACTTAGAGTTTAGTTCCGATAGGAACGAGATATTTATAGTTAAATCCATATCAAAAATAAATAGTTCTGTAGGGATGTAATATTATTCGCAATGATCTTTAATTAAATAGTTTATATTTTGAGATTGATGATAGAATTAAACTTATACTTTTACTGTGGGAATAAGTTTTTCGTTATCATTATAGGGATGAATTAGTATCAAAAACAACAAAAGCGCATTAAAACATTCCCACAATTCCCATGTTCTTGATTGAGGAACCGTTGTAATTATTAACGATGCCAATACAAAATATATTGAATGCTGAAGTCTTGGCAATGGAACACCAAAATTATTTATCATATTATTAAAAGATTTGTTTTTTTTGAATAGAATTGTGGCCAGGAAAATATAAAATCCAAAAATAATTCCTAATCCATAGGTAAATACTATTATGTTAATTTTTAATCCATACAGTTTAAGATTATGTAAATTAGTTTCTCCTTGTAAATTATTTCCAGAAAAGAAATCGTTAGATTCAATAGAAAAAATCCTTTGTCCCCAAGATATTTCTTCGCCAAATCCAAAAAACAATACTACAATCATAAGAATATTAAAAATAATCCACTTTGAATTTTTTAAACGACCAACCTTTATTAACCTGATTAATAAAAACATTGAACCTAATAAAAGAACAAATGCTGTAATATTTTCTATTATGCCATCTTCTTTAACTAATGTTTTAAACAGAACTGGATTAAAGTAATAGATTAAACTATTTAGAGTAATTACAAGCATCAAAATTAAAATTATTGATTTTAGTATATTATTCATTGTAATCAATACCTGGATTAAAGTTATTTTTATTAATCCTTATTACCAAACCTGCCGGTAGCATGCCAGTAGGACGGAATATTACCGCGCCATTCTTTTAAATAAATGGTGATAGATATGTATTCGATCATTATCAATAATTCAAGGAATACGGCAAATCGGAATATCCATGGAAACTGAAAAATAAACCAGCTTAGTACTGCAAAACTCAGTAGAATTGTATTGATCTTTGCCAATATGGTATGGTAACTCGGCATACGTCCAAATTTTGAAACTGCAAATAATATGGGAATTATGAAAGCAACCCAAAAAATCAATATTGTTATAAAATCTTCACTTACTAAATCCGGCCATAACCAATAACCGCAGATGGGAGCCGTAAAATACATTGCAGTATCGCCCCATGTGTCTAGCTTCGTACCAAGGTCAGTTATTTGATTTAATTTCCGTGCCAAGTAACCATCTAAAGCGTCGGAGGCTAGTGCAATAGCGAATAGTATTAAAAATGTAATTGGGAATTGGTACCAGGCAAGTATTAACAAAACAGGAACCGATGCAATTCTAAGAAGGCTAATCACATTCGGAACGGTAAACCAAATATTATTTTCAGTGTGGTCTGTCATAGTATTACTCAATTTATAAATTTAATTATTCCAAACTCCCAATCAATCTTTCAACTTCATCCAATATTTCACAGGATTTTACAAGCTCCTTCATAGTTGTATGATCTGAATAAAGCGGTCGATCTATATCAAGAAAATCCACATATTTCCGAATTATTTCTTTAGCTTTTGTTACGCCTTTGCCAAATTTATAATCGCGGAAGTCCAGTGCCTGCGCAGCTGCCATAAATTCGATTCCTAGAATTCCAAAGGCATTATCCATAATCTGTACATTTTTTATGGCAGTATTCATGCCCATCGAAACAAAATCTTCCTGATCTGCGGCAGCGGGAATGGATTGAACAGAGGCAGGAGCTGATAACATTCTTTGCTCAACAATTTGCGTATCGGCAGTGTATTGGCTTAACATCAAGCCGGAAAACATGCCGGCTCCTTTCGTTAGAAATGCCGGTAACCCGACGCTCAACGCGGGGTTATTTAGTCGATTCATTCGGCGCTCAGACATTACGCTCACCATTGTTATTGCAGCGCTGATCATGTCCATTGGCAAGCTGACAGGAGTTCCCTGAAAATTAGCGCCTGAAATTTGGAGGTTTTTGTCTGGGAAGAAAACGGGGTTATCTCCTACACCATTCAATTCAATTTCCACTTGACTTTTCGCATATGCGATTGCGTCATGCGCGGCTCCAACCACTTGTGGAGTTGATCGCATAGAATAGGCGTCTTGTACTTTACATTTAATTTTTCCTTCAATTAGATCGCCGCCTTCCACGCATTTTCTAATCGCCTCAGCGCTTCTAACCGCGCCTTTAAATCCTCGAATTTCGTGCAATAATGATGTATAAGGTCGCATGTTTGCTTTTAATGCTTCTAACGTCATTGATGCGGCAATCTCAGCCTGTTTAAGCCATCTGTTAGCATCATAAAGTGTAATTGCACTCATAGCAGTGAGTAGATTAGCACCGTTAATAACGGATAAGCCGTCTCTTGCCTCCAAACCCGGGATAGGAATGCTTGCCATATCCATTGCAATTTTTCCATCTAATAATTCATCTTTATAATATGCTTGTCCTTCGCCGAGCAACACTAGCGCGATTTGCGACATCGGGGCTAAATCCCCGCTAGCGCCTACCGAACCCTTTTGACAGACAAATGGAACAACATCTTTGTTAAGCATTTCTACGAGTGTTTGCGTGATCTCAAGACGGCAACCGGAGTTACCGTGTGCATGAACATTTATCCTGCCCGCCATGGCTCCACGCACAAATTCTAACGGTGCAGGATCACCAATTCCCGCAGCGTGATTATAGACGAGATATCTTTGAAAATCTTTGATCTGATCATCGTCCAACACCATCTCCGAAAATTCACCAATGCCGGTATTGACTCCATACATAATTTCTTTCGCTTGGATTTTTTCCTCCAACATGTTGCGGCATTTTATAATTCGATCAACTGCCGTCTTGGGGAGTTCAATCTTCTCTTTGTGTCTGGCAATCCTAACTAATTTTTCAATTGTTAATCCGGATCCATCTATCGCAATGCTCATTTTTAATTTCCTAATATGAATAATATTATAAATCTATATCGTTTCCAATTCCTGCTTCAACAGCCTTATCATAAACGAGTTTTGCTGTGGCAGCATCTTGTATTGCCAGTCCATTTGATTTAAAAATTGTAATTTCATTATTATATTCACGTCCGGGTTTATCTCCGGCAACAATTTCTCCTAAATCAGCATAAAAATGCGATTCATCAATATCTCCGGCATTTAAAGGAATGATAAAATCACCGGCTTCCTTTAAACATGCTTCCTTGGAATCTCCGATAAATTTAGAACGTTTTACAATTGCTGTATCAAGTTCTCGGGCATTTGGTGTATGACTGCCAATGCCGTTAATATGCGTTCCCATTTTTACTTTAGTTCCATCAAAAATTGGAGTAGGGGAGGAGGTTGCTGTGCAAATTATATCTGCTTGTAAAACTTCGTCGGTATTTTTGGCTTGGATGATGTCAATACCTAACTTTTTGCTGAGATCATCAATAAATTTATTAACCGCTTCATCTGATAAATCATATACAATTGCTTTGGAAATATCACGTACTTCGCACATTGCAGCAAGCTGCATTTGAGCTTGTGCTCCTGCACCAAAAATTCCGGCTACTTGATTCTTATCATCGCAAGCGAGATATTTTGTTGCGACGCCGCTTGCTGCACCGGTTCTTACGGCAGTTAGATAACCGCCGTCCATAATGCAAATAACTTCACCGCTTTCCGGATTTTGCAGTAAAACCTTACCGATTGTGACCGGCAAGTTTTGCTTATTAGGATTATCTTTATAAACTGTTACAACTTTACATGCCAAAGCACCCATTCCTTTTAAATAAGCCGGCATATAAAGTGAAAGTCCATCCGGAGGTGCAAGTACAGTCCTAAGCGGTAGTACGGCAGTACCATTATTAAATTCTAGAAATGCTTGTTCAACGACATTTATACAGTCTTTCATATTTAAGACTGTCATAACATTTTCTTTGGTGAGTATAAGAGCCATGATTGTTCCTTAAAATTGTATAAGAATTTAGCTAGGAGAACCACTTCGATAAAAGGTGATTAGAGAAAGTTTGGAGGATGGATGTTAAATAGCACAAAACTGAGTTGCGACACGCGAAAAGGTAACTTAACTTCGAATTGAAAACAAGCTTTGAGAGAACACAAAACTCAGCTAAGAAGCGGAGCCCTTCTGTCAACTCCAGTTGTCGTTAAACTAATTTGAACCACATGGTTTACCATCACAGTTTCTCAGTATTTTTTCTAATGTCGTCGTCTAGAATTGCCATCTTCCAATTCTTGGACAGAATGAGTGAATCAGGAGTTAATCCAACAACATCACATAAATTGGTTCCATTCAAGTCAGTATTTCTTAAGCTAGTAAAAGACAAATTGGCACCGTTTAAGTTGGCTTTTTTGAGCGATGCACCTTCAAAATTAGCTTGGTGAAGGTTTGCTCCTCTTAACGTTGTTTTTTGAAGTTGCGCTTGTGTAAGCGTTGCCCGGTCAAGTCTTGCGCTATCAAGTATTGCTCCTACAAGATTTGCGCCGGTTAAGTCTGCTTCGATTAAAGTTGCTTTTTGAAGGATGCTATTTATCAAAAAAGCGTTTCTGAGAATTGAATTATTTAGGTCAGCCCCGTTGAGTTGAGCCTCTGTCAAACGAGCATAGTCGAGTCGACAATTCCTCAATATTGCTCCCCGCAGTTTCGAACCTTTTAGGTTGGCTCCTCGCAAGTCTGTATTTCTTATGTCCAACGAATCGAATTCGCTTGACTCTAAAAAAAGCTCAATGCTCTTATCCCGAGCATTAAGCCTAAGTGTTGAAACTTTTCGGAATGTATTCAGAATTTGATTTACTAGAATGTCCTTGTGAGCGGAACCTGCTTTACTCGCTGCTTCCTCTTTCAACTTAGCTGATAGTAATACAAATATCTGAATTCGATATTTCTTATCTTTTTCCATGAAGTTTTCAAGTGCAAGCACGGATCCGAGCCTGCTGGAGCTTGACTCTGCATCAAGACCCTGGATAGTTGAAGCAAACTGCCTGGCGATTTCAACTTCCATACGTTGCTTTTCATTTTTATTCTGAAAATAAAGTATGACTAATGTCGTGCAAAGTATCACAACTGGGATTGCGGCAGCAATTCCTCGCAAAAACCACCAAATATTCTTTCTTGAGTTCTGGTGTAATTGAGTGCATTCCAAATAAAGTTTTGCACACTCAATAGTATCCTTGTTGTCAGTCGGATCGGGCAGCTTGAACACAATGCTTTTTTTTTTGTTACTCATATCGTTAATTCCTATTTATAAACTCAATTTAGATTTAACTATTTTTTATATCGAATCATTACTACTATCAATCAAAATAATAGTGCTCACTTTAGTTTAGAATTATCTTGAAAATATCCAAGATTATTTAACATATTTAATTTATTTGCGTGTTTTAGAAAGAGCATATTGTATTTTTAAATATTTCTTTTCTGCTATCTCACCATTTGATGTTACACCTGTTCTTAAAAAATGAGGTAGCCCGTTTAATAGAGAACCATAAAGAATCAGAGAATCCCATTCAAATTTTTGGAGTCTATTTTTTGGAATACGGTCGATTCTATCAATTTCTTTATAACAAATATCAATCATTTTCGTTTTAGATATATGCTCATCTTTAAGATTTTTCTCAATGAATTCATCAAACGAAAAATGGTATTTGGGAATGCACATTAATACACCTCCATTATTTTACACACATAACTAATAATTATAACGAATTATTAAAATATTTAATTTGGCCAATACCACTCAAAAAACCATATCCCCGCTGCAATAAATGCAGGAATAGCGAGCAAACCCAAAAAAGATATCCACTTTGGTACAATTCCTGTTCTAGAAGTCATTTCCCACATCTCATCGCTTGCTAAGTTAGGAGATCGCTTGATAACATAAGATCGTATAAGTAACACATTACCAAAGTATAGACCTACACCTATGATACATAAAATTACTCCAGATACCCATGGTTGTGCACCAATGTATTCATTTAATAATGCTGCTATCATTAGAAACAAAAATACCGCTATGGCGGTATTTAATAGCCAATTCATCAACTTCCACATCGCATTCTCCAAGTTATATAATTAATTTGATACCGAATTATCAACCCAATTAATGACAAAATCTACATCGGCATCATCGGGCTACCGCCAAAAGCAAATTTTGAAATGATAGCTCCGGTTATTCCGTAAACAATCAGCGAGGCGATAATAACTGCTACAAAATAGCCAGCCATTTTGTTTTGTGGAACTTCCTTTACAATTTGCAAACCTTTGTATAGTAACACCAAGGAATAAAGAGATGCAAGAGCACCAAAGATTGCTAAAACTGGGACTAGACTAAAGATACCTCCAACCCATGCCGCTGTATAAGCAAATACAACAATTTTCAGAGATGTCGGTAAATGTTTTTTTGACCCAAATGTTGGCGACAAAACATCAATTATATAGGCCAAAATGTAAACCCCGATAATTGACATAACATACATACTAATTGCCCATTTCAAACTTGCACCGAATGAAGGATTATAGAATGCACTGTCGAATAACGTAAATCCGATAAGCCCGGAGATCGCCGGAATCGCTGCTAATTTTAATACGTATTGCGTGAATAGATCGGAAACCATGTGATCTTCTTTTTTGATAGTTTCCCATTCGGTGGCAGGATTTAACAAGATGTTTTTAACGCGCTCGATTAAATTCATACTGAACTCCATTTAAATAATTAATATGAGAATATATAAAATTACAACTGCGACGGAGATACATCAAAGTCGATGTTGAGTGTATTATTTTAACCTTGCGAAGGTTCCAAACCTTCGCAAGGTTTTTAGTAATAGACGAAGGTTCCAAACCTTCGTAAGGTTTTAAGTAATGGAAAAAACCCTCTAGGTTTTCGAAACCTTGAGGGTTTTGTGTCCAAATTAATAACATTATGTCATTCTGATGAGGGTAGCGAAGAAGAATCAACCAATTTGTAATTCCCGATTCAGTCGGGAATCTATTATCGATAAATGGATACCCGCTTTCGCGGGTATGACATATTATTTCTTCACTTCGTTCAGAATGACACGAACCGCTGTCATTGCTTTCCACATCCAACGGGATTCTTCTCCCTAAGTCCCTCTTTGGAGAGGGACTTTGTCTCCCCTTGTGGGGAGATGTCCGTAGGACAGTGGGGTGAATTTATTGGATTCCCGTTTTCATGGTAATACCAACTTCAAAACATATTGCTTTATATAATTCTGCGGTCAGTTCATCAATTAGTTTAAGATCATTTTGTTGATCCATAGCTAGATTAATCGTTAATATAAACTTTGACTAAATTTTTTCTGTACGATTTATATTCAATGGTAAAAAATAGTAGAAATGCTAAAATCGCCATTAATACTAAAAATGAAATATAAAAAGTATTACCGTATCGTGAGATAAAATTTGAATAAGATATAACTTTATTTATAATCATTAAGTTATTAATAATTGCCAAATAACTAATACTAATTGCCAATGTCATCAATATGAATCCATTATAAGCAAGAACTCTATCGAGAGTTTGACGCGTGGGTTTAAGATACTTTTTCTTTTTTGTTCTTTTCTCGTTATGAAAATAGTAATAAATGTAATCATTGAATGACAAATTATCCGGCAAATTAATAAGTGGTTTTTTGAAAAAATAGAATGACATAACAGCCAGTATGAAACTGATTATCAAAATCTGAGTGATTAACATTCCCATCCAAGAATAATTAAAAACTGATACAACAGGATTCCACTCGTATCTCAAATAAGGTGTGTAGATAAAAGTCAATCCTAGGTCTAGAATTCTTAACAGAATTATATAAGTTATTGCCGTTATGTAATGTTTGTTATTCATCAGCTAGATGCAATTTTAATTTCCCCCGAATAATTAATCGTTTAGGAAGAACTTAATTTAATCCTACAATAATTAGATATACAAGAGTTGTAAAACACTTAAACAACAGGAATAACTCTGTTATTTAAATTGTATAAAAATCAGTAAGAAAATAATTGTTAACATAGATAGTATTCTTCCCATTTATAATTCTCCTGTATTATCTAATTTCCAATTTATAATAAATATATAGATTCAGTAATTTATGTCAATGAAACAAGAGGGTTTGATAATAATTGGTCCTACGGCAATCGGTAAAACCGGAATAATTACTGACAACCCTCTAAATCTCCCTTTTGTAAGGGAGACTTACGAAATTGAGAATCTCCCTTTTAAAAGGGGGAGTAAGGGGATTATAATAAAATGAAAATTTATTATAATCCAAAATTAAAACAATTAGCAAGAAATCTACGTAATAAATCAACTTTGGCAGAGATATTGTTCTGGAATCATGTAAAAAGACGTCAATTATTGAACTATCAATTTATGCGCCAAAAACCTATCGGTGATTATATTGTAGACTTCTTTTGTTCAAAACTGAAATTAGTTATTGAAATTGACGGTGAAAGTCATCTTGATAAAGAAGCACAAGACAGAAAAAAGCAACAATTTCTAGAATCTATTGGATTAAAAGTAATAAGATTTTCTGATGATCAAATTAAATTTGGAATGGATTTTGTATTAAAAGAATTGGATGAATGGATAAATGAAAATAAACAATGAGGATTTTTCCATTATTTTTTGTGTAATAATCAACAACCCTCTAAATCTCCCTTTTGTAAGGGAGACTTACGAAGTAGATAATCCCCCTTTTAAAGGGGGGAGTGGGAGTTATTTATTAAAATATTAACAATAATTGGTCCAACGGCAATCGGTAAAACCGCTATTGCGATTGAACTTGCCAAGCAAATAAATGGCGAAGTAATTGGACTAGATTCACGGCAGATCTATTTTGGTATGGAAATTGGAACGGCACAACCAACCACAAATGAACGTGAAGAAATTCGCCACCATTTGATTGGAATTCGATCACCGGACAAAGTTGTAGCTGCCGGAGAGTATGCTAAGTTGGTTAATGCAGTAATTGTTGATATTCGGCAGAGAAACCATGAACCAATTATTTGCGGCGGAGCAGGATTGTATTTCCGCGCTTTACGCGAAGGAATATTTGAAGAAAGTATTACTGATCATGCAATACGTACAAAATTAGAAAAGGAATATGATAATATTCCTCAGCTATTATTGGATCGCCTAATTAGTATTGATCCCGAATATGCGAAAATCGTTCATATCAATAATAAAAGACGATTAGTCCGCGCATTGGAAATTTACGAGTTAACAGGAAAAACTACCTCCGAGCATTTTGCGAACCAAAAAAAGCAAAAAACAGCAAAATTAAATTTATTTTCCGTATTGTTAAAAATGGATAAGGAAACGCTATTTACGAGAATTTGCAGCCGTACTGAACAAATGCTAGAAAATGGATTAATTAATGAAGTGGAAACACTTTTAACAAAATATGATCTGAAAGATGTTCATCCTTTAGATTCAATCGGATACAAACAAGT
>SDBT01014576.1_pt1 | contig 12529 bp, 17 predicted proteins | sample 2277101 | NCBI WGS metagenome assembly SDBT01 (sample SAMN10404973, study PRJNA504765) | marine sediment metagenome | isolation source: marine sediment core GS10_PC15, 103 cmbsf | place: Arctic Ocean: Southern Knipovich Ridge | collected 2010
GTCGAGGTCGGCAGCTCGCTCGATGAATCCCCGGACACGGTGGAGGTCGGTAGCTCGGTCGACCCGATGGCCAACTTCTAAGGCACTCAATCCCAGCGGGGCCTACGGGCCCCGCTGCGTTAGATCGGTAATTCGTGGCAACAGTAAACCATATCGGAGCGACGTCACGTGGGCTCGTAGTTGTCCCGATCACTCCGGGGACGGTGTCGATCATCGATCTCGAGCCCGGCATGGTAGTTGGCTCGGCGCAACTCGAAACAGAGATCGTTTTTGATGGGGCTCCATCTTTTCAGTTGGGTGTTCCTGGAGACCTCGACTTAGTCCTGCGCGCGTCCGAGGTGAAACTCAGCGTGCTGGGCAAGTACCTATCCTCGGCGCTTCACCGCTTTTCGACATCAACGACGCTGACCGTGACCTTTGCGGCCGGCGGGGCAACAGTTGGCCAGGCGCGCCTGACCGTTCAAATCACTAGGGAGAGTTGAGATCGTGGCTGAGAACTTTGAATATGGAAAGAAGGGCATCGGTGCCGACGTAGAGCACGGCAAGGATGGCGGTCGAACTATATGGGACGGCAGCAAGTTCCAGTTATTTGAGAATGACGGAACGACCCCCGCCCGAGTCGAAGTAGGCGATCCATCCGGCCCCCTAGATTCCGTGAACTTCCGCACGGTCGAGGGACTAATCGACAGCATCGTCTGGAAGGACGCGTGTCGACTCGCGACCGCAGCGACGTTGAGCGGTTGGACGGCTTCCGGTTCCGGCGTCGGCAAGACGCTAACCTCGCCGAATGATGACGTCTCTAACAATGACTTCGATGGCGTCACTTCAGTCATAGGCGACCGCCTCCTGGTGAAGGACGGTCCGACTGCCGTAGATAATGGCATATACACGATGACGACCCTCGCGGACGGCGCGGGACAGAACGCCGTCATCACTCGCGCCACCGACTTCGACCAAGATACTAACGCGGCGGGCGCGGACGAAGTACGTCCAGGCAACACCGTTCACATCTTCGAGGGTTCGACCCTCGATGGCGACAGATACACCGTGTTGGGAACCAGTCCAATTACGGTTGATACCAGTGCTATCAATTGGACGTTGACGGGCAGCATCGACTCATCCGACCCACAAGTCCGTATAGCGGTGATTGGAACTGGTGCCACGCAGAATCTTGGTCCGTTGCTTCCAGAGAACGCCCGAGTCCAGCAGGTCAAGCTCAACGTAGATACCTCCTACAGTGGTGGAACTACCATCGAGATTCGCGACGACGGCGCAAACATCTACATGCCGACCGGCGACAACAGCCCCGCCAAGGGTGGCACGCCAAACCTATTCGTGACTTTGAATCCGGGTGACGTGATCGTCGGGGGCACGAGGCAACTGCAGGCCATCATCGGCGGTACGCCGGGAGCAGGCTCTGCTACTGTAGTCATCGAGTACAAGATCGTCCCGTAATGAATACGTTCCTGATGGGGGTCGAGGGCGTCCAGATTTGCCCTCCGGGCTACGTTCACGGGGCACGAGTCGGAGTCACCGGGGTCAATACGGTAACCGTGGGGACCGCGAGCGAAACATCTGTGGTTCGAGATAGCACGAACGAGTTTGACATCAAGTGGACCGGGGTGATCACGGGGACCATGGATGCGGACCTTGATACGTTCATCGAGCTGTCGAATGCTCACTACAACATATTCGTAATCGGAGATACGAATGGGGTCAATTCTCCAGAAGTCCTCTACTCGCTGAGCCCGACTGCGCCGGTCATGCCATCAGGCCACGACGTGTTTAGGCGGATGGGCAGTGTTAGGAACGATGCGTCGAGCGACTTCTTGGAATACACAGAATTCGGAAGTGATCGAAGCAGGCGAATAGTCTACAAGGAGTTGAGGTCGATCCTATCCGTCCTGACAAATGGCTCCGCCACTACATTCGCCGACGTGTTGATATTCACCCTGGTGCCTCCGACTGCGAACGAAGTTTGGATGCTGTGCAACGCCGTGTTCGATGATGACGAGGCATTCGTAGAGTTCCGGACGAACGGCGTAACGTTAGCAGATCCACCGATCAAGCTGCAGGGTGGGACGAACACGACCTCTCAGCTCGCCAGCGCTAGCCTCGATTTCACAATCGAATGTGATGGTGCAGAACGTATCGAATATAAAAGTAACTCAAGCGGGAACGAAATTGATCTTTACGTCCTTGGATACGTGAACTCACTATGATGAATTGGCAAGCTAAAATAGACCTCACCACGGGTGACCTCCTAGCGTTTGGTTATACCGATTTCACCTCGGATGGATCCTTTGATGCTGCGTCGGAAGTCGTGGTCGTTTCTTATCAAGAGGGACTCATAGCTAAGACCAGGCAAAGGATCGCTCCGCACCACCGATGGGTAGGTACGGAATGGCTACTAGTTGGATTGAGTATAGGCGACCTGAAACGAAGGAAAGTCTATCAACTAGAACTAGCGGTCACTTCGATCCTTCGAAGGAACTACCCCAAGGAGCGAAATGATGCGTTGATCTTCGTGCTCGATGACGCGATCAGCCTCGGACTGATAAATAGGGTAGCCCACATCAGGACCAAGAATGCTTGGGGCATGGAGATCCTTCAATTCTACGCGGATGAGAAGGCGACGATAGAGGCACTAGTTACCAAGGTGGCCGTTGATTCCTACGAGTGGGACTTCGAATCCCTGATGAAAACCGATCCGATGATCACGGTACCGAGCGCGTTGGCCATAGGGGATTGAAGTGTCGTCAGTAACGATACCGGCGACACTCGCAGAGCCCTTCGTTTTAGCGCTGAGCGTCCAAGGATTCAGTGGTGGCATCGCCGGATTGAATCCAACCGTCACAATTCGCGACGCTAGAACGACGAACAAATATCTCGACTTCGCCGACCTGATTTTCAAGACGATTGGGTGGACGACCCAATTCGCGCCTCTCGCCGAGGTAGGAAACGGACGATACGTTCGGCAGTCAGATGGGGATCCGGCCGGTGACGATCCTTTTCTGTGGACGCTTGACGCGCAACAACCCCCGCTTGTGCCCGCATACTTCGTGGCCGAATTCGACGTGCCGAACCTGAATGGAGAAGACGATCTGATCGTGTTGACCGCCCATCTCCCAGGCGAGGAGTTCGATCGGGATCTTGATGAGACCGGCAGCGATAGCCTTGGATGGCAGGAGGTGCAGACCAACCGCGCCGCCAGGGAGATCCGTCGTTTCAATCTATTCGATGTTGACGGCCGAATAACCGGCAATGCCGACGACCAGAACAAGGTCATAGTCCGCCGGGAGTTGGTCTAGTGTTCACTCAGCCGCCGTTCCTTTGGAGCCCTGCGCAGTTCGATCTACTTGAGCCCACGGCGTTCCTTCACCAAAAACGAGTCCGGCGCGCGATCCTATCTCGGGAGTTCCTCGACGGGATCCACGAGCCGGGGATTGCACTGATCGGATCCGTGGTCGAGTCAATAACCCTGGCGGGGCTCACCGGGCCAATCCAGCTCTCGGGCCTGATGCTGTCGGCTCAAGAGGAGCTGGTGGGTACGTCGGAACCCTCCACCGCCCTGGGCGGAAGCAAGACGTTCATCCAGCTCGACGGCGAGGTGGCTACTTCGGTGGCACTCGTTGCCAGGCGTGACGAGGCCGTAGCCTTAGCAGGGCAGGTGGCCGCGTCTGAGACCTTGAACGGGGTCATTCAAACGAGCATCGTACTCAAGGGCGAACTCGAAACATCCATAGCGCTTGCCGGTACGGTAGAGCGTGCAGAGGGGTGCTAGTGGCCGCCATCAACTCAGTGTTCTCCATGCACAGCGGAGATGACAAGGATCTAATCGACACGATTCGCGATACCGCAGGCGCGACGATAGACATAACTGATGCAGCGTTCACGTTCTCGCTGTCGGGCCTGAATGCCATTGATCCAGTCGTCCCGGCCCCCAAGGGAGCACCACTTCTTACAATCGTCAATGGCGTACAGTTGGTCCTGAATGATCCGACGAACGGCGTAGTCACCGTGAGCCTGCTTCCCGCAGACACGGCAGATCTACCGGCAAAGACGTACTACTATGAGCTGCAGATGGTGCTCACTGGCAAGACCTCTACGGTGACCATCGGCACGCTTCAATTACTGAAGGATCTGGTGATATAGTGGCTTTCATTGTAGAAGACGGCACGGGACTAGCAAATGCTACTTCATATGCAACCTTAGCGTTCGCGGATGATTACTTCGCCGATCGCGGAGTCGTTCGATGGACGGAGCAGTCCTGCGACGAAGAAAAGCAGGTGGCTCTTATCCTAGCAACGGACTACCTCGACCTACGATTCCGATACCTGGGCTTCCGCAAGCTCCCCGAGACGCAGGCCCTCGAATGGCCACGCGAAGGGGTGATCAGTCGGAGCAACCTAGTGATCATCAGTTCGGACAGCGTACCGGTCAGGGTCCAGAAGGCCGCCGCAGAGATCGCGATCATCGCGCTCGACCAGGACGTCTTCCCCAACGCCCTGAAGACGACACCCGAGGTACTCAGCCTGTCGAAGGGCGCGCGCGGCCTAACTATCTCGCGTACCTTCAAGGAGGCGGTCGACAATTCGCCGGTTCTGCGCAAGGCTCTGAACTACATCAAGGACCTACGCGCGTCCGATGAACTGCTGAGGAGCTAGCGTGGCCCTCGGTGAATGCTTTCCCACAGAGCTAATCAATACCCTGAACCTGAAGATCGAGCGCGTTAGCTTCTCGGACGACTATGGTGATGAGATCCCAAGTACCCGGGTGATAATCGGTGAGAATCTACCGGCGATCGTGGTGCCCTGTCGCAGGGTATTCATTCGAGTCGTCGACTCGGAATCGGATACCCAACTATCTGATGTGGTGATGAGTCCACTCGTGGCTCCCGCGGACATTCGTCAGAAGGACCTAGTGACGTGGACGCCCCGGACGTTCGGGCCCCAGGTAGTGGACGCCGAGGTCGAGGAGATCGAATATATCTCAGGCGTAGATGGCTTGGAGAGCGTGGTACTGAAGGTTGGTCGGAGGGTAGTGTAATGGCTGAAGGACCTGTCAAGTCTCGAAAGCTTCAGCGAACACTTAGGGATATTGGAAAGCAGACCAGGCGCGCCGTCAATGTAGCTTTGGATCGTCAGGCCGTGCTCCTTCGTGGACGAGCTGTGGCGGTAGCACCAGAGCTGACTCGTCGCCTGATCCTCAGCTCAAAGATCACGTCTCGAGATCAGAAGGGCAAGGCGATTCGGGTAGTTAGCTTTGATACCCCATATGCTGTAACTCGGCATGAGGCCTTCTATAACCTTGGCCCGATTTCTTCGCAAAAGGCGCCTACCCAAGATGGGCCGGCGGGTCGAAAGTATCTCACCAGGCCCTTCAATAATCTCGTACGAGAGAAGGGTGTAGAGAAAGAAATACGCGATGCTCTACTGAAGGTCGCGCGACGTAATAGGAGTAAGATCCGATGACCCCCCTCGAAGAAAAGCTGGAACAGATCGTTGGGCTACTGATCGAGATCAGGGATGGGCTCAATGGAGCGGTCGATGAATTGGACTACGATGAGATGGACTGCCGATGCCTCCGCGCGACCGGAGAGCCGATCTCCAACTGCCCCATCTGCAGTGGGACTGGCAGAACATCCTAATGGCGCTCTTCGAGAACGCGATCCGAGACTTCATTCAAGCCCAAGGATTTATGGACGCTTCTGGAGCTACCCCCGTCTACTTCGTATCGATGACGAAGGATCAACCCGACTTTACCGTGACCGTCCTCCCCGAGCCTGGTGCTACTGGAACTAAGCGACTTAGCGAGTTCCCGACCTTTACGGTTCGGGTCAGGCACCCAAACGGCGAGCAAGCTAGCCTATTCCTCCGCCGCATCTTCGAACTCCTGCAGGAGTTCCAGGGGCGGCTGGGAACATCACCGACTTGGCCGGTCGCGAGGATAACCGCGGAAGCCACGCCTACCCAACTTGGGAGGGACAACGCCAGCCGTCAAGGTCGATGGCTCGTTAGCCAAACATACAACGCGATCGTGAGATTCACGACGCAACCCTAGGAGACAGAAATGCCCGCACAACCGCGACCGACAGATGGGGATACGATTACAATCGATAACCTTCTGATCGGAATGCCGTATGTCGAGTTCACCCCTACGGTGAATGGTGTTGCTCAGCAGCCCATCAATCTCGGAGTCATAGACTCGGCAGAACTGGCCAAGGAACTAGAAGAGCTGGCGCTCGAAAGTTCGCAGTCCGGTACCCGAGTCACCCTTCGTGAACTCATCACCAGGATCGATCCTGAATTCAACATCGGTACCTTCAACTTCGCAGCTACAGTCATGCAGTTCTCGCTCGGCTCAGGAACACTGACGCCGGTCGTAGCAAATGCCGCCGCAGTCGTCACCGATGAATCGATTACGACCACGACAGATCCGCTGGACTACCTGGCGCTCAACCAGATCGACATCAACGTCGGGTCAGAGGTCGTAACCGCGGCTGCCGTCGTCGACGAGCAGATCGGTGCAACCGATGGCTCGCTCGGTGCTGCCTCGGGTGACTTCACCCTGGACTTCAAGGTCTTTGCAGTTGCCGATGTCACGCGGATCGACTTCGTCGACTCGCTCGGCCAGATCACTAGCTTCACGCCGATCGCGGTAGCAGCCGCGGCAGCAGGGAATGAGGTCGAGGTGGTCGTCGGTACGGCCGGCACCTCGGGGGACCTCCAGTTCTTCGTTGGTGGCGTTGCGACCGACCTGGCGGCAGGTGGACGAGTCGAAGGCGATTACGAGCCGACCTTCACCCTGACCCAGGGAATTGCTGACCCGGATGACTACATCCTGGACACCAAGAATGGCAGGCTCCGCGTCCTCACCGAGGCCACGAAGGCGACTGGTACCCAGGTGATCATCCAGGGCCAGGCGGTCTTCATCGACTACACGTTCAGCCAGAAGGCGAGCACTACCCTGAAGCCGTTTACCCAAACGACCTTCGCAGGGACGGCACGCATTCGACAGCTGACCGGCGTCGGAATCAACTTCATCTGGGACATCCCGAAGGCGCAAATCCAGATCACGGACGACGCGCTCACCTTCGCGGATGACGACTTCACCGTCGGAAACTTGACGATCAAGGTCCTAGATGCCGGTGGAACCGATCGCTTCGGTACCCTCCAGCACTTCACGGAGACCCAGGCGAACGTCTAAGATCGTTCACGACAACTGAATTGGGGCGGGGGCTCGCAAGGCCCCCGTCCCTTCCCCCTACCTCCTGGAAGGAGAGATACATGGCAACCTCAAAGCCATCTAAGGCGCGCCAGAGCGCCACAGCCGCTGTCGATAAGAAGCGGAACCCCGGACAACAGAAGGCTTCAGCTCGACGTCGCAAGGCGCCCACGCAGGAGCCCCTACCATTTACCGACGCAGACGTCAACAAGACGCTCTTCCCGCTCGGCAACGAAATCAAGATCAGTACAGGTACCGTCCACAAGATCAAGCCGTGGTCCATCACCATGTTTGGTGAGATGGCCCAGCGAATACCGAAGACGTTTGAACTCGCGCTTGAGGGCGACGAGGAATCAGATGGCCAATCCGTATATGGGGCGGTCTTCTATCAGCTCATCGACGAGGTTGTCTTCATGGTCTCGGGATCGATCGGCGTAGATGAAGAGGAGATTCGCGAGGAGATGTCGATGGACGACCTCCTCCTCCTATCGATCGGCGTGTGGGACAACTGCATTGCGGGCCCGATGGGAAAAGTTCAGAGTCTGATGGGCCGAGTAACGACGGCGGTGGCAGGGGAAAACGTCCTCGCCGCGGTGGTCGGGGCTCGAAGTCGGACAAGCAACCTGGCGAAAGTGAGCCCGCAAGTCTCCTGATAGCGATCGAGTATCTAGTGTCGAACGGCTTCTCGGTCCAGGACGTCTGCGCCATGACCCCGAAACAGCTCAACATGTTCCTCCGCGCTACCTCCCGACGTAGGACGAACGAGATACTAACTGACATGAACGTAAGAGCGGCCGCGGCGAGCGCGGCATTCACCGGCAACACCAAGCCGCTGGAGAGCATCGAGAAGGCGCTGACCGGGACGTCCGAGTCCTACGGCACCGAAATACAAAAGCGGCTGAAGGGATTCGCCAGAGCCGTGGGAGCTAATATCAAATAATGGGATTGACGATCGGCGAACTTCGCGTTCAGATCGAAGCACGGACGACGAAGTTCCTACGCAGCCTGAAGACCGCCGAAAGCCGGGTGCGCAGGTTCGCCACGAAGGGGAAGGCAGCCCTGGCGGGCTTAGCGCGGGGATTCTCGGCCCTTCGGGCCAACATCGGCACGCTCGCGGCGGGTGGTGGGATCATCGCCGGCCTCGGCCTGGCGCTGACTGCTGCTGCTCGCGCGGCGGCCTCCTCGGTAGACGAGATTGCGAAGTCCGCCCGCGCCGCCAACGTGAGCGCGGAGGAGTTCCAGCAACTCTCATTCGCCGCGGAGGAGGCCGGCGTCGCGACGACAGGGCTGAGCAACTCACTGATCCTGTTCAATCGAAACATCGCCGAAGCGCTCACGGGAGTGGGCCCGGCGAAGGACGCGTTCTCGCTCCTGAACATCGAGATTGAAAATCTGGATGGAACCCTAAAGCCAGTTCGTCAGATCTTCGACGACGTATCGGATGCGCTCAATACCGTCGAGTCGGGCGCCCAGCGAGCTGGCCTGGCATTTGACCTCTTCGGTCGCCAAGGCGCAAAGCTCGCTCCACTCCTCGCACTGGGATCGCAGGCGATTCGAGAGCAGGGTGAGGATGCCAGCCGCCTCGGGCTCATCTTCTCCGATGAGGTCGTCTTCAACGCGGAGGCGGTCAACGACGCCTTCAACCGACTATCGAACGTCATCAGCGTACAGCTGAAGTCGGCGCTAATTGATATAGCCCCTACGCTCCTCGAACTAGCATCGGTTGTCTTCCCGCTCATTGGGAAGACGATCACCACCGTCATCCGAACCTTCTCGCTCTTCCAGGGCATCCTCGCCGAGATTCAAGTAGTAGTAGTCACTGTAGCAGAAGCCTTCAAGGTGACAGGTTCCACAATCCTAACTCTAGCAACTATCGCGGTCAATGGATTTCGGCAGATCGCGGCAGCTGCGCGGAGCGACTTTTCAGAAGTCCTTCGATTATCCGAGGCAAATAGGACAGCACTAAAGCAGACGGCTGACCAAGTCAAGGAGAGCGCGGATACTGTCGCCGCTGCGCAAGGTGTTGCGAATGAGGCGTTCGCCCGTTTAGGAAACGACGCCGCGCTGAATAAGCTGGAGCGAACGTTCGATAATATCGGCGAGAGCGCGGGCAAGTTCGCCGACGAGATCAATCGCGGGGACTTCGCGTCCAAGGCTGATGAAGAATCAAGGGCGCGGGCACGATCTAGCCAGATTCTCAAGGATCAAACTGAGCTAATTCGGAATCAGGCCACGGCCGCAAACAGCCTGCTCACCATCGAGAATCAACGAGCCCTCGCCGCCGCGCGGACGAGGGATCCACTAGAGGCCAGTCGCCTAGAGATTGAACGACAGATCGCGGGACTAGAGGATCTGACTCTGAAAGAGGAAGATCGCGCTCGGGCGAATAGAGTGATCGCCGATCTGCAGAAGGAACAGGCCGATCTACTTGTACGCCAGCAGACGGCTGCGGCAGGCTTAGGAGCTGCTGAAGCCCTAGCACGGACTCAGGTGGCCCAGGTCAAGCTATTCGACCCGGAGAAGGCCGCTGAGTTTGCCGAGCAGATCGATGTGGCACTCACTGCATCCATCGGCAGTGAGGCGCAGCTCGCCAAGTTGGAGGCACTCGGTGAAGCGGCTTCTGAACTTATCACTAGCAGCCAGATTGATGCCACTGAGGAACTGCTGGGCATAGAGCAGGAACGGATATTGGCCGCGGCAGCGGCTAGGGAGCCTCTGGAAGCTCAGCGCATTGAGATCGATCGCCAGATCGAATCGATCAAGGAGCTTACCCTCAACGAGGATGGACGGGAGCGGGCCAACAGGATAATCGCAGATCTGCAGAAGGAGCAGGCCGACCTCCTCGACCGACAGCAGGTGGCCACCGAGGCCCTTGCAGGCGCAGAGCTTGCCACCCGAACGAGTATCCGTCAGGTGGCAGTATTCGATTCCGAGGCGGCGGAGGAGTTCGCCGAACAACTGGACGACGCCATTGCCAATGCGGTAGGCAGCGAGGCGCAGCTCAAGGCACTCGACGATCTGGGCGAGAATGCCCAAGACGCAATCGAGAAGGCGGCGAAGCGAGCCGGCCCCACGTTCGCGGAGAACCTAACGGAGAACTTGCAGCAGTCCTTCCAGGCATCCCTCGAAGATGGTGGGCAGGGGTTCCTTCGCACGTTCGGCGATTCCCTGCGGCAGACGGCAGCCGAGGAGCTGTCCAAGGGCTTTGCGGAGGCTGCGCAGAACTTAGCCGACACGCTCACCGACTTCCTGATCAACGACTTTGGACCACTGCTAGCAGACATCTTCGGTAGCTCGTCGAGTACGGGGGCGGAGAAGGGCGTGGCTAGTACGGGTGGATTCCTCAGCGGATTCCTCGGAGACATCTTCAGCAGCAGCTCCGCATCCGGTACGAAGGACGGTGTCGAGAAGGGCGTAGATGAAGGCGCCAAGAAGGGTGGTCGCGCATTCGGCGTGGCCATCGCTACCGTGACCGTCGGCGTGATCGGTGCCGCGCTCCGTAAGGAGACGAAGACGAGCACCTCTCTACTAGCCTCCTCTGCTGCCGCGGGTATCACCAGCGCCCAGCAGACGCGTGGGCTCGTAGTGGGTCCGGCCCAAATCGGCATCGGCGAGGTCGGCCGTGCGATCGAGGACGCCTCTATCGAACAGGTCCGCCTTCTCAGCATCATTGCTCGAAACACTACCCCCCGATCGAGTGCTTCCGGTTCATTGGGAACCAGTAGCGACGAGGTCACAGCGACGCTCACGAACGAAAGCGCGAGCCTCACCTAGGAGACTTCCATGGCATTCTTCAAGAACATATTCGGCATTCGACAGGCAATGAACCTCCTGGCATCCGAGATCAACGACACCAACAAGATCCTGCTGTCCATCGCTAAGTCGCTCCACGTCCAGGCGACGATCCAGAGCGAGGCCGCCAAGAAGGGATCCGAAATGATGGAGGAGGCAAGGGAGTCTCGAAGCCAGGTCGAGACCCTACTGGAGAAGTTTGGGCCCCAGCTCTTTGTGATGCTCGACAAGCAGTTGCAGAGGGCCAAGGATAACGGGACCGGTCAGTTGGTCGTTGAACCGACCGCGAAGATCCAGCCATGAGCCTAAAGATACTCCTGGCTCAACAGGTTGGGGATTTCTTTACCGCGGTCGCCAGCGGCTCCGCAACCCCACCGACTACGGGCGGAGCGGACGAGGGCGCAGAAGTAGCAGCAACCCAGACGGGTAACTTCAGCAACGCGAAGGGATTCGTGTATCACATCGCCAGGGACTTCCTGGCAACGTGCGCGCGGATCACCAGTACCGGAATTGATATCAACGGCGGGATGTTCGCGGTAGATCCAACCCTATCAAACTCTACCGATCCGCAGTCAAAGTACTTCCAGGTCGCAGTTGACGTCTACTTCTACATGCTTGCAGGGCAGTTCAATCCCGTTACTGGGCAGCAGAAGATCTACTCCTCAGGCAGCATAAGCATAGGGCCCGAGGAGATCAACATCGATACGCTCGTCCTCTCGGGTGGCCCGGCCTGGACCGGAGTCAATGGAGACTTCATCCTGAATACCGGCTTTACACTCGGCGGTGTAGGCGGGTGGGGGGCTGACAACGCCACAGCTGATACCATAATCTTTGAGGGCTTGACCGACGGTGTTCCCGACGAGACAATCCAGAGCGGTGCGAACGTCTACCCGTTTGGCCTAGCCCTGCTGGGTAACGGAGACTTCAGCGGCACCGTAGCGGGCAAAGCCAACAAACTGAACTTCGTGTGGGTCGACCTGAGCACGAGACTGGCCGAAGGGATCCTGGGCGGCGATGTCATCGACAACCCCTTGAATCCACCCACTGCGTTCCCCCTGGAGGTAAGAGCTACCCCTCTTGGAGATGCGAGCGAAGCACCGATCGCGGGGGATCAGTTCCACTGGTCCATCGTCCAGTACATCCCCGACTCAGACGCCACCTTCGGTCGACCGAAGGGCCTTCTGATGTTCCAGAGCAAGGAGGAGATTCCGGTCATCGCCGTGGCATCTCCCGGCGATACGATGCGGCACTACATCAGGCTCGCGGACTTCAACCCTTTCGATGATCCCTCGGCTCCAGGCGTACCGAACAGGACCCACGGAAGGATTCGACTGACCAGTCGAGCGCTGCAGGCGATAGCTCCGATGGGGGGCATCGTGGGAGCCGACACGATCAGCAACCCAAGCCCGCCGGCCCAGATGCAGTTTGACCCACTGCGGCAGCGCTTCATCGCACTTCTTGCGTCCCAGGACCTGAGTCCATTCCCGGGTGACCTCGGCGCCGATGACGG
>SDBT01014577.1_pt1 | contig 12529 bp, 21 predicted proteins | sample 2277101 | NCBI WGS metagenome assembly SDBT01 (sample SAMN10404973, study PRJNA504765) | marine sediment metagenome | isolation source: marine sediment core GS10_PC15, 103 cmbsf | place: Arctic Ocean: Southern Knipovich Ridge | collected 2010
CCCTAGGGCTCGCTCCAGTGCCAAGTTCCATCGCATAAGTAATATCCTCTCTCCATTGCCTGAAACTACCTGTACCTTTCATTAGTGCGGCAATGTGCACTATAGGCATTATGCCCAGATCTGCTAGATACGAGGGAATCAAACGTCCTCGGATCTGCGTAATCTTGTGATCCCAGAATCCTGTTAGGCTGCGCACTGCTGGATTGCCCATAGCCACTACGAGCCTACGAGGGTACGCTTCAATCTTGCGCAATAATCGATCACGGCAGCAATGCGCTCCAACGTTCATTAGTTTCTCGTCCTTACGCGCTCTGGGTGGATAACACTCTAAGGCGTTGAGGACGTATATCGAACCATCGTCAGGAACGAACTTATGGAAGACCTTCCCTGAGGGACCAATAAGTGGCGAGCCTTCACGGACTTCTTGGAGGCCAGGAGACTCAGCCACAAATACGATTGGACTAGTAGGATCACCTTTGGATCCAACTTTCGGGCCTCCAAACGGGCATCCCTCGCAGAAGTCTTGTGGCGCGTGATCTGTGACATATTGTATCTCCCTAGCCAACATTGTTATGCATCCACTCCACGTTCTCTACAACTTGATCCCTTAGCTCCGTGATTTGCCAGAGGTTGCCACGATCGATGTGTCTATAATGTCCGGTTGTCATGGATAATCCTGCATAGCCGACAACTAGGGGGTTTGCTGAATCAACCCCCATTACGCCCCTCATCGTGGTACAGAACATATCGTCATCGAGGTTCCTCGACATACCTAGGAGGTGGATCTTAGGATCTGGATCGCGCATCCCGATGTAATACACCATAGATGCTCGTGTCCCCAGTTTATTAGAGATCCATCGTGGCACACCCCAATAGTCGGGATCACCTTTTGGTACGGGTAGATAACTCCGCATCCAATCAGCACAGGAGATCAATTCTGTTAGGTTCTTACCTTGAGGAAGCTTCATAAGTGGGAACCCACTATTACGAAGCACTGAGCTCTGCGATACGACTAGTTTCTGTGTTCCTACAAAGTCACCTAGGACATCCGGTATTATAATACAGTCCGCATCTATTAGATTCGCCGCCTCAATGACCTCTGTTACTGGAAGTGCATGACCCAGCTCGATTACACCATTGTCCATTATAATGAACTGTTCTCCATGATCGATATGGTGTGGACTGATTGGCTCTAGAGCATCTATAAGGTCAATATACCCTCGTGGATGCTCTAGGACATCATGTGCTAGAAGAAGTAGGTAGTTCCCTAGGATTTGGTTATCATGGAGCTGCTCTAATAGAGGTAGTGGTGCAATCGGCGAGTATCGAGCTGGCATAGAGGTTCTCCGAAGTAATTCTATTATCTCTATTATATAGGATCATCTAGATGGTCTTCAAGATGCAATTAAAAACGCCATGTGAATAGGATCGCATCCTGTCCGAGGTTGTAATCATCAGTTATTAGGAGCGGACCTCCGGGTCTGGTATCATTGGGGTTCTCTAGTGTAATTACGTCGCATGTCCCACCGTGACTGAAATGGCTGGCCTTTATAGATGCCCGATCCCATAGTCGTATATCCAGGGCCAATCGTACATTAAAATTACAGCTGCTAATCCGCGTGGATCGTTGGAACCAATAGGGTCCAATACTAAATGAGAGTCTATTGAGCCAGGTTAGAGTTTCGAAGTTCCCATGTATGATCCTCTCGACCCCTACAAGGAGCTGCTGTCTTACGGTCCAGGAGTGATCTGGACGATCAACGCAATTGGGGCAGGTGTTGAAGTTCTGCTCGGTAATAATCCCCAATGCGACGGCGTACTTGTTATTCCAGCGCTCCTGCAGAATTATGGTAATAGAGTCCGAATGTTCAAAGCTAATGATACTCGGACCTATTTCGATCCAAGTCTCTGCTCCTTTGGCTTCCTTACCAAGGAAAATGAACAATACAATAATAGCGAGGATCACATATAGTGATCCCCTAATGTATCCGACCTTGATCTTCATGTCACTATCTTATCGTCTTTGCGCCACTGGATCATTTCGGAGAGGTCCATAGCTACAAACGGGAAGGCTTTAGCAACCTTCTCCTTCTGTGTCATCATAAGCCATATGACGAAAAGAAAAGCTAAGAAGCCGGCTGACTGGTCAACGATCCCTTTATTACTTCGTACGAAGCGCCAGCCAGTAATAGCAGTGAATAACCCCAATGTGATAATTGGTGCCGCAAATACCCAGCCAATAATGTCCACTACATTCTCCTCGTTCGGACCATCCGATAAAATTCGTCTCGGGCCATTGAGTTGTCCCTAAAGATACCTTGTAGGGACGAAGTAACAGTCTCTGTCTGGCCCGTAGCTTCTTCAACACCACGAGCTGACATGCAACCATGTTCTGCGGAAATGACACACATAGCACCAACAGGATTAAGATGGTGCATCAGATGTGCTGTTACTGCGTGTGTTACATCCTCCTGAAGGCTCGGCATTGCATGTGAGATCCCATATACTAGGCGTGAAAGCTTTGAGATCCCGACAACACGAGCTTTCGGAATGTAACCGATATGGGCTGTCCCCAGTACTGGTAGAAGGTGATGAGCACATACGGCTCGATAAGGGATCCCTGTTTGGACTATCATGGAGCTATCGTATACATCCTCTGAGGCCCCTTTAAGTGGGAACGTGGTCCCAAGGTCTGCTCCAGGATCATACTCCACTAGGAAGCTCTCCAAGTACTTTAACCAACGTTCTGGTGTACCCTTGAAGTTCTCATCCTGAAGATTGATCCCTAAGTCCTTCAGGATCACTCTCATATACGCTTGTGGTTGTACTTCATTCTCCGTTACACCCATCAGTCTGAGCTCCTCTTTAGCTAAGTCAATGGCTTCGTCTATTACTGCATCCATCAATCTCTCTGTTGCGGACATTAGACGCCCTTCTCTTCTTCTGGCCAGAGTAGGACGTGCTTCTGGCATCCAATGTGTACCCTATCGTTGAACTTTGTCCCTGTTTGTGTAGCACTGAGCATCTGGTGTGCTAGAGCCTTCTCTAACTGGAGCACCTTTGCTATCCGTTCCAGAGGTGTCTCGACATCCATCATGGTCCCAGCAGTGAAGTAGAACGCATCATACATAACCGGTGGAATCTCGTCGTACACTTCCATTGCGTACTTGAAGTCAGCCTCATCGAAGACCACAACCTTAATGCATACCCTAAATGGTCTGCTAAACATCCAGTTCTGTAGAAAGAGGTACAGATCCCTGATATCCACGATGTTACCACTTGAGGGTCCTTTAGGGCTGAACGTAAGTACGTCACAGACCTCGAGCCAATCAGGGAAGTGTTGACCTTGAGTCTCTATAGCCACCTTCATGCCAGCTATATTAAGCTGGTATACTAGCGGAGCGACTTCCTCCTGAATGGCAGGATCACCACCAGTGAATGTGACATAAGGTGCAGGAGCAAGTGATTTGAGTCCCTCTACAATATCTGTTTGGGTCATCATGACCCGATGTTTCAGGATCTCTGAGGGCTCTACGGCGTACATTGAGTCGCACCATGAACATCGTAGTCCACAGCCACCGAATCGTAGGAAATGTGTCACGGTCCCAGTCATAATCCCTTCGCCCTGGATCGTAGGACCAAAGAGCTCAATGATTTGGAACTTATGTACCTTACCCATTATCCAGCTCCCGCCCTAAGAGTTCTGTTGCCCACGTTGAACGATTAAATTCGACCATAGCACTGTTCCCAGGAGTCTCCCAAACACGGACGCTACGACAGAAGACCCTAGGTTTGTATCCATTAGTCTCCATCCAATCTTCGTTTATCCACCAGAAGAGATATTCGGCCAACCCTTCACACCCAGTTTTGGAGACCTCTCGGACTTGTGCCAAGCCTTTACGGTTAAGTTCTTGAAAGAACTCGAGGTCAGGATCATCCTGAGCAACCAACAGTGTATGATCGAAGTGGTCGTCAAGGAAATCTTTGAGAGTACTGAACCCCCCAAAGTCACAAACCCAATTTCGCACGTCCAGAGTTTCGGACTCGAACTCAAAATCGAATGCGAGACTATAGCCGTGGATAAATCGGCAATGTGAGTCTGCAAGATGTTGTCTGTATGCGATGCTATACCCTCGTTCATGGCTATACCTCTTCGTCGATATGTACATTACCTGCGATGACCTCCGTAACTGCAGTGTAGCTAATGAACGGATCTGTGAAGGGCCACTCTAGATCCTCGAATTCCGGTTTCTCCTTGAGACGACCGTAGAGCTTGTGGGTATTACGGATCATAAGCTCCTGGATGTCGATTTTGAGGACATCCATGATGCGTGTCATGTACCATAGTACATCACCAAGTTCCTCGATGAGCTTATCCTTAACCCCATCCAGTTCCATTATACGTCGGAACTCGTTGTAGTTATCGAAGCCGGACTCCCTTACGACCTTCTTGACCTGATCAACGAATTCACCTGTCTCACCTGCAAGACCTAGTGCAAGATATGCTATCTCGCCGCTATTGTCATGCCCGGCATGCTTGTACCAGCTGGTGTCCTGTAGGAATTGTCGATATTGTTCTGCTGTCTGTGCTGCCATAGGTATCTTATCGTTGCTCATAACTATTCCTCCTAGTACCCGCATACTTTGTAGGATCCGGAATCCCAGCGAGCTCGAAGCCTTCACGGCGCGATCTACACGTTGGGCACGTACCACAGTGGAGCTCCCCTCCTTCATAGCAACTCCATGTTAGTTTGAAGGGAGCTCCTAGGTCGTATCCACGTACGATGACTTGTGCTTTGTTCATGAAAATAAGGGGTGTGTAGAGCCTGATTTTGTGGTAGGTTCCCACGTAGATAGCGTTCGCCATAGCTCCCACGAATTCCGGTGTACAGTCAGGATATGCCCAGTTGGCAGCGTCATCTGCGTGTGCTCCGAAGTAGACGGCCACCGCTTCAGGGTCTGTAGAAGCCAGCGACGTGATCCCGGATAGTAACGTTCCGTTTCTAAAGGGGACGTAAGTGGGAGAAACGCCTTCGGGGAGGTCGTCATAGGAAACTTGAGGCATGACAAGGGAGTCATTAGTAAGGCCACCTTTGCCAATGAGTCTAGAAATGTTCTTCTCGATAAAGGCGCAATCGAGTGCCTTGGCAACTTGCTGCGCATGGTAGATCTCCTTTGTGTGTCGTTGTCCGTAGTTGAAACTAACCCCGCATACTAGGCCATCGAAGTCCTTGATAGCTTGTACAAGGCATGTAGTGGAATCTATCCCACCGCTGAGCAAAACGTACGCTTTAGGCATGTTAGGTGTCCTTTGAACTTACTGCCACACGATAGAGACTTAGGACTGCTTCTGCGGCTGGTTTTTTAATCTTGGATACGTTCTTAAGTGTCTCTATTGCGTCCTCAGCATAGACTCGCTCCATGCCCCCTACACGTACCGTTGAAAGTGCATTCCTACCTCGTTGTCGCTGGTATATACCCCTAAGTTCTCTCATGTTCAGGAGTACTGCCATTTGACGGAGTGAAACCCAGCCGTGCTCTGCAAGGTGATCTACAGCTCTTGTAATAGACCGTTCTTCTAAAGACACGACTGGATCTCGTCCGTTGGTTAAACGAAGCCGTCCCCGTCAGCTGCGAGCAGGTCACGTACATTGTTCGTCATATTACCCTCGTACATGCGGGTAGTAACCTTAGCTTTCAGGCTCCTGCCGAGCATTTGCGCGATGACATCGGGATCCTGGACATCGAAAGGCTTCCCGACGATATCAGGAGCGATGCGATTTAGCTGCCGCTTCGTGAATCCTAAGCCCGCGCCCTTGAATACGAGATGCGAGAACAGGACTCTTCCAGCGTACTCACCCTCGCTTACTTCGAGCTGGAGAGTCCACATCGGGTTCCCTTTGGCTTGACTGTACGTAAACTCGCACTCTGCGATTGTGCACAGGTAAATCCCCTTTGGGAGGGCTTCGAACGTGGTTTCCTCCACGTTTTCCATATCGATAACGAGGCTGTCGCCTTCGCTAAAGTCTACTGCTTCTTCTGCTGCTGGTGCCATGTTACTTACTCCTAGGCGTGTGTTGTTGGTATGTTATGTTGCCTCGTACCAATATTTGTCTGGTCACGCGAGGCCAATGCCAGACACACTTACAAATTCCGTCATGAATCCTTAGTGAGGGTCCTGCATTCCTAAATCTCCTGTCAGATATTTATCGCCTACTTCCACATCCAGAGGACTGTCGCGTCCTGGGAAGCAGTCGCTGAACTTTTCGAAATGTACTTCCTTGCCCGTCTGTATATCTAGTAATACCCAACCGTCCTTTGGAAGCTGCGAAGGGGGTCGAACCCTCAACCTCCTTGATCTAGTATTCAAGGTGCTCTACCATTGAAGCTACGCAGCCACATGTTCATGAATCCCCTGTTCTGAATCCCCGGATCTCCATCTGATCATTTTAGTGGTGTCCCATCTTTGTTGAGCAGCCCTACTTGTGCTAGCATGGAGCCAATTGTAGGATCTACGAAATGATCGCCCTTGAAGTCCTGGTAGCGATGCTTTGCGTCGTACTTACCTATGCTGCTAGGCATTACGTATAGACGACGTTGGATCTTATCGCCATCTTTACCCTGAGCGTAGTATCCGACCATATCAAAGAAGCCCTGGACCTTCTTACTCAGCTTACCTGTTAGATCGGGTGTGTACTTGTACTTCTTTGTCTCGTCCTGGCTATATTGCTCAGCTGCCGTTACGATAACATGCATTGGCAAATCTCGGAATGCACGGACTACACGAAGGATCATGGTATGATTCTTTTTGTACTCTGTCCATTCTGAGGACTGAGTCTCTTCATCAAGCCTTGTGGAGTCCGTGATTCCGAGGAGTTGGTTGAAGCAGTATGACTCAAGTTCGGTCAGACTGTCAATAATGACGGTTCGATACTCCCGAGGTGTCTTGATTTTGATCTCTTCCACACCGCGAAGGTTCGCTTCGGACTTCTTAAGGAACGCTTTGTCCCCTTCGTCTCGAGCCTTGCAGTGCTGCTTGAGATATTCATTGATCCTTCCAAGCGCTTTGAAGTCGACTACTCGGATGCTATCCAGTCCCTTATTGTCAACACTAAGGTCTCCTGCTTCAGCGTTGATCATGATTACGTCCTTCATACTCGGGACATCTAATGCTGAACATGCTAGCGTTGTCTTACCTACGCCTGCAACACCATATACGAGCATCTTTAGGTAACGCTCTCGCCGCGTTACGGTCTCGATCCTGAATAAAGGTGGCTTAGTAGCCTGTGTTATATTTTCAGATATTGCCGCCATTGGTCAAACTCCTCGTCTCTTGATGCTGTCATGTCACTTAGTTGATCGGCCCAATCGTCGTCTCTGTCCATCATTAGACAGACGTCCTGTAAGCTACAGTCCCACGAACAGTCACGAGTGGCATTGGTATATAGTGGAAGATCAGGATTGAGCATATCTTCTACTTCCATTAGGATCTTGGTACCTTCAGCTTGCTGTTGTGGGATATTACGGTGTGTCCGCTGACGTTTGATGAAGTCGTCACGGTCCTCGGATTCACGCTCTGCAAGGTCATTAAGGCACGAGATACATCCACTCGGTGCTTTTGTTACGTCTCCGTAGAGCTTCACGAGTGCATCTCGGTACAGACGATGTGTGGTCTTCTGATGTTTCGCGGTGCTTAGCTTGCCTGTGCTAAGGATTGTAGGCGGAGTGGCTAGCTCCTTGCGAAATTCGTGGAGGATTCCTCCAGCAATATTATTGTACGCGGTGGAAGCTCCCCAGATGTAAGCCGACAGTTGTTGGTCGTATTCCAGAGAGGTCTGACTGAACGCTTTATAGAACTTCCAGTCGAGGATCCAGTACTCGTCTTCGATCTCGACGAGCCTATCTAAGGTAAGCTGATAGACGACCTTATCGAACCCACTCTTTTTAACTAGGGCAGGGTCGAGGTAAGGTGTAAGATCGATCTCGCACTTGATCTCAACTTGCGGTACACCTTTGATCCATACCGTTTTATACGTGTCCCGATTCTCTGCCCAGATGAGGTAGTACTCAAGGATCCCTTCGCCCAACGTACGCTGTTCTTCCCAATCGTCTGGTAGCCCATACCCGTGCTTACGATGAAAGGCTTTACAGGCGTCGATGTATGCAAGGAAAGCTTCAACTGGATGTCCATACTTGTTATACCCATGGTAGTCTTCGAGGGCAAAGTGTCCACCGGATCCAATCCAGAAGTAGCTTGGTGAGTCTTTAGGTCGGAGGTTCTGACGTAGTCCGCTGCCCCAGCCCCACTTACGACGACACCGTTTGAACAGTTGTCTGTCGCTTGTTCTTATCACAGCCTTGCCGGGCATAGCTAATGATCCTACCAACCATACAATATCTAATATTGATAATTATATAGGAAATACATGTTGGTCATCAAGAGGAATTTCAAGACGGTAGGCCAAGTTTATATGCGGTATCAGAGCTGATCTCAATAAAACCATCATTCAGCATTGCCCTAAGCATATCGGGGCCAACATTATGTCCCGGAACTTCGGCAGCAAAGTTGTTCTCTTCATCGGCTTGATAGAAGCGTCTGCCATGCTCCGCAAGCGGCTCAGTCCAGTAAAATACCTTCATGTTATCCCCTTTAGTGCGTTAATGAATTCCTGTGGGCGCTTAAGGACTCTTCGAACGTTCCTAAGGTCAGCGCCTAACTCACTTAGGAAGTATTCATCTAGTGTCCCTAGATACTTAACGTAGTTCCAGGTCACAAACTCATGCTCTGAGATGACCCTACGGGTCCGTCCCTCGGCCTGCTCATTAATATCCAGGGTGTAATCGTACCCTAGGAAGTAGCTGGTCTTGCAGGTTTCCAGATCGAAGGACTCCGCGTAGGCGATTGTACACACTAGGATTCCCCGGAACTTCTTGAACGCTTCGATTGTCCTAGTCTGTACATCGGGATCAGTACCTCCACGGAGCATAAAGGTGTGTATATGGCCTCGACGTATTAGTTCGTCAACCAGATAGTCAGTTGCGGGACGAAAGGGGACGAATATGACACAATGGGAGTCCTCTTCTAGCTTGTCCCATATTGCTTCGAACCCACCGCCCATGTCGAGGTGGGAATCTAAGATTCGTGGACAGCATAGGAGCTGTCGGAGCTTCAGGAGCTGAGCTAGAACGTTAGGTGCTACTATGATATTGTCGCCAACCATAGAGATCATTGTGTCACTAAGTTCATTGTATACTTTGGCCTGGCTAGGGGTCATCTCAGCGTGGATTGGGAGCCGCTTACCTTCAGGGAGGTTATCCGCAACTACTTCTTCTGGTACGTATGCCAAGTACCGATCCATGATTTCTTGGAACCCTGCAACGTTCTTAGGGCCCTCGATTATCTTCCCGAAAGGGCCATCATCGACGATACAGAACGTGTCCACGAATCTCCAGTAGCTCCTGAACAGCTTGAGCTTTGGATCCATCATGTTGAACAGTGTCCACATGCTACTGGGGTTCTTGCGGAGTGCGCTTCCTGAACACCAGACGACTATCTCCGTCTTACGGAAGAGTGGCCGACTGAAGTTGTATGTCTTGGATGTCTTGCGGAGCATTGCTCTGTGATATTCGTCCGCGACTATTGCTGCCCAGCGAGCTTGTTGAATCGCGTGGTAGTCCCTCAGGAATATACTATAGTTCGTAATGAAGATCCCGCTACTCATCGAGGCAAGTTCCCAATCATTCATGCGCTTATGCTTTGAACCTTTTACAGTGCATATCCAATCAGATAAAGTAGGATCATCTGTCCATAGAGGGAGCTGCCTAGTCCAAGTTGCAATAGCGGGCCCAGTGCAAACGATGAGGATCGGACCATATGGGAACTTATGATAGTCCTCAGCTTCGGGATAGATCCTATTGAGTTCGACTAGAGCATCTATGATAGGTCGGGTCTTTCCACTTCCTGGTACACATACTACGCCAGTCTTCTTGCGCTTAACGATCTTCTGCCGCATATACCCTTGGTATACGTACTCTTCAGGCAGGAGAGCTGGGGATTCAGGCTCGTTCACAGTACTGTTTTGCACAGTTCTAAAGCCTGAGCGTCAGTAAAACCCTGTTCTATCATCGCGTCATACTTAGCACGTGTCTGTTTGGCCCGGAGCTGCTCGAACTCAATCATCATAGATAGGTTCTTGCGCATAGCATCCAGTGCTACGCGCATCTCTGGTCCAGGAGGATCAAGGTTCAAGTCTTTAAGTTTGTCATTCATTGTCAATCACCTTCAATGCTGCTCGGGCGTAGTCTCCAATCACATAGCCACCTATTTCTGCATTGGTCAACATCAACTCTTTGCTGTACTGATATTCCCACGCATTAACATCGCTACGCATCCACTCCAACACTGCATAGTCGTCATTGGCGTCTGTGAAGGGATCAAAGTTTGGCTCGTTAAGATAGCCCGTAAACCCCAATGATCCGGGCGCTATCCAGCGTTCAGTACCGCAATGCTCAACGAGTTTCCACCCCATTGCCTCGGCCAGCCTGATTCTGTCTTTGTCAGTTCCTACAGGATCTTGTTGGATTTGCGTAGGTTGCACTTCAGGTGTGTTATCTGTACGTTCGCCCATGTGTGTGTTCCGCCCTTGCTTAATGGATGTCTATGATCAATGCTAGCATGCCGTGGTTGGACCCACTTAAAACATACCGCACACATCCCTGCATCTTTTCTGAAGACCCCAACTAGTGTTATGGTCTTATCCCTCTCCACCCCTAGTGTAGTAGCGCGATGGAACTGACGCATACTGATCTTGCTACGCTTGTCCCTCTTGCGGACTCCTTCCATTGCTCTGTTGACCTTGCAGCAGTGCTTGCAATATCGATTAAGTCCTGTCTCTGCATCTTTGGGTGCTGAGCTAGCATAGTATGAGTCCTTATCCTTATAGTCGCCGCATCCTACACACTGCTTCACTTCCTCTTCCGTGCGCGTACTTGACGGACTACTTCTTCTGGTAGTTCTACGTGACCTTTATGGAATAGGATCGCCTTAGCGCACCACCAGAGACACTTGTTTACGTCCTTAACGTACGATACATCAGGTTTCCTACCAGCACGCAATAGGTACTTGAGTGCTTGGCTAAGATGTCCGTCCGTAGCGAAGCGTTCCTCCATTAGGTCAGCTACTTGGAACTTGTGCCCCTTGACCTCTAGGTCATAATGTTTCGGGTTGATATCGCTCATCCTACTGTGCTCCCTTGCTTGTCTTTCTTTTGGATTGGTCCGAACAACAGATAATAGCACCCATGACGGATTGCGTCCATACCGTGTTTCTCACCTTTGTGATGGAACCCCCATTCCTTAAGCTTCGAGTCAGTGCAGAAGCCCTTAGCAATGTGAGCTGGTTGTTTGATTATGTTCTCGACTTGTTCTTGGATTGCGATCGTTTGGATGCATCCGATGACCTGGACTGTTAGGAGCTCCGATCCTACGTGATGCTTCGCCCGCCATCTATATACGCGATAGTCCTCCATAACGACTACGGTTGGATGATACATACCTATAAGAAGGTCGATCTCCTTAACGGCGGTCACCATGTCAGAGGTGTCTATCTCGCCATGCTCAACTTGAAGTATGTCATGCTCGAAGAATGCCCATCCTGTGGTGTGCCCAGGATCGAACGCGAGAACCATTTGATCCATGTTCGCGTTAAGCTTCTTTGCCAGTTCATAGAATGTCATATGCGCCTCTTTATTTTTTTGCGCCGCATCTGCCTTACCGTTGTTGCTTGCAAACTGTCCGAATTGGCCGCATTTGATGTCTTCTTCCTCTCAGGCTTTGAAGGTAATACATCAAACATACGTTCCCAACGTTTATGCCAAGGTTCGCCTGTATCGCGTTCAAATTCGTGCAGCTTCCCGCGTGGGTTATTCAAGGCATGTATCATCCCTCTGGACCCAAGTGTTAATATCCGGTCCAGACGTTTGTTCACATGCTTTGGTTTAATACCCATCTCCGTGTACCCTATAATAAAAAGGGGCTCCGAATCGGGGTGAACCGGAGCCCCTCCACCCAGATGTCACATGACTAGGGGCATGTGAGACTAGGATTTCGTCGCTTAGGCCTAGCTTATTTCTCTTTGCCTTTGTCAGCGTCCTTAGCGACTTTTCTTGGGTCTGTTGCAGCATTGCCCTGCTCGCCTGTCTTCGTTGCACTGAAGACAATCTGGTATGGGATCTGTTCATCCTTCCTACCCGCCGATTCGAGCATTTCGTTGATCTTGTTCTTGATATCCGACCGAGACGTGCCTTTACCGTAATACTCATCACGGATGAAGTCGATACGCCGTTGGTTATTCGGAAGAACTACTGCGCGTCCTTGACCCTTCTGCTCTTCTTCTGCCTTGCCTTTCTCTGCAGCATCTGCCTTTGCCATTTCCTTTCTCCTGTCTTGCGGTTAGTGTAACATGTCACACGTGTTCTTCGCGTGTATAGATATTATATGATATTCAACACGCGAAATCAACGCCCAATTT
>SDBT01014578.1_pt1 | contig 12529 bp, 12 predicted proteins | sample 2277101 | NCBI WGS metagenome assembly SDBT01 (sample SAMN10404973, study PRJNA504765) | marine sediment metagenome | isolation source: marine sediment core GS10_PC15, 103 cmbsf | place: Arctic Ocean: Southern Knipovich Ridge | collected 2010
GATGATATACGATATGCTGTACGGTGGACTTTTAAAAATTCACGAACAAGACCGGAAAGTTTTTCTCTTATAAAACATACCATGCATTTAGCAATGGATGATCTTATTAGTGAGCTAAAAAATGTATCAGGGAAAAAGGACCAGGCAGAAAAAAAACAGGAAGCTCTGAAAAGAAAATATACTTGGGAAAGAAAGGAGGCTTTGACAAACTTTACCGAAAAAGATATGGCTATATGGCGTTCTGTAATCAATGATTTAAAAGAAAGCCTTAATGAGCATTCTTTTTCAGCATTCATTCAGCCTCTTAAATTGATAGGCGTGGAAGGGAATAATATAACTATCAGTGCACCTCCCGATTCTATTTCTTGGGTTGTTGATCACTTTATTGAAAAGATTGAAGCATCATACTTGGATAAAACAGAGAAAAAAGTTATAATAGAAGTGAGGTAAAAAAATATTTTCATATTGTTTGTCTATTGCATATTTACCAACAGCAATAGTATATTTTACTATTTAATTATTGATAATACTAAGCTATAAAAATAGTTTATCCTGTTTATAAAATGTGAGGGAAAATATAATATGTTTGTAAAATACTATATCAGTAATTATAGGTCTAAATATTACAGGCCAATTATTTACTTTTCTAAAAATTAGTTACAGGAGCTATGGGATATACTAAGATAGAGGTGATGTTAAGAGTGAGGGAAATGGATGGGAATTAGTGAAGAGTTAAATTATCGCATGCTTGACTTTTTTATTATTATTCCTTGAGTGTCTTAGAGAGATAAAGTAAGAAAATATATAACTTTCCCCTTGACAACCAAGTAATTACATATTAAAATATTAGCAACAGGCGAGCACTTAGGAAGCCTCCGTAATGGAGGCTTTCTTATTATATGAAGTCCCGCTATTTTAGTTTTATAAATATCTATTTTTATTGAAAAGTAGATGATATTGTGGGGAATAATAATTAAATATTAGTGGTTTTATTTATTATTGATTGGTTTATAACTTGCGATAACTTCTGAAAATCAATCGGCTTGTATAAAAAGTAGTCGATCAGTTCTTTTTCTTTATTTATTTTCTCTGTACTTATGTTCTCACCGGTGAGCATAATAATGAGTGTTTTTGGAGATTTTTCTTTTATTAGCCGGGCGATTTCCAAACCGGACATTTCAGGTATATTAAGATCGGTGATAACAATATCTTGAAGGTGAGTTTCAAAAAGCCTGAGCCCCTCTTTACCATTTTGGGTATACTTGACAGTGTGACCTTCTGTCGTTAAAAAGTCATTAAGAATTTCACAAATATTTATCTCGTCATCTATTATAAGAAAATTAAATTTTTTTGTACCAGTAGCGGAAAGAGTTACTCTTGGTTTCTTAGCTTCTTTCTTTTTCATTGCAGGCAATGAAACCGTGAAAATAGTACCGTCACCCTCTTTACTTTCAAACATAATGTCTCCACCAAACTTTTTAGCTATACTCTGGGATACATACATCCCAAGGCCTGTACCCTTATCTTTTGTGGTAAAGAATGGTTTGAAGATATTTAACTTTGTTTCCTCTGACATTCCTGTACCTGTGTCTGAAACAGATACGATAACATATTCATTATCAAGAGATGTATTTATAATAATACTACCGCCGTGAGGCATGGATTCAATGGAGTTAATAATAATATTGCTTAAAACCTCTCTTAATTCGGCTGAGTTTCCGGTAACTAGTGGTATCGGGTTAAGTTTTTTTATGACAGTTAAATTAATCTCCCGGGTAAGAGAATTATTATCCCATTTTGGACGCAGCAATTCTACTACCTCATCAACAACTTCGTTCATGTTGATTGGTTCACATTGCTGTTCCTTACTGAAATGAGTGAAATTCTGAATTCTTTTTACTATCTGGGAACCATCCAGTGTAGCTTGTTTAATTTTATCAATAATTTTTTTGCAGACAATACATTCATGGTGTTTATAATCTTTTTTTGAAGCTATTTCTATATAACCTAGAATCATAGTGAGAATATTATTGATATCATGTATCACGCCCCCAGACATTTCACCTAAGACATGGAATTTTTCCATATTGACTAAATCTTTTTCTATTCGTTTGTGGGCGGTGATATCTATAGCGAATATTAAGGCACCTTTTATTTGGCCGTTTGACTCAATTCGTGTACCGAATACCATTACTGGTAAGATTGAGCCGTCCTTTCTCAAACCAGTGTATTCATTTATCTCAAAAGATTCTCCCATGAGATTTTTTTTAAATTTTTTCTTTGCTTCCTTTCTTAACTCGGGCAATAAAAGCTGTTCGACTTTTAATCCTTTTTCAATATCATCTTTTGTATAGCCTGACTTTTCGAAAAATAATCTGTTTACAGATTTAATATAACCTTTCAAATCTGTTTCTATTATTATTTCTGGCTCGCCTATTAGTTCTGGGAGGAAATGTGCCATATCTTTAATTTTTTCATCGCTGATAATGGTATTATCACCGGGATACTTATAATAAGTGAGGTCATGAATGGTAGTCCATCTGAAAATGTTGTCATTGACTTCAATTAACTTTGTGAATATTTCAACAGAAAATATTTCACCATTTTTCTTCTTGTTTGTTCCTCTGTAAATAAAACCATCTCTTTTGTGTTCATTTGTAAGATTTTCTGGAGACTTGTCGGTGATGTCATTCGGCATAAGGTCCTGGGCTGTAAGTTGTAGCATTTCTTTTCTGGTATATCCATAAAGGTTTATTGCGGACTTATTGCAGTCGAGGATTTTTCCGTCGTGTGTTGTGAGAATAATTGCTTCTGGTAAGGTGTCAACTAATAGTCTATATTTTTTAAGTTCATCAATAGTTGCTTCTTGCGGTAACTTTTTGAAAGACTTCATAAAATAAATCCTTAGCTTGAATGGAATAATTTTGACAAACATTTTATAATAATTTTGTGTAAAAGTCAATGATTATTTAACTTATACAAAGATTGTAATAAAAGTGAATTTTGATGTGATTAACTGTTAAAAGCAGGAATAGGATGATATTTTTTCTTTATTATATCTTGACAATTTTATTGATAATATGTAAAATAGACCCACAGAGGGTGGGGTGCCTGATAGGCTGAGACAAAACCCATTGAACCTGATACGGGTAATACCGGCGAAGGGAACCATGTAAATATGTATTTTCTCGGTCATGCCACTCTGTAAGGGTGGTTTTTTGCTACATATATTAAAATACACGTAATAATAAGAGCATACAGAGTATTATTTAAAGTTATAGGAGGGGAAATGTTTTCTGAAATCTTTGAAAGGGTTCACAGTAGTAAACCTTTGGTTCACCATATAACTAACTGGGTTACAATTTATGATTGTGCAAATATAACTCGGGCATGTGGGGCTTTGCCTGTTATGGCGCATGCACAGGAAGAGTCTGGCCAGATGGCTAAAATTGCTTCTGCTTTGGTTTTAAATATTGGCACGTTAACCCCGTATCTAATTGAGTCGATGATTGTGGCCGGGAAAAGTGCAAATGAGAAAAAAATACCTGTGCTGCTTGATGCTGTTGGAGTTGGTGCAACGGAGTTAAGAAACGAAAAAGCCTTTGAATTACTTGAAAAAATAAGGATAGATATTGTTAAGGGTAATGCCTCAGAGATTGCAAAGTTGTCAGGGGAGGATGTATTAACGAAGGGCGTTGAATCAACAGTCGTTGAAGTCGATTTAGTTAAGGTATCGAAAAGAATGGCACATATATACAATACAAATGTGGTTATTACGGGTAAAGAGGATATTGTTACAGATGGCAATAAGGTTTATATAGTAAAGAATGGTCATGAAATGATGAGTTGTATTGTTGGAACAGGATGCATGGCGTCTTCGATCATTGGAGCTTTTGCAGGAGTGGAGAAGGATTATGCGCTGGCTGGTGCTTCAGCCCTTGTGTGCTTTGGCATTGCAGGTGAGTTGGCTGCTCCTCAATCTAAGGGACCGGGGACTTTTAAGGAAATTTTCTTTGATGAAATTTATAATTTGGATAAAGAAAAAATTGATAGGATGATAAAAATTGAAGAAAGATAAATTAAATAATATTGATTTTTACTTAGTTACAGACTCCGAGCTTAGCAGGAATGGGACGCTGAGCGATGTTGAAAAGGCCATAAAGGCAGGATGTAAAATCATCCAATACAGAGAGAAAAACAAGAGTACCAAACAAATGATCGAAGAGACCTCACAGATTAAAGTTATGTGTAAAGAAAAAGCGGTTTTCGTTGTTAATGACCGGGTGGATGTAGCACTCGCCGTTGGTGCTGATGGTGTTCATATTGGCCAGGATGATATGCCTTTTGAAATTGTAAGAAATTTGCTTGGTGAGGGAAAGATTATTGGTTTAACCACTCATAACGTTGAAGAATCCGTGTATGCTGAAAAAAGTGGTGCGGACTATATTGGGTTGAGTACAATCTTTGCAACTGCTACCAAAAAGGATGCCGGTAGAGGTTGTGGAACTTCTATGATTGGTAAGGTTAGACAACAGGTCAAACTGCCGATTGTTGCCATTGGGGGAATCAACAAAAGCAATTTAAGAGATGTCATAAGAGCTGGGGCGGACGCTACTGTTGCAATATCTGCGGTTGTCTGTTCTGAAGATGTGTATAAAGAGGTCAGTGAGTTTATTGCACTTATTAAAAAGGCAAAAGAAATTTAAAGGTGTTCTAATTGAAATAAAAGGGCAGGAGAGAGGTTTCTATTTTCTACCTGAAAAATCTCCACAAGGCATTTCCCCCAGGTAGTCTGCGTATGATACTTCCTATTAACTGCCTTACCAGCATGTTTTTATTGGCGGCGTACCAGTAGCCGATACGTTTTCCCAGTTTAAAATATATACTATTTTCGCTCACAATGTAAATTATCCTTGGAGGGTAAGCGGTTCATCTGAATAGTTGCGGAGGCTCTCACGGTTTTCTATTGCCTTTTTCAGGGTTATCGGATTTACTTAAATATTTTTGGATTGGGCAAATCAATGATTTCCTGTGTTTCATCAAAGATCAGTTCCAATGGAGGTTGTGGCAAACCTTTCATCTGGTCTGTTTCTTCGATGTATCGGAATTGAGTCTTTTCCATAAACACTCTGCCAATTCCTTTTTCCATACATTACTCCTCGCTTTAATGGGCAAGTTAGGGAAGGCAAATATTATAACTTTATATTTTACACATGTTGCATTTATATATTAATATAAATTTACTTAATATCAATAATTACTCTTATGAAAAATATATTCAATAAAACTGATTATAAAAAATGCCCCCTGAAAAAGTGCCGGTTTTTTAATGTCTGATTAAGGAATTGAGAAAGGAAAACTGTCCGATAACTTATGAATAAAGTTTTTATTGGATAGTATAACTCATCAAGTCATCAGATTCGGTAAATAATAACTCATCATCCTCCTTCTTAATATAATATCTCTTTACAGTACCCACATTCAGAGCAAACCAGAAGGTTTCTTCACTGAACAGCTCTATTGTAATAATGTCGTTTCCTTCGTTAACAGTTTCAGTATAATTCTTTGTTAATTTAAACTTTGCACAGCCCGGAAATGTTCCTGCTGTAACAATTACATCCTCAAGGCCGAGAAAGGTTCCTTTGTAGCTTTTTGATCCATCTTTGTAGATATCCCAAGATTCCCCGGGAAACATGTTAAAATCAAACAGAGGCAGTTCTGATGATTCTGAAAGAGTTTTCCTTAACATAACCTTATCCAACGTTTTTGCTGATACTCTGGAAAAAACACTTTCTCCCCATAAATATTTCCAGAGGATATTGTCAGCTATTCGCAGGTACTGTGTATCATGTACTTCACCGGTTTTGGTGTTAGTTGATTCTTTTATCCAGTAATTTATTCCTGAGTAAGCAGTTGCACCGGTTATTGCATCTGTATATGGTTCTGTTTCATTCGGTGATTCATCAGCATAGGTTACAAAAGTAATATAATTGTAGGAGATACCCTCCGCTAACGGGAGATATGTTTTTGCTAGAAGATCGCCGACGCCAGTGAAAGTACCTTTAAAGTTCAGTCCGCTTACATTATCTCCGCTTACGAGAACATGCCTGCTTTCAGGATCAAAACTATATCCATGTTTGCTGGGAATTACCGTATAAGTGCCATTCGATATATCAGTAAAAATAAAAAGGCCTGTTGACTTGGTAGTATAGGTGTCGCCGCCGGTTATAGAAATAACGACATCAGTGATTCCATTATTGTTGGAGTCGGTAATTTTCCCGGAAATTGTGTATGTCTCTGAATTATTGCCATTGTTGTTATCGTCTTTATCATCATCAAAAATACACCCAGCAGAGAAAGCCATTAGAAGTATTAGTGTAAACACGGGAATTTTTTTCATAAAAACTTTTCCTTTAAATTAGATACATTTTTATAATGAGGGAGAGAACAACACGGAATAACATAATAGTTGTAGAAAATAATAATTAAATTTATCTATAAATTAGATACTTTCAAAGCCGTTTGTTCAATTATGAGCAGATTTTTTCAATGGTAAAACTTTATTCTGTTAATAAGGATTCCATTTTGGAGTGGGGGAGTATATAGCGATGGCAAAGATGATACTTGTGAAATAAATTAGTTTTAGGCCTAAAATGGTTTTTATTGTTAATACTTCTTTTAGTTGTTCAGAAGCACCAGATTTTTTGAAAATATATACTTAATTAATGAAAAAGGCAATTTTTCATAATAGTAAGTTGATAATGAATGTGTTGAAAAAAATATATTTGAAAAAACCGTATATATCTCAGTCTGAAACTGTCTTGATACACACGAAAAATCTTGATTTTTAATATTGTATAAGTATATTTAATTACCATAGTGTATTTTAAAGTTAATTAAGAAATTTTATAAAGGTGAAACATTGGACCAAACAAGACGAGAATTCATAAAAGATATTGCCATTACGGGGGCGGTTGTTGTAACTGGAACAGAGGTTTGTGTTAATACAACCGTAGCAGGCGAAAGGGAAGTTGCAGTTAAACAGACAAAATGTCCGTTTTTTGATCAGCCGTTGATGTGCGAGGGCCCTGATGAATTTGGTAGATATAGATGTGATACATAGGAAAATTGGAAGCGAGTAGTGTGGAATAAACTAGTTTCGAGCAAGAACAGATAGAATGAAAAATATGAGAAAATTCGTCCTTATTTTTACAATTATAATACCTCTTTTTGCCACAGAGGGAAAGCTTGCGATAAGCGCCGGGAAAAGTATTGCTGTTTTACCTTTTTATGATGATTCTGGTTACAGGGGGCCATGGGAACTCTATACTGAGGTTCCTGAGATGTTAGGTGATATGCTCATGGATAAATATTTTTATGTAGTTCCTATGGACACTGTTCTGCAAACCATGCCCAAACCCGGGGAAAAAAGTGCACTTTCCAAGTTTTTCGATCTTTTTAGAAACAAAAGAATTAAACAAAAGCTATTAACAGATCTGGAGATTCTCACAATTGTCCGAAAGCTTAATGTAGATTATGCTATTACTGGGATTATTGAAACATTTTCATTTAGACGAACGGGTGGTGGTGATATTATTATCGGCGGGTACAAATCGTACACGGCAAAGGTCGAACTTAGTTATGTCAGGGTTTTGAGAGTTGCTGATGGCACTCCTATGGGATCAGTAGGTGGTGAGGCAGACAAAAACGAAAGAGGTCTAGGGCTTGAATTACTTGGTAAGCCAAGAAAAAGAGATCTTGAATTCTATAGTTTAGATAGTCTGGATTTTGGATCTAAAGGGTTTCTGGGTACACTAATGGGTGAGGCAACGGTGGAAGCCCTTAATAAAGTACAAAAAGAGGTCCGTGCAATAATAACTTTTCCTGATACGTCTTGGTATGCTGAGAAAAAATTTAAGGTGATTTCAGTGGATAGTGGTATTGTAAACATTGATGCTGGGTCAGCAGATGGAGTTAAACCAGGCGATCAATTCAATGTTTATGCTTCAGAGTCAAGTGTTTTGGTAGGTAAGATCAATATCACCCAAGTATGGTCAGATCATGTTTCAAAAGCTGAAATACTGGAAGGTAGAGATGAAGTTCGCTTAGGTGATGTTATTATGCCAAGGCGATGATTTTATAGCTTCAGCCTTTAGTTTTAATTTTAACTACTTATTACTGAGAGAAGAGCATTGTAAAGGACAGTTTTTAACTGTCTTTTTTTGATTTTATTAGCCTAATTATATTAACAAAAATTAATTGACTTTTTGGAATTAAATCTTTGAAATGTAAGATTTGATGATAATTTATGAATACAATAGATAAAACAATTATGAAAAATAAATCAAGAGTCAGAAACAAGGATTTAGAATCTATCATTATCAAATAAATAGTTTGTAACAATAAAATTGTGCGAGAAGTGTTTTTTTCTAATTCCTAAGTTCTGGTGGTTGGGTGAGAATGAGAGGTGTAATTAAAAAATAACTCCATCTTGCAAAAAAGCTGTTGTGTTATTAAATTATGTAAGTATGTTTTTATAGCTCAAATCTGACTATAGAATTAGTTTATAGTTGCTGGGGGTTGGCACCCGAAACGTATGGGATTAAAGTGTAATAGGTGACAAGTACTAGATAAATAGATAGTGGAGAATATGTGAGAACCAGAGAAATACTTTTGATAACTCTTTTGTTTACTTTAAGCTTTATGGTGACTGAGATAATTGTTTCTTATTTCATTTCTATTGGGGCGTTGAAAAGATTTATCCTTCGGATAGCGTTTCTGGTTCAATATAGCGTGTTGATTTATCTTCTGTTCGATTCACGCGATAATGTAAGAAGACTACAACAGCTTGAAAGTAATTTACAAAAAACGGAAGAAAAATCATCTACTGAAGAAGGTAAAGAAATAAAAGAAGGGTAACTGTTATGGGTGATATCAATACTAAGACTAATCAACGAAAAAAAAGTATTCTAGAAAGCAAAAAATTTATGTATTTTTTTATGGTTAGCCTTATGCTGTATATTCTTTTTTGTGGGTATGTTCTCATTTTTACTGGATCTGTGTTTCTTGAGGGTATAGTCAGGGGATGGTATAGATCAAGCGCGGGCTATTCTGACAATTACGCTTTATGGTGGTCAGCTCTGACCTTATTTCCATGCTTGCTCAGTGTTTTGGGGGGAGTGGTTGTATTATCTACAAGGTGGAGATGGTTTTACAAAATCAAGGTACTTTTATTCATTCCTTCTGCTGTGTGGTCAACTCAACTTGTATTATATAATTTTCGTTGGGGATTTACATATTGGACACAATGGTTGTATCTTGTACCGATAATGAGTCTTTCTATTTTTATCTTATATTGTGTAGTGAAAAAGGTTAATATTCCTATTTTATTTATTAAACCTAAAAGAGATGCTCCTGAAGGATCTTCCTAAGTGGAAGTGATTTTATATTTCTATCCAAAAGTTTTCTGTGATTTATGCGGAATTTCTTTATCTTTGAAGAGCATAATCCCTCAACTTGATATCCTAATAAAACCACGTGTTTGATGAAGCTTTATTATGATATCTTATATATTAATATTTTGGCTGGGATAAGTTTTGCAAGAAAGAATTTTTCAAATGGTTAAATATCAGAGAGCAGTAATTTGTGGAAGTCTATTAATATTTATTGTGTTCACATTACTTCTTCATGAGGCTTTATGTCAGCAAAAATTGGTTAAAGTTTTGGTGGCTTCCCCTTATATAAAAGAGAAAATTTTTGGCCCGGTTGCTGATGTCATGGCAGGTAGTATCATCCGTGAGTTGCGAAGGGTTGGTGGTATGGAGATAATTGACCGAGAAGTGGTAGAAAAATATATACAAGACCAAGGTGGTGAAGGATGGATAGCTACTCGAGAACAGGCAGTCAATGTAGGAAAAGCATTGGGTGCTAATATAGTAATTTATTCAACCATCCAAAAGAGTTATGATATTTTTGTATATAGGATAGCTTTAATGGAGGTGGACCGCGAACTTATCCAGCGAATTTCAAAAGGTGAGTTTCGTATCTCAGAATCTGCTTCGGAAATTGGCAGGATAATGAAGAAAGATATGGATGAGTTGAAGAAGTACATTCCATTACCCTCTGAGCTTGCGGATCCTGGTATGGTGATTCGTGATAACACGATTGATCCAGATAATCTGCCCAAAGACCATGAAATAGAAGATTTCCCTTTTTCTACCAGATATGGTGTGATTGAGCAAGTGTTTAATTACTACCGTGTATTTCCAGGAGAACTTGAATTCCAAAAATTTGAAAGTGGTACCATGGCTATGCGATTAGGTTTTCGTGATGATATGGATGAAGAACTTACAACGCGTTTTAACCTTTATCGTACCTATGGGGATTTCGCTATACGTCATAACTTACAAGCTTTTTTCATAAGAGATTGTTCTACTATGACTGCTAACGTCCTTTTAGCTAATAATATTCCCATTTTTTATGCTAATGATATTATTTTAGAATACCATAATCTTACTCCGAGTGGTTTCTGCTGGTTTCAAACTCTTTCCTCTCGGGCTTTTGATACGACTGTAATGAGCCATAGAGACCGCATGGTTGTTATGATTATACTCCCAAAACCAGGAAGAAAGGGTGGAATTTCGAGGGAATATATAGAATCTGCCATCGGTCGTTACAAGGATGAGTGGGGGAAAACACCAACACTGGTGGAAATTAAAGAAGGTATGTTAGATATTGAATCCGGTGTGATGGATTGAAATAATATTAGAAATAAACTTAAGTCGTTATTATAAAAGAAATATTTTGATTAGCATACGCTGGTACCTAACGTATCAGCTGGTTTAATAAAACTTTATGTGTATGGATATTTTATTGTATTTATTGAAAGTAAATTTAACAAAACAGCCCAGAATACCATTGTAAATAACTAAAAACAACACATTTAGATCATCCTTCAACGTTCCTCTATGGATTGTCCACTCAGAGAAGAGAACTAAATAGTTATCAAGTTAAAACCGCAAGATATGTGTAATAAATAATACTTGACAAATGTATCTTTGTGTAATATTATATACAAAAGAATGACTATACTTATATGACAATGGCGGAGGACGGTAATTTGAATTTTTTTGACGGAGAGAATTCAATAGTATATGTATACGATACTAAAAGTGAATATAATTATTTTTCCTCTTTAAGCATGAACAGATTTACTTTTTATAAAAATGAGTCTACTCCATATTTGGAACATACTCCAGAGGAAAAATGTGAATTACTGAGACTTACAGAGTTGAATTATGACTATCCAGAACAGGTGAAATCTTTTCTTGGCACTAAATGTCCCAAAGAGCTCTTTTGTTTGGGCAATTTATCATTATTCAGAAAACAGGCTATTACGGTATGTGGTGCAAGAAATGCCTCTAAAATGGGTCTTGAATTAGCATATAAATGTGGTAAGCTTATTGCTGAACAGAAATTTACACTTGCGAGTGGATATGCTCGTGGAGTGGATATGGCTGCTCATCTTGGTGCGCTTGAAGCGGGAGGTGATACGATTGCAATTTTGCCTTATGGGCTCTTAAATTTCAGATTAAATCGTGAAATGAGAGAGGGGTTTGATTTGGAGCGGTTTCTTGCTGTAAGCGAACTTCAGCCATCATGTCGTTTTACTGTAAGAAATGCTTTTAGGCGTAATAATCTTCTTGTGGCGATTTCTAAAGCTGTTATCGTTGTGGAGCCGGGTAAAACCGGTGGCACGTGGTATTCTGCTCAATATGCCAGTAAAATGGGGAAGCCGCTTTATTTTCTTGAAGGGGTGAGACCAAGTATAATCCCTAAATTGGAGTCTATGGGAGGTCAACGTCTCGCAGTTAATGACAGCACACCCGATCTGAGAAAAGTTTTTTAAGAGAGGATAATAAAGTGAAAATAAAGAAGAATAATATTCCTGGAGAGAGAACTATTGTTCTAACAGGTTGGGATTCAGGGGGGGTAGGGGATTCTCAACTTTTTTCTATATTTGCTTTAGTACTATTATCACCTTAGCTTTCCTCAGTATATCTGCCAAAATCGCCCATAAAGGTTTGATTTCCGGGATGGTTGTTTGAAATATTCAGTGCTTTTAATCGCTCTTCGATTGACATTCCAACCCAGTCTTCGTCGGTATACTTGCGTAATTCATAAATGTTCTGGGAATAAAGAACATTTGTAAAGAGCAAAAGACAAAATGTTGTAACTAAAATAACTCTTCCGATAGCTCTCATAAAATTGGTCTCCATAAGAACGTTATAATGTGGTTTTATTCTTTCTAACAAAATCAGGCATTACTCTTTAAATAAGATATTTAATCGCCTATTTTAATAAAATTTGGGTAATAAAAGAAAGTAGAAAATTCACAAATTGTAGAGAAATTTGATTTTTAAGGGTATAATAGCACGCATAATATATCTTATGTGTACAAGTGTTCATCTTATATTCTTCACCGCTTTTACCCTCAAATATTACCTTCCAATTTTAATGTGTGTATAAT
>SDBT01014579.1_pt1 | contig 12529 bp, 16 predicted proteins | sample 2277101 | NCBI WGS metagenome assembly SDBT01 (sample SAMN10404973, study PRJNA504765) | marine sediment metagenome | isolation source: marine sediment core GS10_PC15, 103 cmbsf | place: Arctic Ocean: Southern Knipovich Ridge | collected 2010
TACGTCGCAGCACGCGATCGCCCAGCTCATAGTCCCGCCCATAGCGTAGCGCGTCCGTCTGCTGCACCACACACCGCACTGTCCGCCGGGCCCGCCGCTCATCGATCAGCCGCGCGCCGGCCCTCTCCCGCGCCGCGGCCGTGTCGAAGTTGGCGCCGTTGATAAAGCTCTCCACGTGCGTCGCCTGGCTCCAGCTCGACGATGTCGCGCTGCTGATCGCCCGCGTCGCACCCGTTCCCGGTCCCCCGACCAGCACCGCGCTCACCACCTGGCTGCCCCGCTGCAGCAGCTCGACCCGCGCAATGTTGTCGAAGTCCATCGAGAACATTGCGCGGGTCGGAGCCTCCGTCCGGTCCGTGCCCCGCTGGCCCGGATAGAACCGGAACTCGAAGGTGTTGTCGTCCTTGCGCACCAGGTCATAGTCACCGCCGCCGATCCGCGATAGATCGTACAGCGATTCCAGGAGCTCATCCCACGCGCAGTTCCAGTCCACCCGGTTCCCGCGCCCCTCGTCCCCCTGCACCACCACCGCGCCTGGCCACGTGATCGCGCCCTCAAACTCCTGCCGACCGGCCGCGATCGTGGCCTCGGCCGTGGCATTGAAGCGCACCAGCGTCTTCATGACCGTCTCGCCCGGCTTGTTCCCGAACTTCGACCGGTTGGCCGTGCCGGCAAACCACATCACCCTCCGCCACGCGAGCATCCGCAGATACCCCGGCACGTACGCGGTCCAGCTCTCCAGATCGATCTTCGAGCGGTCCAGATCCTCGAGGAAGATCGCGCCCATATCCTGGTACCACGGCTTGGCCACCGTCCCGTCGCTGTCCAGGATCCGCCGGTGGGCCTCCACCTGGTAACGGTTACCCAGCACGCCGATCGCCTCGTGGCCCTGGGGTAGCCCAAAGCTCAGCAGCCCCGGCCGGTTCCGCTTCCGCGTGTACGAAAGCCATAGGAAGTCGGTTATCTCCTCCATGGCCTTCTCGCCATCGGGCTCCCGGATGATCAGCTTGTAGTCAGTCCGTGCCATCGCCCCTCACCAGCGGTAGGAATACCCGGTACAGTGGGGCCTCGTCGGCCGCAGACTCGCCTCCCAGGGAGTACGGAAGGGAATAGGGCAGCACTCTCCCCGCTGTCGCCGGAGCCGGCAAGATGCGCCGCATTCTGGGCAGCAGGATCGGCACCCACAGAAGTCCCAGCAACCGCATGAACCATCGTCGCGTCATCAGGTTTAGCTGTCCGCTGTGTAGCTGACTATCCATCCAAAGAAATGCATTGGGGAGGCAAGTGTATCCTCCGCATGCTCGCCAACCCGGTCAAAAGAAAGTTTCCCGATATCACCAGGACTTCCCACATTCACCGCTTCCAATATGTATATGAGATCCGGAGCATTCGCCAAAGTTTTGGTTGTGCTCCCATAAGAAAAACTAAGCTCATCCCCCTCGGCAACCCACACGAGTTCCTGGCCAACTCTAACATCCCCGTTTCCGCTCGCAGTGATCACCGCCTTGACACTGAGATCACTGACATAATCGGACGGGTAGAAGAAAGATCCGTACACAGAACTATTTACCCCAGTCGTAAGAGGGACTCCTGCAGCGTTAGGCACAAGTGGTACTGAACCGGTCGATTCACCCGAATCATATGGAACAAAAAAAGTGCGCGTCCGATTCACCACCATCTCCGTGTGGATCTCCGGCACAAATCGGCGGGTGTCCGTCACCGTCACCACACTACCGCTGGTGATCTCCACCGTGGCCAGCGAGATCTCCCACGTCGTCCCGTCCACCTGCGTCACCGCCACCGGCGCCACCACGTGCACGTCCAGCACTGCCAGCCGTATCGTCTGCGCCGACCAGTCCTTCCGTAGTACCACCCGGTAGAAGTTGGAGCCGGATCCCGGCGCCTGAATCGCCGTAGTGTCATCCGTCGTGCTGAAATCCACGTCGGCCGTGTTGTAGGCTTCCAGCCCGTCCACGATCGCGCCGCCGGTGGCCACCCGCACCGTCAGGCCGGCGGGGTTCGTCACCTCCAGCACGTTGCTCAGGTCACAGGTCTCATAGGTGTCGTTGACCCTCTTGATCCGGATCTCATCGTTCCGGAACAGCACGCCCTGCACGGCCCGGTCATAGAGCACGCCGGCGCCCTTGTGCACACCCACATCATTCTGCCCATACGGCGCGATCGCCGCATCCCCCGTCAGCTGTCCATCCCACTGCCCGCTTACCTGTGTCATCGCTTCCCCCTAAGGTTCAACCTGCAACCCGGCCTATATTCCGCCGTACCGGTCATACCAACTCACCGCCACCTCGGTCACGCCATCCAGCGCCCCGGTCCCGAACACCGCCAGCGTGTTCACATTGCTGTCGGACCCATCCGTCGCAGCCGCCAGGTGGAATGTCCCCAGGTCGCTGTCATCCGTCAGCACCAGCCGCGTCCCGTCCGATAGCGTCACACCCTTCTGCCCGTACCGTGTATCGATCGTCACGACCTCGCCGGCCGGCACCACGTACTCCAGCTCCAGCGTCTCGTCCGTCGTCTCGTTGGTCACGATCGGGTTCGTGATCGGGCCCTCGATCGTGATCACCGGGTTCCCGTCGACGTCGCCGGCGTACGTCACGGCCTGCGTCTCGTCGATCGCGCTCGCGGCGAAGATATACGGCAGCGTGTAGGTCAACACCAGGCTGGCCACCGGTGGATCCAGCGTCCACGTCGCCGACTTCTGCACCGGATCATAGAACCGCGGATCGGGCCCCTTCAGCCGCAGGCTGAACTGCTGTGAGGCCCAGTCCCCGTGGACCCAGGGGAACGTCATCTCGCCGGCATAGTGCACGTCGATTGACCGCTGCACCCCGTCGAAATCCCACTGCAGCACCGGCGAGTTCTGCGGCGCGAAGATCCGCACCAGCTTCCGCCTCCGGATGTGCATCGTGTCCAGCAGATACGTCGGAAACCGGAACACCAGCAGGCCGAACCGCGGATCCATCCTGAATCCATAATCCGTGTCGCCGTGCTGCTGCGCACCGCGCTCGCTCAGCCGGTGCTGGGGAGCCATCCCCCAGCCGTCGTGCCCTTGCAGCACCCCATAGGTCCCATCATCCAGGATATAGACGTTGTCCCCGCACTGCACCTTGAGTGTATACATCATCCCGTCCCAAAAAACAGTGAGAGCCCGCGAATCTCTTCGCTAAACGACGGCTCATCGCCCCGATAAAAGTGCGGCTCGACATTGATCTCCACGTTCCGGCTATTGTCCGTCACCCCGCGCCCGTTGGGCCGTGCCACGTGCTCCATCAATCGGCCCGCATCGGCCATCTGATTGGCCAACTCGCTGAACTTGGACACCATCGACAGCGAGTTAAGCGAGCTCATGATCTGCGCCCCCCGCGGGATGTTGAGCAGCTCTGGGCCCCGCTCACCCACCCACGACCATCCGCCAGGGGCAAAGTTCGTGCCTAATCCGAAAGCCGGGCGGTCTTTCGTAGGTGTGTGTATAGGTCTTGGCGCGGGTCCAATAGGAGGCGCAAAAGCTGGTCCCTGGATAGGAGGTGCGTTGGCTATGACCACGCCACTTGTGGGTCTTCCTCCCTGGCCAGGTAGCCCTGGATAGGATCCTTTGTACACTCCCAGCCCAGTTCCGAAGAACCCGCTCACAGCTGCAATCGCGGCCCGGACAACCGCATCAATGGCCTTGGCGAGAATGCCCGCGGATCCCGCGACTCCCTTTGCAATACCTATCACAATCGTCTCTCCAGCCCCTTCCCAGTCAGTTTCATCGATAAATGTGTTAAACGTTGTCTCAATCGCTAGCCACGCAGCGTCCCAGACCTCGCGCAACTTTGCCCCAAATTCGAACCATTCGCCTTCGCTGGCGAGCCTGAACGCCGCGAAGAGTGTTTCGTACTGGCCCCCGAACCATTCAAGGGTCGCCAACACGTCTTCCCAAATCTCCGTGGCCTCCGCCTTGATCTCATCGCCGTGTTCCTCCCACTCCTCCTCTACGACGCCAATGGCCTCAGTAATGCCGGTTTTGATCTCCTCCCACTTCTCCGCGATCGTGGTCTTGACCGTCTCCCAGATCTCCAGCGCCTTGGCCTTTACCTCTTCGCCGTGCTCCGACCACCACTCTTTGATCGTGGCCAGGGTCGTCTCGACGAACGTACGGATACCCAGGAAGTCCTCTTCCCACGCGCTGCGAATGAGAGCTACCAGTCCCGCCAATACGAGGAATACCCCAATCACCGGTGCCGCAGCTGCAATGATCCCCCATAGCGCCGGCAGCACGACCGACGCAATCGTGAGGCCGAGCGCAATGAGCACGTCCTCAAGTTTCGCGTTCTCCGTGACCCACTCGACGATGGGACCTAATACCTCCTTGGCGGTCTCGATGAACCCACTCACCGCGTCGACGATCTCCATGATCTTCTCGGCGACCTCGGGGCCTACCAATTGCGTCAGCGCCATCTTCAGCGCACTCAGCGGCTCGACCCCCACGCTCAGCATCCAGAAGAGGTCAGCCGCGACTTGGGCCACGCGCTCGAACGCCCGCGCCACAGGGCCCTCCAAGATCCTCATCAGTGGAGGCAGCACCCGCTCGGCGAGATCCGCCAGGAGGCCCAGCAGAATGGTCAGTGCCGGCACGAGGGCCAGCCCGACCCGGTCCCTGGTGTCCTGAAGACCCGCGCTCAGCTGCGCCAGCTTCGCCGCCGCCGATTCCGTGGTGTCCGGCATCGAGGCCGTCGTGGCCGCGAGCTTCGCCAGCACCACATTCATCATCCCGGCCTGCTGCTGTACCTTTGTGAGCTCACCGGCCTCTACGCCGAACATCTCCGAGGCCCGCGCCGTTGCGTCCGCCAACGACACCTGGATCCCGAGGTTGTCCAGGATCATCGGCGAGACACGTCCGACGCCGATGACCAGGCTGTCCATCAGGAAGCCCATGTCCTGGCCGGTCGCCGCTGCAACCTTGCCCAGGAACCCCATCGCATCCGGCAGCTTCGTGGCGAAGTCCGTGGAGACAAGGCTCGCGGCCTTGTTGAACGATAGCATCAGGTCCCGCTGGCTGATCATCCCCGCGGAACCCTTCTGCAGTGCCGAGAGCATCGCATCCCCGCCCACGCCGGCGCTCGCCGCCAATCCCTCAAAGGCGTCCCGGATGCCCTCAACGGGCGCCGCATCGATGGCCAGCTTACCCAGCCCCACCACCGCGCCCGCTATAGCAGCAATAGCCACACCGCCTGCAACCAGCGCGGTGCGGCCTATCATCTGCATCGAGGCGTTGATCTTGTCGCTGATCTTACCCAGGGCCCCCGTGACCTTGCCCCGTACGGCATTAAGGTCCGAGTCCATCCGGTCCGTGGTTACACGTACGGGTACCTGGGCTTCACCTAGTGTGGTATCGGCCATCTGTCCATCACTCCGGTTTTGCGCTCCTCAGATTGCTCGCGGCGCGCATCAGTTGGGGAACTACCTCTGCCTTCAGCTCCTCGAACTCCCTGCGGCGTTCTTCGATCGACTGCAGGTTCGCCTTGCTGGGCATAAACGGCAGCAGCAGCCGCTTCAGCGTCGGCATCCTCTTGACCCGCGTCAGCACTGCGGTGTGCCATGCTTGCGACAGATCCCCCGCCGCGCGTTGCTCTGCCCGCCACACCGTCGCCTCCAGCGTCTCCAGCGTCTCCCTGGGCGTCAATGCCCAGAACTCGACGACGCTCACCCCGGCCCGCAGCGCCTGCACCAGGAGCGCCTCAAATGTGAAAGGCTCCTGGTCTACGCGTTTGGGTCGTCGTCCTCGAGCTCGTCTTCTGAGGAGGCGGGCTCATACCCCAACACCTCGGCAACGCCCTCCATCACCGGCCCCACGACTCCGGCGAAACCGACAAGACTCATGACCCGCAGGGCGCCATTCTCCGAGATCCTGCGGCCGCCTTCGCGGGCCTCGTGCCGGGCCGCCTCCATGCCCACCTTCAGCAGCACCAGCGTCTCCGACATACCGCTCTCGCCCGTCGTGAACCCCTGCGCGATGCCGAGGATGCTCTTCCCGAGCGTCCTCTCTGCCTCGATAAGTGCCCGGTTGGTATAGAGCAACCGCTGCTCTGTACCGTCCGGCATCTCTATTGTCGTCTCTCCCCGCGCGCCCAGGATGAGGCCGGCCATCAGCTGCCCACCTCAGTCCATCCACCACTCAGCGTGAAAAGGATCGTGATCGCGGACGCGCCCTGATCGGGGAAGGTATCGCTCATGGAGGCGATCATCGCCGACGCGGTCTCTGTCGTGACGTCGTCCTCGGTACGTGCCACCAGGATCAGTTCGCCGTCCCGACACGCGTCCTCCAGCGCCAGGTAGGCGTCGTTGGTCGGCACGTACAGCGCATCCAGGTTGATGGTTGCACCGTAACGCCCGGGAATCACGACTTTCGGCCTGCCGGCGTTCTTGTTGCTCAGATCGATCTCGTCGTTGGTCTGGTCGAAGGTCACGTTCCGCTGCGAGCCCACGGCCTCATAGACCGGTACCGCCGTCGTCCCGGTGTTCACCAAAAGCAGAATATCCGTCCCGTTCTGAGTCATCTCCCTCTCCTATCCCTAACGTTCAGCTTGCAACCCGTAACTATCTCAAACTTCTTCCACCCGCATCTGCACCGTCACGATCCGTCCATACGCGTCCTCCTCGTCGGCCGCGATCGGCCCAGTGCACAATGCCCAGATCCACACAAACCCATCAATCTCCAGCGTCTTCCGGTGCAACAACGCCCGCACCCGCTCCGCCATCGCCTCCACGATGTCCTCATCCCCCGATGCCTCCGTATAACAGCGCACATCCCGCCACAGCTCCCGGCCCAGCGTTGTCTTCGTGTCCGCCGGGTTGGCCACCACCTCGCCGGCCGTCACGATATAGGGCAGCACCGCATCCCCCGGAGCCGGATCGGTCGTGAAGACTGCCGGCTCCCCCTCATACGTGCTCAGCATCGCCGCTAACGTCACATCGTCCGCCAACACGTCATGAATCGCCTCAGTCAGCATCAGCTACTCCCAAGTCGGCTCAGTATGACAATCAACATCGTCGAATTGCAGAGGCTTGCGGTTAGTAGGGCGACGCAGAAGAGCATGATAAGCACTCTCTGTGGCTGCGTGACCGATCTGGCTTCTCCATCGACCGGGTGGATGGGTGGACGTCTTTGAGGCCAACCCCCTTCGTCGATCGGGCGAATGGCTGGAGACTTACGATATCCTAACTGCAGGGGCCACCGTTCGTGTTTCATTCCCCCCCCAACATCGCCACAATCGTCGGCCCATTCCCAAACACCGCCGGCCGCAGATATGGATGCGCCGGCGCAATCGAACTTCCCACCTCCACATAGAAGCCCCGGGTCCTGCCGCCCTTCTTCGAGCTGCGCTTCATCCCCACAGTGATCACTATCGCATCGGGCTCCTCTACGATCGTATGGGTCAGCACCCACCGTGACAGAAACGCCCGCCACGCCACAGCCTTGCGGTTATCAGGCGTGCGGATCGCATTCAGCCGCCGGCGGGCCTCCGTCTCCACGAACTCACCCACCAGCTCGGCATTCTCCGCGACGTCCGCCAGAGCCGCCACCTTCACCGCCTCCGGATCCCACTTCTTCCATACCACCCTGCCCATTCAGGCTCCTGACTCATGACTTTTGACTCTTGACTCCCGTGAATCGTGGCCTCACGACCCACTCTCCTCCGCCGTCTCATTCGTCCTCTCGAGGCAGTCAATCTCCCAATGCGCCCCCGCGAACGACGGCTCCCGGATTCCCTGCACCTCCACGGTCAGATCCCCAGTCACCACCTGATCCCCGCGCGCAATATCCACGTCCGCCAGGGTATAGAGCACGTGCGTGATCTGCCGCTCCTCCGACTGCGCCACGGTCATCTCCGTCGAGGTGGCCGGCCGGATCCTCCCCAACACCGGATCAACGGCGTTATAAACGATCCTCCATCCGCCATGACCATTGCTCACCCGCTCCCGTCTCGAGACGGCGAACGTGTTATTCAGCAGCGAATCAAATACGCCCATGACGCTCGCCTTCTCCGGTGAATCGTGAATGGTGAATGGTGATTACGCGCCCGGCATTCCGATGCCGCGATCACTGAGCCACATACCTATACCTGTTCAGCATGTCCTCCTCACTCCTCAGCAGCATCCGCGCCCCGCTCGCCCCCATCGTCCCCTCGTTGGAGCTCTGCCCCGTGTACGCCACGGCATAATCCCCCAGGCTCTTCGAGGCCACGCCCGGCACGCCCTCGCTGTCCTCCGCCTTCAACCCCGCCTGATACGCTCTCGAGGCAGCCCGCGCGCATACCCCCACCAGGTCCTCCGGCAGCGGCGTGTCCAGTCCGTGCGTGTACGTTACCTCTAGCGTCTGGATCCCCACAAACCAGTAGGCCCCGACACGGTAGAGAATCCCGTGGTCCCCCAGCTTATAATCGTCGCCCTCGACCAGGAGCTCGTCATTCTCCACCACCTCGGTCACACTCTGCACCGGCAACTCCGGCAAAAAGAACCGTACCCGCCGCGGATCGACATCCCGCGTGATCGTCTCATTCGTCACCAGATCGATCACCTGGTGGCAGTAATTGCGGATCGCCGCCGCCGCCTCGCCGATCGCCCGCTCCACCGACGCGATATCATCCGCATCCGTGATCTCAAAAAGCAAAAACTCCTCGACGTCCTCAACATCGCAAAAGTCAGCCATAATAGCCCTCCGCGGGCGCGCCCTCCGGTGAATAATGAATCGTGAACTCAGACTCCCGACTTTCCCCTCCTCATCCCCAGCGCATACGCATAGTGCACCAGCGTAGCCATCATAATCAGCATCTGATTCCCTCCCCGCGTGGCCTCTGGGCTTTCCTCCATCCCGTGGCTCTTCATCAGCGCCCAGTTCAGCGCTAGTAAAGCTGAAGTTCCATCCTGCAGCGTCGTCCAATCCTCAGGGGCCGGCTGCCCGACAATCCCGTCTGCTGTCTCTGAATCGAGCAGGGCCTGTGCCTTCGTCACCCGTGCCTTCAGCACTTCGTGGCTGATCGTCCCATCCGCCGGCTGCTTCTTTTTCTCTATCCGTCTCGGTCGCAGTTTCATCGTCCCTTATCCTTCCCCGGTCTCCGCTCCTTATCCTGCCCCCTCTTCCGCCGCTTCTCCCCCTCATCGTCCTGATGAATCGTGAATCGTGAATCGTCCTTGACTTTTGACTCTTGACTCTTGACTCCCTCTCTCACTTCACCCTCCTCTTCCGCCGCCGCTCCGCATAGAGTGCCTTCACCTGCTCCTCATCCCCCTTATGGCACTGCACAGAGACCCCCGGCGCCACTTCAACCGCCACCAGACGTCTGCCGCGCGCCCGACCCCGGCCCCGCTCGGTTCGCGTCTTGGCCTTGCGCCTCTTTGCTACACCCTTCCCCTCGCGAGCTCGTGCATCCTGCTTACTCCGCTCCTGCACCGCCGCCAGCCAGCTCCGTGGCAACACGCACAGCCGCGGCTTCACCCGGTACAGTGCCCGCAGGAACGCCAACCGCATCTCTCTGCCCTTTCCCTCCGCTTCCGTGCTCTCCCCCTCCCCCCGCGGGGGAGGGGCGAGCTTCTGAGATCGTGGGAGGGGTTCCCCCAGTTCTTCGACAAACGCCGCTATCAGCGCCCTGCCGGCCTCGTTGTCCCTCACAAACAGCAGCTCGTGCGAGTGCAGCAACACCCGCAGATCCCGCACGATCTTCTCCGTCCGTTTCCGCTCACTGGGCGTCCCCACATCCTCCGCATTCACCCCGTACCGCCACAACGGCACCGCCGCATCCCACCGCTCCAGGAAGTGCCAGGCCGCCGGCAGCAGATCCCACGGCACTTCTGTGCCCGGCGCCACAAACAACGTCTTCGCGAAGGGTGGGGGGCCCAGCTCGCCGATCGTCACCGGTAGCCTGGCCTGCTTCGCCTGTGCCTGGATCGTCTTATCAGCGCCCAGCAGCACAATCCCCCGTGCCTCGCTCACTTCCTCACCTCCAGCGTCGCGATGATCGACGACCGCTGATCGTTCAGCTTCGGGCCGCCGACAACCCGCCACTTCCGATCGGTATAGAAATTGAGCTCCTTGCCGAGCTTCGTCCTCGGATCAAACACGTTGAACGCCCGCAGGCTATATTGCCACCGGTGCGTCGGATCTGCGTAGGCATTATCGTGATTCCAGTACGGCACCTTGACTCGCAGCGTGCCCGCCGGCCGCAGAATCCGCCAGCACTCGTCGAGCGCCGTCACCAGATCGATTATCAGATGCTCAAAGACCGAGCTCGCTCCGATCTGATCGAAACTATCGTCACCCCAGGGCCACGGTACATCGTTCAGATCGTGGGCCACGTCGATCTCCGCACGGTGCTTGCGCAGATCGTGGTTGACGGCGCCCTTCCAGATATGGTTGCCGGCACCCAGATTCAGCGTCTTACGTTTGGGCATTCTGCGCCGCCTCCACGAGCTCGTCGATCCCATCCCAGATTCTGGTCGTCGGCTTCCAGCCAAACGCGCCTTCGACGTAGTCATTCCGCGCGGGACTCCCTGGGACATCCGCATGCCGCGCATCGCTCTCCACCACGTGCTCCATGCTATACCCATGCTTGTCCCGCAGATAATGCAGCACGTCGATCAGCGCCACGAAGTTGGCAGCTCCCCCACCGACGTTGTAGGTCTCCCCGTCACAATTGCGCGTGTCTATCAGATACAGCGCCTGGTTGATCAACAACTCGGCCGCATCCTCGCAATGCAGGCAGTCCCGCTGCTGCGTGCCCCCGCCGTGCAGCTCCAACGGCAATTGCTGCACCATCGCCTTCACGAACCACGCCAGCCACCCGCTCTCGGACGTCCCGTGCTGATAGATCCCGTACATTGCCCCCAGCCGATCGGAGATCGTCGGGACCCCAAATGTCCGCGCATACTCGGTGGCCAGCAGGTCGCCGACCAGCTTCCCTAAGCCGTAGATCGTGCGCTGCCCCTCCTCGTTGGGATATGCCCGCACTGACGACGTATACACGACCGGCGTCATCTGCTTCCGCGCCGCCTCCAGAACGCAGCAGGTCATCATCGCATTCAGCCTGAAACTCCGCACAGGATCAACCAGCGAACGCGGGGCCGAACAATCCCCCGCTAGGTGAAAAATCACATCCGCCGGCCCGTAATCCCGCACCCCCAGACAATCCACCATGAGGCTCTCCACCCCCGGTACACCCTCTAGCAGACCTTCATTGCGGCTCGCCCCGCTCTTCATCTGATTGTCGTACACGACGACCGTATTCCCCTCACGCGCCAGCCGCTGCACCAAATACATCCCCAGCGACCCCAACCCTCCCGTGACTATCGCCCGCATCTCTCCCTCCGATGAATCGTGAATCGTGAATGGTGCCGTCATCCGGATGCCTTGACTTTTGACTTTTGACTCTTGAGTCTCCCTACCTCCAGTTCCTCGACCTCTGCCACCTTCCCTTCCCCACCGCCTCCGGATGCTGGTGCACCATCTCCTCCGGCGTCACCGCGCACGTGCCCCCCAGCTCCTTCACCATCTGCAGCTTGGCCCAGTCCCACCCGCCCTTCAACCTCTTGGTCGGATAGAAATCGAACACGTCCAGCCACGTCTCGGCCCGCATAAACCACGTGTTCCCGCTCACTGCCTGCTTGATCTCGTACGTCCGCTCCCCGACCTCGTACCGGTCGATCGTCCCCATCTTGGCCGCCACCCGCCCGTTGCTGGTATGCCGGCAGTGGAACGGCGACACGATCATGGCCTTCCCCTCCGGATAGCCCTCGCAATCCAACAGCGTCTGGTGGCATTCTCTCAGCCAGCCCGGGTGGAACATCGAGTCATCCACGGTTTGCAGCACAAAATCGGGCCTGGAGACCTTGGCGGCACTCGCGGTCAGCTTGGCCAGGGCCATGGCCTGATTCGGCGCATGGCAGCTGCCCAGATTCCGGTCGTTCAGCAGCAGCAGCTCGATCTTGCCCCTCTTGTACCAATCGACCAGAATGCCCAACTGCTTCAGCCCCGACGTCGGGCTCCACATGTTGGTGAACGCCGATCCGTTGTCCACCACCCACAGCCGGAAATCCATCCCCGGATCCTCATACATCGTCCGCAAACACTCCCGCAAGCACGCTCCACGGTCCCACGTGAACAGCACCACCAACACGTCTGGGTCAGACATAAACCCTCCTGTACCAATCCACCACCTGAAGGATCCCCTCCTCGAAGCGCACGAACTCATATTCTCCCAGGCCCTCCAGGGTCTCGGGCCGCGCAGTGATCACTGCGTGCTCCTCCTCCCCCGGCCTCATCGGCAGATGCTTCAGCTCGCTCGAGCTGCCGGCAGCCGCAATGATCGCCCGCGCCACCTCGTTGACCGTCATCTTCCGCCCCGTCCCCGCCTCGTAGACGTGATCGTACCTGACACTCGCGAGGGCGCAGGCATCCACCAGGATTCTCGCCAGATCGCCGGCATAGATCATGTCCACGATCTGCTCGCCATCCCCGTACACCGTCAGAGGC
>SDBT01014580.1_pt1 | contig 12528 bp, 16 predicted proteins | sample 2277101 | NCBI WGS metagenome assembly SDBT01 (sample SAMN10404973, study PRJNA504765) | marine sediment metagenome | isolation source: marine sediment core GS10_PC15, 103 cmbsf | place: Arctic Ocean: Southern Knipovich Ridge | collected 2010
ATATATAAGGTTGATACTGCTATGACTCTAGAATTTGATGGTATTGAATATTTAATAGAAGAAATAGAAGTTCCAAATAAGGAATATCTAAATATTCGTTGTATAAATTTAAAATTTCATAACAAAAAATATTCCAGAAGAGGAGTATGTCAAATGACAGACAAAGACATTAAACATATGGGGAATTATTATTCTTGGTGTGGGTTGTCAGATTCTGAAAACATAACATCAGATTCATCTAAAGTTACTTGTGACCTCTGTAAAGAAAAAATAGATTTAGTTAAACACAAAGAGGAGAATTAAGATGACAGACAAAGACACACCTGAAATATTAGATTTCAAACTAGTATTCTATGAACATTTTGCAGAGGATGGAATACACTCATTTGATGCTCAATTGATTGATACAGGAATTAATAAAGATACTACTAAAGAAGAAGTTGTAATTACTGATGTTAAGGTAAGAACCTTGACTGATCCTAAGAAAATATTTGATTGGAAAATAGGAAAGATATACATGTTACCTGTGAAGCCACATAGTAAATTAGAAGGGGTATATATATTATTATTAAAATGGAAAGCACTGGTTCATCCTTATCTAGATGATGAAGAGGCTAATCCAATGAAACTTAATGTTGTTGAACACGAAGTCATTCCTTCGGTGGGTGACGATAAACCTTCTAATGTATTGGATGAGTCGGGTCCCGCAGCTATTCCTGAGACAGAAGGGTCGCAATCACTCACCGAAACTACTAATGTTATAAGCTGTTGTGATAAACATTTCATGAAAGATCCTAAAGAACATTCTCCACAATGTTATAAATTTCCTCAACCACAAGACAGCTATCAAATGATGGATAAGAGAGACGAAGAACAGATCTTAGCAGAGATCAAAGGACACATGATTGAAGAATATGTATATCAATTCAAAGCAGGTGGTAAATTAGTCACAGGAGTTTCTTATGCAGGTATCAAAGCAATGGTAGTTAGAAGGGGAGGATATGAAATAATATCAGATACTATAATAAAAGAAGAGGGGTCCTTTCTGGCCAAAGCAAAGATACAGGATAAACAATTAGATCTACAAGGATTAGGTTTAGGTGAATGTGCTATTCATGAACCATTCGCAAGACAGAAAGCAATGGGTAAGGCTCTTCGGAATGCTTATAGGAGTATTATGGATGAAGGTCAATTCATAGCTTTCATCAAGCAATGGAAGAACAAGAAGGAGATGAACTGAATGGAGATTGAAGTTGTTATCACAGGATACAAGAGCTATGGAATAAAGGACAAAACCTCCCAACGAAAGAACTCTCTAATAAAAGCAAAGAAAGTTAAACTACTGCATAATATGATAGGCAATCCTAGAAAAGACATAGTAATTAGAAACCGTAACATGACTAATGATTGGTTTGCTGAATGTGAAGCAGTATATAATAATATAAATGGCAATAAGAAAGAAGGTCAGAATCACACTATTAAATCCAACGCCTTTGATATACTGGTTTCATATCTGGAGAGTAATTAAAATGATGAAAAATCGTAAGATGGATAAGGATGTTGAATACCGTAACGCTAGATTAACAGAGGAACAGAAATGTGAATTCTTGGAATTGATGGGATATGGAGCAATATCTAGAAAACAACTAGTTGTGATTGGCCATGAATTATTATTTAGTGAATCACAGACATATAAATTTCTTGAGAGAATGGTAAAAAAGGGTCTAATATCTAAATCAAGAGTATTTGATGATGGCAGAAAAATATTATATCATCAGAAAAATGAAACTATTCCGAAGGTGAAGAAAACAGGAGTTGCGTTAAGTGTCAACTAAAAGCAAAGTTCATATCGATAAGGAATATACTCCTCCCGAATGGAAGAAGCCAAAGAAAAGAGGACCTAAGAAACCTGGTAGTATTTCAAATGCCAAGAGGAAGACCAATGCATCCTATTGGGCCAGACGATTAAAGAAAGAATTCTCATTTGGCTGTGGCTGTATTACTAGTTTGGAAAATGATGTCCTGGTTGATTGTGGAAAGGAGTATTGTGAAAATGTCTAATAAGCGTATAGCAAGCACTAAACGACAAAATAAAGAGGAAAATAAATAATGTGTCATTATGATAATGAAGAAACAAGCCCAACTTTCCCACTACCGAAAAGGAATTTGCAGAGTACCGAGAAAAATGATGATGAGTTATATGATTGTTGTGTGATTTGTCATTGTAATCATATTACTGGAAAACATAATTGTTTTTGTGAATGTCAGATAACCGATACTAACAGTAAATATGTTGATGTGAAAATAAAAGAGCATTGTGATGTCTTTGATGAAGAAGAAATTAAAGCCATAAAAAGAGGAAATATTGTTTCCTTTGCATTTGAAAATTATTGGATTTTCTTCTGTCCCATGTGTGGTAAAAAATTAGAGGTGGATTCATAATTGCAGATAGGAAACACTATCCGCAATACTTGGTTTATCTGGTTGTTAGATGATCACAGATTTATGATATGGTTTTGTAAATATTTCAATTATGATTGGAATAATATAGATTTGGTGATGACAGATAACTGAGACTAAACGCAAAGAGCATTCATGTATTAAATGCGGTAAACCTACAGCTAAATATTATTGTGAAGAACATGAGTATCTAGAAGGTTGGGATTGGTGATTTCAGATAGCTAAAGGTATACGCAATAAAATTAAGTGTTGGTTTGGTTTTCATAAATGGGTAAATGCATTATTTTATTTTTATCCTAGAACTGATATCCGTTATAGATCTTGTTTGAGATGTGGTATAGCGAGGTTAAGAAATTGAGTATAGCGAAGGATAAAGATATGCAACAATATGAATTGACTGATGTTGAGAAAGGCATAATCATCTTTTCGCTTGAAAGATTAATTGAAAGTGATTCTCTTTTTAGTTGGAATCAGGAAAGGACTATTAAAATTCTAAGTAAAATAAAGGAGATGTGGAAATAATTGCAGTTAGCGAAGGATATACGCAAATGCAAATATGGAAATTGCAAAAGGCTTGATGGTATGTTATTAAAAATGTGCAAAGAATATCCTAAGTGCCACGAACCAGATCGATCTATTTGCAACGCTTGTATGAAGGAGGTTGATGAGGTTGACGATGAAGACAGATGTTATACATGTTGGTATGATAATGTACCAATACAAGAAGAAGATTAATCAATAATAGGATTCTCCTTAGTCTCTCCATTATTAATATCAATCCCTGCCTCTGTTAATTTATGTTTTAAATGATCCATCTCTAGTTGCATCTCTGTCATTATTAATCCTACTGTTGCATCTTCTGCCTTAACAGCATCATTTATACATGGGATAGTTTCCGAGTTTAATTTATCATCATCAGACATTATTGTTTTCATTGCTCCTTTGACTTTCTTACTATGCATGACCAGAGTCTCCACTCCTTTATCAGTCACATAGTTTACTCGTTCTAAATCACTCAGATGTTTACCTGCTTTTCTATCTATTATTTTATTAATTAAGAATCCTAATCCCATGTATACTATAGTAATGGGTGGGATGATAATAGGATCTGTCCATACACTCATTTTATTTTACTCCTTCTAATTTTATTAATCTTACTCTCATATCATCATTCTCTTGTTTTAATTCCTTTATTGCATTGATCATTACATAAGTCAAGTCATTGGAATTAAATGTCTTTAGATCAACAGTATCAAACACTTCTTCTAAGATCGGTTCTTTTGTCTTCTCATCAATTAAGCCCGTATCAACTTGTCTGAAGTTATGATTTCTCTTACCCATCTTTACAGTAGATGGAACTACTAGTTCTATTTCCTGTGCAATCAAACCCACATGGGATTTAGTCATATCATGTGATTTATCTATATCATAAATGGGTTTATAATCAAATGTTCTAGGTCTAATATTCATCAAGGCAGCTAAACCTAATGTATAATCCTGTATGTTTTGTTTAATAGCTTCGTCTGAAGTGATAGCCCATGTGGAAGTTGTGGGTTTCTGTGCTGAATCATTTGTTAATTCTAGGTCAGTGGTTGGAACCATTCCAATACCCAGTTTATTAATGAACATCGCATCTCCACCATTTAATAATGTTAGAATGGCATCTGCTAGGGTTACATTGGTTGCATCTCCTGTATTTTCGATACCAAAATGCATATAGCCTCGACCCCATGAAAACTTACGTTCATAGAATATTCCCCCTTTAATAACAGTTGCACCTGTGTCGGTATCTATTTTAAATCTAATTCCTGTGTTATCCGTGGCTGTTATGCTTAATCTCTGAATTAATAACCCTTGATCTTCATCACCAATTAAGTGTAAATTGTCTCGGCTAGTGGCAGCAACACCAACCCCTAAACCATCAGATAATAACAGAGTAGCTTCTCCCTCTACTGCTACTATTGCATCCACATCTGAATAACCTCCTGATATAGTAGAACCCGAAATAGATGCAGGCGTAATCCCTCTCAAATCATCTATCTGATGCACTACCCAGGCACTAGCAGCCTTTCTTATTGTCATCCTACAGATTAGAGTTGCAACACCTTTGAATTCTAATGGAATCGTATAATCATCTAATTTATCTTTGTCTTCGGTTGCATTAGCCAAGGTATTATATGATCCACCAGGTGTGTTAATCATTACGTAATCTGTTTCTTTGCTAGCAATGGCAATACATACAAGATTGAAATATTTGTTGTTAATTGTACCTCCTACACTATCGTTGACAATATCATAAATGTTACTTATGTCATTCCAATTAGTACCGCTGAAATTTCTAACCAGTACTAGACTACTAACTGAGGTATCAACAGCATTGAATGCATGATCATGCATTTGCATAATGACTCCTGCATCCATCTTGAATCTTACTGTAGTACCACCTGATACGTCTAGATATTCACCTCCACCTGCTGCACCTGCTAAACCACTTTCATAAGTTGCACCAATTGATTCTCTTATCTTGTGACCTAGATGAACTAACATACCTGACAAATCTCCTGCTACAAATTTATTCATATTATTTATATTCTGATTAGAATATACATTCTTGGTCTGAATAAATAAAGCAGAGGGTACATTGATCCTTGCGACTTTAATATGTTCTGCACTAGGCCAACTAAGTGCTTCTGTTATAATTGTCGGTGCTGATTGAAGAATATAATAAAATCTTAATACTGGTGTTGTGTCTGTGCCTGCTGTCATTGTCACAGTTTTAGCAGGAGTACAATCTAATGTTGGGTACTCATTATCAAACTGCATTGTTAAATCACCCCCGCTTGTTTTCTCTAATGATCCTGTTATAACCGTTCCATTAGATGTAATCTTAAAATCAAATTGTTCTGCAAAAGTAGAATTAAAGAAATCTAAATGCCCTCTCTCATTAGTAGTCATGTGTTTCTGATCTATCTTATGGGTATTAGAAGTAGGCAAGACAATTCTAGATGGTGCTACATTATTAGGAACAAATTCAGGTCTAGTACTATCTGCTTTCAATATATCTAGATTGGTATTAAAGAAAGTACTTGTCTTTGCTTTGAACAATGTTTCTACATCTGTATGTTTATCTTTCTCTTCTGACATTAGGTAAACCTCTGCTGTAATATAAGTGTTATAATATTAGAATATCCATTATTCCAGTTACGATTTAATTCCAATTGATATATTAATAGTCTGCCATTAGTACCTGCTTGATGATCAACTATACTTGCATCCGCAGGGTTCTTCACACTTACTTCCTTGCCTATATCTAGAAGTGAATAGTCTTGATTGGCTCTATCATAATTAATTCTACAACTGAAATAACGATACGCATTAGTATATAATAGCTTCTTCTTACTTAACCATGCACCCGCTTGTCTTGCGGTGTGTATATCAGGTCTAGCTACCAACACAGTTTCTAATCCCAATTCTGGTGTATGTTCTGATGAAATTGAAACCGTTCCAATAATACCATTTTTACCAACTAGTTTAAGTGTACTCAGTTCTTTGGAACTATCTATCTTATAGGTTGTTTGATTCAATGGTTCTATAAAATCACTATCTGTTAATATCAATCCACTATTAACTGGTGTATCAGTAATATTGAAGGTGGGTAAGTCGTTGGTAGGATCTGCGGTGTATGAGGTAAAATATATAAGTCCCTGTAATTCACTTACCTTCTGAACATATTGTAATATCATTACTCTACGTAGATCTTCTATGTCGGGTATCTCTGATGTGATTGTAACATTGAGATTCATTATCTGATCAGCACCCGATGCAACCCATAAGGCTTCTAGAATATCACTTATCTTATCAGTAATATAATACTCATCTCCAATAGATAAACCGTTCTCATCCACACCACCGCCACTAATACCGTCATTTCTAATATCCTCATCTAACCAACTTATAGCACCGTTGCCATAAAATACCAAGTTATGATCATTTACTGTTTGAATCTTACCAACTCCAACTTGATACTGTTGATCAATATCTAGATCTAGTTTTAGATTAGCTTCCTCTATGTGTATGATCTCTTTGTTTATAGGAAGTATTGTTGTACCTGTATCCAATCTTATTTTATAAGTATGAGTTTTCCATCCTAGATTGTTAACTGCACTAACATTAGAATAATCAGCTACCACTCCTGTTGTTATATCCTTCTCAATATTTACCTGTTGATTGACTACGATGGATTCAATAAACCCATCATCATTGCCTTCATTTAAATCAGTAGTTAAATCCCTGTGTTCATTATCAGTGAATGATCTCCACACACTATTAGTGAAATCCCATAAATCCATTTTAGGTTCGTTAGCAATCACTCTAGAAGAAGATGCCCAATGAACAGAAATATTAGCCTTATTTATCACACTGGTATCTTTTACTAATGCAACAAATGTTAGGGTTACAAAGAATCTACCATCATTTCTATAATATAAACTTCGATTAGCATCTGATTCCTCTGGTGCATCAAAGAAGAGATTAAGTCTACTACCACTAGTAAAGTCTGGAACTATTATATTATCTCCACTATCAACAACAGTAACTGCATTAACACCGCATTGATATATTCTAGGATTGGTCTTGATAAACACTACTAGTTTATCTGTAAGTGTACCATAAGAAGAGAATACCGGAGATGTATTAGTACCTACATTTTGTTTATACATAACATTCTCCTCAATATATTCAACTACTCCTCTGGTGAATACAGGATCATAAGCAGCAATAATCCTAGATAGTTTAGCTTCTACACCATTAACTATGATTTCTTTTATCATGGTATCAGAATTGACTATCTCACCCTGTAGCATTCTAGTATTGAACTTAGTTTCTGAAATGGTTGTAACGGTTCTATGGCTTGCTTCTACCTGTGCAGCCTTTGATAACAGAGGATCATGATAAGTAAGTCTTGCCTTGGACCCGACTTGTCCAACTGTTTTCTTTACATATACTGAGGATAATTGTATAGTTCCTCCAGTACCATCTCCAAAGGTTGTGTTTTCTATTGGTATACCCTCGCCTACTATTATTTCTAGATCATCATAAGCATGGACATCATCTGTATTTTGACCAGCGCCCGCACGGAAAAAACAGCCTATCTCAGATATCGCACCTAGAGAAACAGTAACATCAAATGCACTCACATGCAACCAATCAGCATCATTTGGTTTAATTGTGCCATGGTTCTCAACCCAATAGAACTTTATAGAATCATCTGATTCCACTTCTATTTTAAACCAATGCCAAACATCTCTAGCAATATTACTATCAGTAGTAGCCCTATTAGTCGCATTGAATGACCTACCTGCAAAATAGTTCATATATAATTTCTGTCCAGCAAGTCCAGTATCAATATCCAATCCAAATATTACCCAATTTATTCCATCACTCAAGAATATACTTGCTATTTGATCTGCTGCTGTTCCTGTACCTCCAATATCTACATTTATTCGTCCATATAATGTTCTCTTCTTTCCATCTGAAAACACATTAGGTAATGAAGTGGTATACAACCAATCCTCGACAACCCCTGAAGGATAGACACCATCTGTCTGAGCAGGATTAGTGGTAGCAAAATTAGTAGTTTTTGTTATATTATCATAGGTTACAAAGTTCTCTTTGTGTTGTATTACCATCCTTCATTCACCGCTCTAAGCATCAGTACAAAGAATAGATATTGTATTGCTATAAATCCTATGAAACCAAATAGTATCCTTCGTGTATTCATCTTAATTCACCTCTATTATAAATTATAGAAGGTGGTCTTATTAAGACCATCTTTGAACGTCATAGTCATAGCTAAAGGAGCTAGGCTTATCTGATAAGTTGGATGTGCTACAAAATCAGAATCTATTATTATATTCTCAATTGGTTTTGTCATTCTGCAACCAGTAAAACTATACTTCTTGTAATTGGTCGCAGTATTATATATGTCAAATAGCATTGTTTTATAACTATCAGCATTATCCAATTGGCTTCTATAATCTATATGAAACTGTTTACTAAATCCTCCTGCCCTTCTAACATTAACAGTTAATCCATATGTTTGATTTCCTGTTGTCACTCGTTCTACATGTTTCTGTCCATCTACTGGATGGCTTTGAGGCTCATTACTAACTGTCCAATTAAATGATACTATTTCAGGTAACAAAGAATCACCATCCCATTTTAATACAGTATTAACATTTTTCCTAAAACTCTCGTTATCTAATGTTGTACCCATATCTGGATAGATAGGGGGCTTAGAAACATCTGTTGCAGGAGTTACTCTCTTCTGACCGATATAATCTAACCCCGCTACTAATCGTTGATCAGCACCACCAATAAAACTCATGCCTTCTTGATATCTAATAGCCATACAACCAACATAATGATCTCTAAGGTTTTCCGTTGAATTACCTAGATCAGTTCTGAATGCCCAACTATTACGCTGTGCGTTAGGTATGATAGGATCATTAACAGGATCGATTGTGAATACTCCACTAGATTCTGTTATTCCATTACCACTAGTTTTCTCTGCAAATAGATATTTTAGTGGCAGTGAGTTAACTGGTTCAAATGCTAAATTACCTTTTAGTAGGTGTTGGTTTATAATGATTTCAGAGGGATGATAATTGTTATTATGATTAATGGTAATCGATTGTTCCATCATAGGATAATCACCTAATACATTCTTCCCTATTCTATATCCTTGATTAGTATCTTGGGCAGGATCTACTCCATAGGTTGCCTCTTGTAACCATCCTAAAAGATTAGTTAGTTGTGTTTCACTCATAAATAAATACTTCCTGACATTCGTAACAAAGTAAAACTAGCAGCCATTTGAGCACTTACCTCATTCTTACCTGTTTGAATTGCTTGTAACTGTGCATATAATAGATATAACATTACTCCACCTGTGATTACTGTTTCCACTGCTAGTAATGGATTAGCTGTTGGTAATGCTAATGCAGCTCTTGTTTGAATGAAGGTATTGATTGCTGTTCTAATTGCTAATACCTGTATTCTGAAAGTAGCATCCACCGCAATACCTATTGCTTGTAAGGATAACAGAGATAATTCACTCACTCTATTGATTGTGGCTACTTGTCTGTTAGCTACTAGGATTGTTCTTGTCTCTACTGCTAGTAATTGTTGATCTAATTCAGTACTATCAATTACAGTCTTAATTCTGGTTTCACTCATGCTATAGCACTCACATCCGTTCTAACTACTTCTATAACAAAATCTAATACACCTAGGCCATGATTGCCATTATAACCTCCACCTGTTTTAAACAACCTCTTGTAGGTTCTAGATACACTATTATTATTAACATTCATTACCCTTCTCATCTCTGCCTTAATTGCCATAATAGTAGCACTAGTGTTTTTCACCAATGAATCATATAGAATAAATCCATCTAGAAAATAAACCTCGTGTCTAGCTTCTCCTAATTCCATATCCTGACCTGGGCTTTGTTTAACATAAACTATGTAACCATTAACATCAGCATCACCTGAGAGTTCTTTCAATGCATCCATATCTACTATTGTTGGATCTGCTGCTAAGTCCTCAATGGTTGCACCTGCTACATTGGTATGAATAAAACCCGCAACCATGGCAGTAACAGCATCAAATAAAGCATCAGTCATTCATAACAACTCCGATACAATTAATCCCTCTTTAATCATCTCACCAGGGATTATTGCTTCTATCTCATTAGCAACTGTTTCATTCCATTCAAACTCATCTATCGGTTTAGTTCCTGGTTGAGTTGGATCCTGATATGATACGAATTCACCACCTGGATTTACATGTAGGATCCCATAAGAGAACCCCCTAGTATTCTTTACCTCTGCTCTTATATGATTCCTATCAAATGATATTGTTATCTCATCTAGACCTGCTTGTCTAGTGATTTGATTATCATAACTAGTCTTTACTTCTCTTGATAACTTGCCTGTTTTAAATGCTACTTTATTAAGTAATTTGGCTAGAGTTGAAGATACTCCTAATAATATAGCTCTATCCTTAGCTCTCTGTACAGCCTCTTTAATCTTTGCTGTACCTTCTACTCGCCCTGATCTAATCTTAATTCCTGAACTCATTACTGATTAGGAACTCCTTGAATCAAATGAACTCTTGGTCTGTGAGGTAGGAACGAAATAGATTAGATTGGATGCATAAGTAGATGCATCATCTTCAGTTATTAATTCCTGTATTTCTCTGGTTAGTAAGCTCTCCATAGTGGGAACAGTGACAGTAGGATCATGTTTATTTGCTACTACTGCTCTACCTCTAGATAGATTACCTGCTGCATACAAAGCAATTGCCATATCAGTGTTATCATTAGCAGCTGCTGTTACTTTAAGACGTAGTGCTGCATTTGTTAGAGCTGTAGATTTCTGTGAAGCACTGAAGGCCGTGCCTACAAGGGTATCCAACATATCACTTAAAGTGGTCATCTAGACCCTCTAAGATGTAATGTCTACTGTATCACTGTACACATGGGCTAGAGGATTCTTAAATACAGGAACGTATTTCTCTTCCATGTTAATTCTAAGACCGTCAATATCATTCTGATCTTGTCTCTGAAAAAGAGCTGAGGTTTGAACTTCACTGAAACCTGAGCCTATCCACATCAACATAGCGTTTGTGGATCCATCGGTTACCTCTATCTCATTAGCGTTATAATCTAATGCTGCACCTAACATATTAGTAGCAAGGATTTCACCTCCACCATTAGCACCTGCATGATTCAACATATCTGTAATTACAGCATGTAGTGTTCTGTCCACATTAGCAGACATATAACCATCTATTCGATTAATTACATCACCAGAAACAACTAGTTTCAATGCATTAGCTTTTAGATTAGGCCCGAATGCAGTTCGTATCTGACCTATCATTCCTGCTAAGGTCGTTCCTGCTGTTACATCTGTAGTTAAATCTAAATGTGTTCCTGTGGTAGTACTACCATAAGTGCCTGGTACTGCTGCATCAATTGTTGCTTTGGATGCATCATTAGTGATTGGCATATTAGCAGATGTTCCAACACCCGGATCAGGACCCGCAAAGTATATTCTATCTTCTGCTTCTATAAAATAAGTAGCTAGTAATCTCTGTCTATCATCTAATGGTAGGATATCACCTTGAACACCTTCTAATTCATAGTGTTGATACATTAAACCGTCTTCAATACCTGGCGTATTCAATACCACTCCTTGAGTACCGAATTTGGATCTATATCTGGTCTTATCGAAATTAGATGAGTATCTTAGAAATACCTTATCATTTCTTACTAACCATTTAAACGTTTCAGAACTACCTTTTAATGTAATTGGATGTGCTGATACTGCTCTCGCTATTCCACCCTGGATGATATTATCTCTAATAGCACCAGTATCTATTTGTAAACTTCTTGATTGTACTTTAGGCATTTTATAACCAACTCACCGGGCAGATGACATTCTCACCTGCATTATCTTCCACAACAGAATCAGCCATTCCAACTCTGTAATGTACACCCTCTAGTATATTAACTGCATTCTCTGGTCCTGTTGGTGTGGTATTAGTATAAGTATTGGTCAAAATATCTAACTTACCTGCTGTAGCACTTATAAACATAATATAGCCTGTAAGGATATCTAATGATTGATCAAGTACATGACACATAGTAACTACTCCACTAGATCCTTTCTTAAGAATAACTACTTCCTGTGTATCAGTCAAAGCAGTATCAGGATTCCAATCAACGCCTGCTACGGGATCAGGTACCCTAGTAGGTCTGATAATCTGCCCACACCAGAACTGTGGTACATTAGTAGCTTGTGTATCTGCATTAACATAAGCAGCCAAAGCAACTAATCTATGAGTAGCGGGTGTTGCTGCTACAACTTTAGCTCTATACGTAACGAAATCCATTACTATAGCAGTATCTCCACCAATGCCTAACAATACGGTCTCAAAATTGGCAGGAGATAGATTCTCATGACCCTTAATAATAGGGTCTTCTAACTTAAACACTCCCCAAAG
>SDBT01014581.1_pt1 | contig 12528 bp, 14 predicted proteins | sample 2277101 | NCBI WGS metagenome assembly SDBT01 (sample SAMN10404973, study PRJNA504765) | marine sediment metagenome | isolation source: marine sediment core GS10_PC15, 103 cmbsf | place: Arctic Ocean: Southern Knipovich Ridge | collected 2010
TCGGAGCGGGGATGATTAGTAAGATTCTTAACTGGCCCGCCATTGCTGTTGATGACAAAAATATCCATATCACCGTTAGCTGTACAAATATAAGCGATGCGTGAATCATCCGGAGAAAAGGCTGGACATTTGTCCTGTTGATTCGGTTTATTCGTCAAACGCTGAACATTTGATCCATCAGCAGACATAATGTACAAATCTCTCCTCCTGTCATCACGCCTTGAATCAAAGACAATGCTTGCTCCGTTGTTCGACCAGTCGGGACACAGATCGGCAGTTGGTGAATTGGTCAGGTTGGTCACTTTGCCGGTTTTAATCTCGACAGTTTTTATTTCTCCATCAGACATATAAACCAGATGTGAATCATCTGCAGAAAAGTTGGGGTGTGCATCGCCGGCATATATCGCTGAGCCTGTTATGCCTAATATAACCAGAACAGCCAAGGCTTTCGAAAGTTTTAGACACATCACAATTCTCCACTAAGAAAAAAGCCTATTGCTCCAATATTTTAACTACAATTTCTTCCACATTTCCATTATTTATTAGAAACCCTTTCACAGAAGGATAATCTTCATTCTGCAAAGATACAATTACATATATAACATCCGGCGTAAGTGCAAGACGGATGTCCTCAGCCGAAGGCATGGCAGGACTTTCAGGATGGCTGTGATATATTGCCAGCATTTCAAGACCTGCTGCACGAATATCTTTAGCCACCCTGAACTGTTCTTCCGGCTGCATCATAAAATGGTCGTTGCTCTGGTCAGCATTTGCCATTTTATAAAACTTCTCTGCCGCACCATTTCTGCCAGCGAGAATACCGCACGCCTCAATTGGTGCCTGGGCCTTGGCCTGCTGGAGCATTTGTTCAAAAACATTGTTTGGAATTTTCAATTTTGTCATCCCAACCATTCTTAAGATCACACACAGCCTGGTCTTCATCTATAAGTTCGGTTATTTCCGGGTTTTCACCGCATAAAGGGCAATTCAGATTACGGTTCAATTTAACTGCACGAAAGTCCATTACAAGTGCATTGTATGTCAGCAACGTACCGGTCAGCAATTTGCCCAGACCAAGCAGATATTTTATCGCCTCAGTTGCCTGTAGCGTTCCAATGACACCCGCCAGTACTCCCAATACTCCTGCCTGCGAACATGATGGAACTACACCAGCAGGCGGTGGTGCATTAAAGATACAGCGGTAGCAGGCTGTTTTGCCCGGCAATACGGTTATCAGCTGTCCATAGAATTTTAAAATTCCAGCGTGTGAAAACGCTATCTTTTCAAAATAGCAAGCGTCATTAATGAGAAACTTGGCGCCGAAATTATCCGTGCCGTCAATTACAAAATCATATTCACGAATGATGTCTCTAATATTATCAGCCTTGGCCAACTGATGATAAGTTTTAACGGTTACATCGGAATTTATTTCTCGTATCTTATTCTCCGCGGATTTGACTTTTTCTACACCTACATCACTTGTATGGTGAATTATCTGTCTTTGCAGATTAGTCAGGTCCACCTTGTCGCTATCAATAATCCCGATTGTTCCAACACCGGCGGCAGCTAAATACAACGCTGCGGGAGAGCCTAAGCCACCTGCACCAACGATTAGCACCTTTGAGGCGAGTAGTTTTTCCTGACCAACACCGCCAATCTCCTCCAATATTATGTGTCGGCTGTATCTTTCGATTTGTTCTTCAGTTAGTCCCATTTTCCGCCTCCCATGAAATACAGAAATTCCACCTTATCATCTTCATTCAATGTAGTATTTTCGAACTCAGACCTTTTTAAAATCTGTCCATTAAGTTCGACTGATACCATTTCCGGCATTTTTACCTCTTGCTCAATCAAAAGTTGGCTTACAGTCAAACCTTCTGTCAAGTTACCCTCTTTACCATTCACAATAAGCTTCATATTTGCATCCTCAAGAACTTTTCTCAAACGCTTGTTCAAAATCTGCTTTTATGTCTTCGAAATCCTCTATTCCAACCGATACCCGTATCATATCCGCAGTTACACCCATTTTCTCTTTTTCAGTAGCACTGAATTCGTGGAATATCGTAGAGGCCGGATGTATTACCAGGGTTTTTGCATCACCAAGGTTTGCTAAATTCTTGGCAAGCTTCAACGAATCGATAAATTTAAACGCTCTTTCTTTAGTGCCCAGGCCAAATGTCAGCAGCCCTCCGCCCCGGCCGATAAACATTCTTCTAACCCTATCATAATACGTTCTACCAATAAGGCCCGGATAATTCACCCACGTTATTTTCGGCTGGTTTTGAAGATATTGTGCCAGTTTGTTAGCATTCTCGCAGTGCCTGCTCATTCTCGCGGAAAGCGTCTCCAGACCCTGGAGCATCAAAAAAGAATTCATTGGTGCGGGACAGCCGCCAAGGTCACGATAGATCAGATTTCGCAGATGTGCCAGGAAAGCTAATTGGCCGGCTTTTTCAGATAGCTTTTTGATGTCTTCAAAAATTCCCTTTCTCCAATCGTAGTTTCCCGTATCTATTATTGCCCCGCCAATTGCTGTGCCATGACCGTTTATAAACTTTGAAGTAGAATGAATAACAATATCAGCTCCAACCGCTCCAGGTTTAAAAAGAACCGGCGTAGTAAGCGTATTATCAACGATGAAAGGTATATTTGCCTTGTGAGCAATTTCGGCAATAGCTGGTATCTCCGGTACATCCATACGAGGATTACCGATAGTTTCAACAAAAATCAGCTTTGTCTTATCATTGATTGCCTTTGCAAAGTTATTAGTATCAGCAACATCAACCAAAATAGTTTTCACACCAAATCGTCCTAATGTATTTTCAAACAAGGACACCGTTCCGCCGAATATGCCTGCCGCAGAAATAATCTGGTCCCCGGTTTTAACTAAACCCATCACAACAGATGCGATGGCGGCCATCCCACTGGAAGTTGCGATACAGCCGATTCCATCTTCAAGCTGAGTAAGCCTTGCTTCAAGGGCAGTACTAGTTGGGTTTGCAATACGGGTATAGATGTACCCCGGTACTTTGCCGTCGAACACATCCGACAGTTCCTGAGCACTTTTGTATGCATACGAAATCGTCTGATGGATAGGTACCACAGTGGCACCAGTCTCTCTGTCTTCGGAAAAACCACCATGTATCCCTAATGTATCAGCCTTCATTTTGACTTTTTCCTTTTTACTTTTTCCTTTTTACTTTTGCCTTTGCTTCTATATCTGGTAATCAAGTAATGGTTTTGTGTGAATACCGCACTCACCACCGCATTTGCTCGTTCCGATCCATCTTCCCGCACGTTCGTCTACACCCTGAGCTATTTTAGTACATGGTGCACACCCAAGCGACCTGTATCCCTTGCCGTACAGGGGATTGATATCTGCCTTGTGTAAAGCCAGGTATTCCCACACCTCCCGTTCATACCAGATTAGAATGGGATTGAGTTTAATCAGGCCTTTGTCCAGTTCTTCAACTTCCTTGTACTCAGTGCGCGTCCTGCCTTCAGTGCAGCGAAGCCCGGTGACCCAGCACTTAACATCCATCTCCCGGACAGCTTGTCGCACTGGTTGTACCTTCAGGATTTCGCAGCACCTGTCCGGGTCAGTCTCATAGAGCTTATCCGGGATTTTTTCATCGTTGCTGTAAACCTTCAACTCCGGATAACGACCGACTTCATCAGCCATAAACTGCTTGGTTTCCGGCGGCTTGAACCTTGTGGTAACAATGAAGCCGCGAATGTTTGGGCTTACGCGTTTCGCAAGGTGCCAGATGACACTGGAATCTTTACCCAGACTATTGGCCACAACAAGGCCATCGCCAAATTCCTTATACGCCCGGTCGATCAGGTCTAACGACCGCTGGACTTTTTCTGCAAAATTCAGCTTCTCTACAAGTTCTGCAGCGTTTTCTGTAACTTCTTCAATCAACATAACCACAAATCTCCTTGTAACTGTTAATAATATGATTTTCTAAATCTGATATTCAGGCGGCTCCTTTTTGCCAAGGTTTATGCCAATCCACACCCTTTCGTGGAAATAATACGCACCAAGTTTAATCAGCGCGTCGGCAATACCAATCTCTGCGGCAAAAGTCAGTTCGTTTGTAATAACCCATGCCACGGTAAAAGTGACCAGCGTTGCAATAAACCGCCAACTAAAAGCTTTTGTTATCGTCCTAACGTGTGATTCCACTTGTTCCAACTCCTTGCGTAGAAGTATTCCTATGGTTATAATAGACTATAAAACAAAAAAATATACTTCATATAAAACCGCTCTTTAGACTGTCTCAAATACTGTAGTTCAAAGCACATTTATTCCTTTTAGCCTGCTCGAACTCCACAAGATCTGCAAAGCTCTTGTTGTCACAAGCTTCGAAAACAGCGTTATTTATTTCTTGCCAAAGCTCTGCGAATACCTCATTCCCTAAAAGAGGCGCTTTCTCAGTGTTCTTTTCAGAACCAGGAGCTACTGAAATGGGGCCTTCCATATACTCAATAATCTCTCGTACCGTCAAATCTCTGCTATCGCGGGCTAACATATAACCGCCCTCATTCCCGCGTCTTGATTCTACAAAACCACCGTGCTTGAGTTCGTTCAGGATAATTTCCATAAATCGTGGTGATATCTGCTGAGCTTTAGCTATATCCTGGGTTTTTACCGGCTGGCCTTGATTGCGCCAGGCAAGCTCAAGAACCGCTTTCAAAGCATATTGACATTTCTTCGATATCTTCATCTTTTCCTCAGTATATATCATTAAAAGAATCGGAATACTAATATAACAGGATCAAGGGTTCTTTGTCAACGGTTTTTTGAAAAAGAGTTAATAAATTTTCCATCTCCTGGAAAAAACGTGAATAATCGTCGATTTTTTGGCAATAAGAATTGACAAATTGGCCTATTAGAATACCAATACAGTAGGAATAATAGGAGGTTTATTATGAAACTTTCAACTCGAACCAGATACGGGGTACGAGCCATATTAGAGCTGGCTGAAAACTACGACAAGGGACCTTTGCAGCTTAAGGCAATTGCTCAGCACCAGAATATATCGGTTAAATACTTAGAGCAACTGATGACAGTACTCAAATCAGCGGGAATTGTGCGAAGTGTTAGGGGACCCAAAGGCGGATACGTTCTTGCCAAGACACCGAGCCAAGTTAGGGTCAGTGACTGCTTCAATTGCTTAGAGGGACCTGTCATTACCACAGAATGTGTTGACAACAGCAGGTTTTGTCCAAAAACCGCCGCCTGTGTTGCCAGGCAGTTATGGGCTGAAATTCAGAATGCTATTATGACCCTTTTGCAATCCACAACTTTACAAAGTCTTATCGACAGGGCCAGAGAAAACAAAGCTTTAACTTACCAAATATAAAACTCAAAAAGAGAAAGTAAAAAATTGACCAATGAAGCGTTTTGTGCAATGAGGAAAATTTTGCCAACAAGATGACAATGACAAATATCGGAGAAAATTCAGTTGGTGTCGTACAGACAAGGACGATACGGGTAGTTGAGCCGAACCAGCCTCTGGAATTGCAGTGCCGCAAAACATTAGGTCCTATTGATGTTGCCTATGAGACATATGGTGATATTAACGCAGCCGGTGACAATGCTGTTTTGATTTGCCATGCTCTCAGCGGCAATGCCCACGTTGCCGGCAAGAACAATCACGATGATGAAAAGAGCGGCTGGTGGGATATTATGGTGGGGCCTGGCAAAGGTATCGACACAAATAAATATTTTGTTATTTGCTCGAACTTCTTAGGTGGTTGCAGCGGGACAACGGGGCCAGGTTCGACTAATCCAGTAACAGGCAAACCCTACGGTCTCGACTTTCCGATTATAACCATAGCTGATATGGTCAGAGTACAGAAGCTGTTGCTCGACAAGCTCGGCATAAAGCAGCTTTTGGCGGTCATTGGCGGCTCGATCGGTGGGATGCAGGTTCTGCAGTGGACGATTGAATACCCTGACTTTGTTAAAGCTGCCATGCCGATTGCCACAACCACGCATCTTGGAGCACAGTCGATTGCTTTTGATGCGGTAGGCCGAAACGCGATACTGGCAGATCCGAATTTTGCTGGTGGACAGTATAGTGACGAAAAAGGCCCGGACGGAGGATTAGGCATCGCACGGATGATCGGGCATATAACGTATCTGTCGGAACAGGGTATGCGTGAAAAATTTGGTCGGGATTTGCGTAATGCCGAAAGTTACAGTTACGATTTCAATTCTGAGTTTGCTGTTGAGACGTACCTGGACCATCAAGGTAAAAGTTTTGTCGAGAGGTTTGACGCAAACAGTTATCTTTATATAACCAAAGCGGCGGATTATTTCGACCTGAAAAAGGATTATGACACTCTGAATGCGGCTTTTGCAAATACGAAAAGCAGATTTCTGGTGATTAGTTTTGCAAGTGACTGGCTTTTTACACCTGCACAATCCAGGGCCATAGTTAATGCACTGACTACTAACGGAAAAGATGTCAGCTATTGCGATATTGCTTCGCCATATGGTCACGACGCATTTTTATTAGAGCCGGAAATACTCGGTTCTTTTATATCTGACTTTTTAGCTGCTACTCATCGGCCAGACCGGAATAATAGTTACAAAAAAACACGCAGCATGGAGCAACACAATCGAATCCGTATCGACTACAAGGTGATCGAATCATTGATAGAGCCTAACAGTTCCGTTCTGGATATTGGTTGTGGCGACGGTCAGTTGTTGGCCAATCTAATGGCCGATAAAGACATAAAAGGTGAAGGTATTGAGCTTGACCAGGAGCTTGTCCTGGCTTGTGTTAGCAGAGGCATTTCTATTATCCAGCACGATATTGAACATGGGCTGGCCGATTATGCTGACAAAAGCTACGACTATGTGATTCTCTCGCAAACGCTGCAGACGCTCAAGAACCCTGAAAAGGTACTTACCGAACTGCTGCGAGTTGGTAGGAATGTTATCGTCAGCTTTCCCAATTTTGCACACTGGCGGTGCAGGGCACAGTTATTTTTCGGCGGCAACGTTCCGGTAACTAAGCAGTTACCATTTGAATGGTGCAACACGCCCAATATACACTGTCTTTCATTGAAGGACTTCGAGAGATTCTGCAAAAGGTTGGCAGTCACAGTAGAAAAAAGGATTCCGCTGATCAAAAATCGCCTTAGCCCGGCAAGATTTGCCCCCAATCTGCTTGCCGAGCAGGTAATTTATGTAACGAGCAAGGAGTAATAATCTATGGACAAAAATATCGAATATCATTTGGAGACACTGGCATTACACGCCGGTCAGCAGGCCGATTCCGACACACTAAGTCGGGCGGTTCCTATTTATCAGACGACCAGCTACTGTTTTAAGGATACCGATCACGCGGCGAATCTGTTTGCATTGAAGGAATTTGGCAATATCTATACTCGACTGATGAATCCTACAACAGATGTTCTTGAAAAACGCTTGGCTGCAATGGAAGGCGGAGTAGGAGGCTTAGCTTTAAGCTCCGGCCAATCTGCAATCTATGTCAGTATCTTTAATATTTGTGGGGCCGGTGGTCATATTGTTTCATCAAATTCGCTTTATGGCGGCACTGTAACTTTGTTTAACCAGACTTTCAAAAAACTGGGCATTGAGGTTACATTTGTTGACCCTAAGCAGCCAAAGAATTTTGCCCGGGCAATCAAAGAAAATACCAGGCTGATTTATATCGAAACGATTGGTAATCCCAAGAATGATATTTTGCAATATGAACCGATAGCTAAAATCGCTCACGACAACGGTATGCCGGTAATTTGCGATAATACTGTTACTTCACCGATATTGTTCAGGCCTATCGAATACGGCATTGATATCGTTGTTCACAGTTGCACTAAGTTCATTGGTGGACATGGCACAAGCATTGGCGGTGCTATCGTTGATTCCGGCAAATTCGACTGGACAAATGGCAGGTATCCCGAATTGACCGAGCCTGATCCCAGTTACCATGGTGTCAAATATGTAGAAAGTTTTGGCGAACTGGCATATATAATAAAAGCCAGAACACAGTTTTTACGTGATATGGGTTCATGTATGTCACCCTTTAATGCATTTCTGTTCTTACAGGGCACCGAGACACTCCATCTGCGTATGGCGAGACACTCTGAGAATGCATTGAAATTGGCACAATGGCTTGAAAAACAAGATACGGTTACATGGGTTAATTATCCAGGTCTTAAGTCTCATCCGGATTACGAACTCGCTAAAAAGTATTTGCCGAACGGACAGGGGGCCATTTTAGGCTTTGGCATCAAAGGCGCTAAAAAAGCTGGTATTAAATTTATTAACAGCGTTAAGCTGGCCAGTCACCTTGCCAATATCGGCGACAGTAAAACCCTTGTGATCCACCCAGCCAGTACTACCCATCAGCAGTTGACAGAAGCCGAACAACTTGCAGCCGGCGTTACAGCTGATTACATTCGCGTTTCAGTGGGCACTGAACATATCGATGATATAATAGCCGACTTCGAGAACGCATTAAAAACCAGTGCAATTGATTGATGTCATGAGCTTTCAAGATAAATATGGCATGCTCCAGCAAATACTCGAGGATTTGCAAAAAGTTGTGGTTGCATATTCCGGCGGTGTCGATAGTACTTTTTTGTTAAAGGCTGCTGTTGACACCCTCGGCCCTGAGAATGTAATAGCCTGTATTGGAATCAGTTCATCGCTGGCAAAAGCTCAATATAAACAGGCTTTGAAAAGCGCCAAAACAATCGGCATAAATGTTGAAGAAATTCAGATGGACGAAATCCTCGACAGCAAATACTCAGCCAACAACCCCGATCGATGCTTTCATTGTAAATCTCATCTTTATTCAACCTTGCGAAATATTGGCGAAGCGAAAGGCTTTAACAATATTATTTGCGGCTGTAATTTTGATGATACGGATGATTTCCGACCCGGCAATAAGGCAGCTAAGATTCATGGTGTCCACTCTCCTTTGATGGAAGCTAAGATGACCAAGGCCGATATCCGCAATATGAGCAGAAAACTTAATTTACCTACGGCCAATGTTCCTGCTTCACCATGTCTCGCTTCCAGAGTTACATACGGCTTGCAAATTACAGAGCAGCGACTAAAACAGGTTGAGCAAGCCGAAGATTTCTTAAGGAAATTGGGCTTTGTTGAATTTCGCGTACGTCATCACGATACGGTTGCTCGAATTGAAGTCAAACCCGAAGACCTGGAAAAAGTTGCCATAGAGCCAAACCGCTCTAAGATAGTTGAGAAATTAAAATCTCTTGGTTTTAAGTATGTAACCGTAGATATACAGGGCTTCCGCTCAGGTTCGCTTAACGAGTTACTTACAGAAGACCAAAAGCAAAGCTGTAGTTAGCTTGAGCTTGATTTTGGTTCATGCGTTAATAACCAATTGTCGCCTTTGATACGTGTCAGGACGGATTTGCCTTTAAGGATTCGGCCGTTTAAGTTCAGTTTAATGAGGTCGTGTTTTTCTTGTAGTATTTGACATGGGCCGGTTTCAACGATACAAACGTTGCCCTGCCCTTTGTTTACCGGTCCCTGATATGTGAGGAATTTAAGTGAATGATTGAAGATTTTTACGGCATGGCTACAGTTGTGCAGTATTTCGTCTGGGGCCTTGTCGAGGCGATAGCTTTGTAGAGTATTACCTGACTCGAACATAAAGTCCCAGTGAACTTCTGTACCTGTTCTATGTTCTTGAATAACGAATCTTTTGTCTTTTTGACTCATTGTGTTCTTCGTTTTTTGCATATTCAGTTCTGGGCGGATAAAAACAATTGTTCGAAGCACCCAGATGTATTATAATATCAGAAAGAACTTGGATAAGCCAGGGGAGCTGGCCGGGTATCGGCCCGGTTAACAGCTGAGAAACCCTGCACCTATTAGGCGTGAGTGAGCCTATGCTCAATAGGTGCTGGGTGACCCTATGAACCTGATCAGGTTAGAACCTGCGAAGGGAGGCTCGAAAAAATTTTAAGCACTCCATTTGCAGGAGTGCTTTTTGTTTTCAGCAGAGTCGAGAATGCAAACATTAAGAATAAATGGTGCAGAAAAACAATTTCCCAATGGATTGCCGCAAACGCTGACTGACTTATTGAAACAATTGAATATAAACGAGGCAACGGTGGCGGCTGAGATAGACGGTAAAATCATTGCCAAAGAGGATTTTGCAAAAACACCTTTATCCGATGGCCAGAGTATAGAACTGATCCGATTTGTCGGAGGAGGCTAAATAGATGGGCAAGTTAGTCATTGCAGATAGAGAATTTAATTCGCGTTTGTTCATTGGCACCGGCAAGTTTGCATCATGCGAGCTTATGGCTGAAGCCATTGAGAAATCCGGCACAGAGATTGTCACGGTTGCACTTCGCAGGGTGGACATTGGTAACGAAAACGATGATATGCTCAGCGCAATCGACCGCAGCAAATATCTATTGCTTCCAAACACATCCGGTGCACGTGATGCAGAAGAGGCCGTCCGTTTATCAAAACTTGCTCGTGCAGCAACAGGTATTAATTGGGTAAAACTTGAGGTTACACCGGACCCATACTATTTGCTCCCCGACCCGGTGGAGACATTTAAAGCTGCCGAGATTCTCGTAAAAAATGGCTTTGTTGTTTTGCCGTATATCAATGCTGACCCGATCCTGGCTAAAAAACTTGAAGATGTGGGAACCGCAACCGTAATGCCGCTTGCAAGTCCTATCGGCTCAAACCAGGGGCTCAAAACTCGAGCTGCTTTGGAAATTATAATCGAACAGGCCAATATTCCAGTAGTAGTCGATGCGGGTTTGGGTTTACCATCACACGCGGCCGAAGCAATGGAAATGGGAGCCGATGCCGTTTTAGTCAATACCGCTATCGCAACGGCGGATGACCCACCCGGAATGGCGGAGGCGTTCAAGTTAGCGGTCCAGGCCGGCCGAATGGCCTATGAATCCGGCATGCCCGCTTCCGGCAAAAAAGCAAGTGCCTCCAGTCCGCTTACGGGGTTTCTCAGAGATGAATAAATGTCACTTGAGCAGAAATATTTCGATAGTAATATAAAAGCAATGCTTGCTGAGAAAAAACTCAACGGTGATAGCCTAACGTGGCAGAAACGATTAGAGGCAATCACCACAAGTGATGTTGAAAGAGCACTATCTGAACCAGCAGGTTCTTATAGTTTTGAAAAACTCTTGACGCTTGTCTCGCCGGCTGCTGAAAATTACCTTGAAGAGATGGCACAATTAGCTCATCAACTCACCGTTCAAAGGTTCGGGCGGACTGTCAGACTTTATGCACCGCTGTATTTATCGAATTATTGTACAAATAGCTGCCGATATTGTGGTTTCAACAAAGATAACAAATTTCGGCGTACAAGATTAACTATCGCCCAGGCTCTGCAGGAAGCTGAAATAATCGCTTCCGAAGGCTTCAGAGACATACTGCTCGTCAGCAGCGAGGATAGAAATTTTATCAGTATCGATTATCTGACCGAGCTTGCAGGGAAACTACGGGACAAATTCAGCTCCATTTCTATAGAAGTTTATCCGATGAGCACTGCAGAATATACTCGACTTTTTAATGCAGGTATTGACGGAGTTACTTTCTACCAGGAAACATACAACCATCAGGTTTATCATTATTACCATTCAGCAGGACCGAAGTCCGACTATGAAAACAGATTGAATACTCCTGGTAGGATTGCTGCTGCCGGTATGCGTGAAGTCGGCCTGGGAGTTCTTTTAGGTTTGACAAATTGGCGGATTGAAGCATTGGCTCTTGCGGAACATGCACATTATTTAATAAAACGCTATTGGCAATCTCACATTTCGTTTTCTTTTCCGAGGCTTCGACCTGCCTATGAAGTTGATGGTTCACAGTTGCAGCATTTGCCAGGTGACAAGAATCTTGTGCAGATGATAATGGCACTTCGATTATGTTTTGCCGATGCTGGATTGGTACTGTCAACTCGCGAACGGGCCCAGTTGCGAAACCATTTGATTAAACTTGGCATAACAAAGTTAAGTGCCGGCAGCAAGACCAATCCGGGCGGATACTCAGGCCGAGGCGGAGCTATTGAACAATTCCAGGTCGATGATAACCGCAGCCCGGCACAGGTTGCCGCCATGATAAAACAGGCCGGCTTCGAGCCTGTCTGGAAAGACTGGGACAGCGCTTTTATCAGAGACTAAAAATCGGCTGTATTAGCCGTAGTGATGGAACTTATAGTAAAAAATGCTGCCCCGAATCGTGATTATTGGCAAAATAACCCCATACCTAAAAAAACAATTTCTTGACAATTCAAAATTCTTTTTATATAATTCGTTATATGGCGAAGTGTAGGAGTAGCTATGCGTAACATCATAAATATTACGAAGGCTTTGTCCGATGAAAACAGGGTTCGGGCCTTAATGATGCTCCGCAACGGGGAGCTTTGTGTATGCCAGCTTATTGAAATGCTGGGACTGGCTCCCTCAACGGTCTCAAAACATATGGCTGTTCTGTACCAGGCCGGTTTGGTTGATGCGAGAAAG